>Ga0209125_1002414_pt1 | contig 14449 bp, 11 predicted proteins | sample BarGraIncub1131A_FD_184503 | JGI IMG/M metagenome (GOLD analysis project Ga0209125, IMG submission 184503) | Arctic peat soil microbial communities from Barrow, Alaska - Barrow Graham LP Incubations 11-31A (SPAdes) (version 2) | ecosystem: Environmental > Terrestrial > Soil > Wetlands > Peat... | reverse complement strand
TCAAAACGGAACTTGCAACAGCGTATCCGGAATGTCGTTTAGTTGTTACGAAAGAAACAATGACCGTTGAAGGTATGATTAAAATAGTTTACGATTTACTAAAAGATAAACTAAATATAGTTAAAATAGCGTTTACAAGCGGATCAAATGGCGCTACAGAAGAATACGAGCCCCAAAAGGATATTATAGACCGTTGCCCGTTATGCGGCATAGCGTTAAACGAAAATGGCGTGTGCCCTAAATGCGGATACAAGAAATAGTATAATTTGATATTTTAAACTCCAATTTGTCTGTGAGCTTAAAAGCAAAAACGAGCAAGACACCCTACGTATATTCCGTAGAGTGACTTGCTCGTTTTTAACTTTATTCATCCACATCAACCGTCATGCCGGACTTGAATTCCACCGTGAATTTACCCTCATGAACGGTGACCTTTTCAATTGGACGTCGGACAAGTGGCTCGTCATATTCAGTAATGGCGGTAGGCTGCTCCGGCAGAAAAGCGCCCATGTCGGCGATCCGTTTTTTCATTTCATCCCGCCCGACGTTTTCTAGCTGTTCTTTCCATTCGGACTGGTGTGTACGGTACGGCGACGAATAAGTTCTTCATGTACCTGCATGAAAATTTCACGCGGGATGATGGCTTCATGGTTGTTTTCCACATAATACTACGGTACGATGACATGGTTCTTTACTCGCGTCTTCGTGAGGAAGTCCGTGGTATAAGTTTTCTGCAAGAGGGCATCGCCTATATATTTTCATTTCGCAAAATTTGATTGATGTTGATGGTGTGCCATTTTCCCCTGCCAGCGCCATTTAGAATGCCGTCTGCCTCAAGGCCGCAGGCAATTTTCAGCATACTGGCTCCCTCAAGGTATTCTCGGTAGATGCGTTTTACAATTTCTGCTTCCTCTGGATCAATGACAAGTCGCTTGTTTTTATCATTGGCATGTCCGAGGAACCATTTACAATCGACCTGTATTTCACCTTGCTGATAGTGGTATTGTAGGCATAGCTTCACGTTCTGGATCAGGTATTGGCTTTCCTGTTGGGCAAGTGACGCCAAAATGGTGAGCATGACCTCGCCCTTGGAGGCCATGGAATTGATGTTTTTTTTTTCAAAGCACACAGGGATGCTTTTTTCTTTTAGCTGCCGGATATGTTTTAGGCAGTCCAGCGTGTTACGGGCAAACCGACTGATGGATTTTGATGACCATTCGATATTGACCGCCATGCACTCATCGATCATGCGGTTAAATTCTTCACGCTGCTTGGTATTGGTGCCGGAGATTCCATCATCGGCATAAATACCAGCCAGCCCCAGTCCAGGTGGCCATTGATGTAGCTTGTGTTGATGTTTTGATTATCCGTTCTGCGAACAGTTGGGAAGAAAACTATTCTATCGCAGAATGGCTATTTCAGCTTTGCGAGGAATGCGGGATTGAAGGATACATTGCTCGCGACAATTCACTGTTTTCAGTATGTGATTTTATGCTATAACAAGTATTTTTGCTAAATTGTATCAAAATTTGGGTTTAGCCTAATCATCTCAGTGAAACCCCCGACTAATTAATAAATTAGTCGGGGGTTTTATTATACATTAAGTGATTTGGGTTAGAGTGATGAGAGGCTTATAATTGTATATTTATCTACCACCTGCCTTGAAAATAGGTGAATGTGTTATAGAGTTCCTAAGGGGGAAAATAAAACCTAGAGTATGTAAAATAAATATAATATATTAGCACCTAGCAAAATTGCTAAGTGCTTTTTCTATGCCCCAATAAGGAGGAATTCATTAATGAGGTTCTACCTCGACTTTTGTGAAAACGCCTAATAGTTGTAAATAGTGATTGGTAAATAGTAGAATTATATTCCATAGAAATGGAATCTTATATTTTTCATTAGATGAAAATTTATCATTGCAATGAAAGATAATTACATATAGATAATTATTACCAATTAGAATATTTATAGTATCCTTGACGTAGTATTAGAGAATTTTACTGAATGGTATAAATTAACAACATTCAGAAATTACCCTTAACCTAAAATTAAAAATATTACGGTAGCTCCAACCTCTACGTTTAATATTTTTAAGCTTATGGTTTCTGTCTTCAGTTGACCCATTGCTTATGAAGAAATAATAATAATTTAAAATATATTCCCGCCAATTGTTTAGCGTTTTACAAAAAGACTGCAACTCGGGGATAGCGCTCTCGGCTACAATCGCTGTAAAATAATCTATATAAGTACTTGCTTCATCTATATTTGTTATGGTAAAAAATGTTCTAAACTCTTCTTTTAATTCATAACAAGTGTTAAGCAATGGATATTGATTACAAACTTGCTGTAGCAAATTGTCTTCTTTTGGTGTTAGGTCTTCTTTGCGGATTTTATTTTGAATGTGTTTTCTAGCTTTATCTACTGCAACATGAAAAGCTTGAGAAATATGAAACCTATCGATTACGGGCGAAGCCTTTGGAAAACACTCTAATATTGCTGAAACATATGTTTTACCCATGTCCAAAGATACGGCTATAACGCCCCCCTCGTTGTTTTTTGGTGAAGTTATTTTTAACATATTCAACAAATAACAGAAGAGCAGGTAAAAATATTATTTTCAATATTTTTAGGTTTTGTGAAAGAAATATGTTAGGGTGAAAGTAGTTCATACCCACTTGTTATACCAATTCCACGTAAGAGAAAATCGCTGTTGAGGTTAACTGCTTTGTCATAATATGTTAACTGTTTTAATATTACGAGTTGAAGTTAAAAAATAAAATTGTTGAAAAAACATGGATAAAGGTATATATTATATATAATTAATATTATATATAAATTGTGGAAGGTGAGGGTAAAATGGGTTTTCATTTTAATTCTATAGGAGAAGTATTGGTGTATTTAAAAAAAGAGAATATTACCAAAATTGATGAGAGGGCTAAAATAATTCAGGATTTTGTCGACGCAGAGAATATAGCTACTGGTAACGCCTATGATCGATATTTGGAAAAAGGTGCTTCAACTCTTACGAATGTTATTACAGAGCATTCAGGTATTAAAAAAGAATGTATTTTATGGTGTGTTAATCATTATCTTAGTTTAAATAGGAATAGTAATGTTATTGAAAAAGCTTGTTCTGCCATGAAGCAATTTGGAACAGGAAGTGGTACATCTGCGGCATCATTAGGTATGAGTTCTTTACATAAAACGCTAGAAAAAAGAGTTGCAAAACTTTTAGGAAAAGAAGATGTTGTTCTTTTTTCCACAGGATTTACTGCAAATCTTGGTTCGATTTCTTATATAGCTGGCAACAAGGATATGATTATTTTTGATAGAGAATGTCATGCATCAATAATAGATGGAATTAAATTATCTAATGCAAAATGGATTACATTTAAACATAATGATTTAGCAGATTTAGAAGAAAAATTGAATAAATATGAAGGTGAAGGTTCATATCAAAATATTTTTGTTGTTGTTGAATCAGCATATTCAATGAGTGGAGATTTAGCTCCACTCATTGAAATTGCTAGTTTAAAGAAATTATATAGATTTTATTTATATGTTGATGAAGCACATACCTTTGGAATATATGGAGAAAAAGGACAAGGATATTGTTACGATCAAGGCGTAACTGATGAAGTGGACTTTATCATATCAACTTTATCTAAAGCGACATCTTCCATAGGGGGGGTCTTTGCAGCTAAAAAAGAATATTGTTCGTTATTGAGATGGTCAAATCTTTATATGTTTCAAGCATGCTTAACACCTGTAGATGCAGCTGTGGTTCTTGCATGTCTTGATGAAATAGAGGATAATCCTTTCATGATTAAAGAACTTCATGCTAAAAACCAGTATATGCGGGATTTGTTACTATCTAAAGGGTTTAATCTTGGAAATAGTAAAAGTCCAATAATTCCAATAATGATTAACGATCCGAGTAAATTAAGACTTGTTGTTAATGAACTTTATCATGAAGGTATTTATTCAACACCGGTTGTTTATCCTGCAGTTAAAGTAAAAGAAGGAAGAATAAGACTTATATTGAATTATTCACATACAATGGAACAGATAGATTATACTGTTGAGGTTTTAGGAAAAATATGTAAAAAACATCAAATAATTTAACCTTGATGGGTAAATATATTTATTTCTAGGATACAGGATTGCGATTCGGTCGGCAAAGAATATTATTTGCCAGATAACAGGAGGGTTAAAGATGCAGCTGCATCAATTGAGCTTAAATTTCAAGGACTTAGCACTAGAAAACGAATTTAAGTCTAACTATGACTACGAAAACAGGGGTTTTAACCGAATTGGTATTGCGCTTTCGTTTATGGGATGGTTCGTTCTAAATGTATATTGTTACCTATACTATCCTCAAAATTTTCTACAAATAACGGTTGCTGTAGTTGCTCTTTTATACCCACTTTTCGCCCTTATCTTTGTAGTGACATCCTCTCCACATAATGTAAGGTATTATCAGCCTCTAACCGCTTTGGTCAACGGTCTTGCAGGGTTAATGTTTATTTATGTGGGTCATTTTGTGTTAGACATTGATATTCTTGCTATCTGTGGCATAATAGCGGTTATTTTATTTGCCTTTTTCATTTTGCGCCTTAGATTTAAATTTGCGCTATTTACCAATCTTGTTTATGTAATTGCTTATGAGATTTCGTTGTTATTGACACCAGTCCATACAATTAGTAATATTGCCCTCATTTCTGTTATTATGTGGTTGATAGAAATCGTTTGTGTCGTAGGTGGTTACAGCTTGGAACGAAGTACACGTAAGATGTTTATTCAAAATAAGGAAATTATACGTCAGCAACAACTGGCAGAGGTGGCAACTCGGGCCAAGAGCGAGTTCTTGGCGAATATGAGTCACGAAATCCGTACGCCTTTAAATGCTATAACCGGAATGATATATCTAGCGTTGAAAACCAATTTAAGCGCTCAACAACAGGATTATTTAGTGAAAATCCAGTCCTCTGCTCAGACGTTGCTTGGAACTATCAATGATATCCTAGATTTCTCCAAGGTTGAAGCCGACAAAATGGATATCGAGGTAGTAGATTTCAATTTAGATGAAATACTGACCGACTTGGTCAACCTGTTCAGTATGAGTGCCCAGCAGAAGGATATCGAACTACTCTTTCAATACACGGCGGATGTGCCGCAAAGTTTGAGGGGCGATCCACTTAGGCTTAGGCAAATTCTGACCAATCTGACCAATAATGCTATCAAGTTTACAGATAAAGGCCAGATTGTCATCGAGATTGAGCTTTTGCTCAAGAATGAGCATGAACTCACCCTGCAGTTTTCGGTAAGTGATACAGGTATCGGCATTAGAAAAGAACTGCAAAATAAGCTATTTCAGCCTTTTAGTCAGCTTGATGCTTCAACCACCCGCAAATACGGTGGTACTGGGCTGGGACTGGCTATTTGTGGACGATTGGTGAAATTAATGGGTGGTAAAATCTGGTTAGAGAGTAAGCCTGGAAAAGGCAGTACCTTTATCTTTACAGCAATATTCGGCTACAGGCAACCCATAGAAAGTAATCTAGATGTACTTACTCAGCGGAACAATGAAAATATTAAGGTTTTAGTCATTGACGACAACTCTATTGTGGTTGAGGCTTTAACGAACATGCTTAAATCTATGAATTTTACGGCCGTAGGTGTTGGTTCCGGGGAACAGGGGCTGGTCGCACTCAAGGATAAGGCTAACAGTTTCGATTTAGTACTCATAGACAGGGAAATGCCTGGTATGAACGGCTTGGAAACATCCCGTTGGATTAAGACAATGGATGAAATAGATTATGAGCCGGAGATTATTATGATTTCGGCCGCTACTCTATATGAACAGGACGATGAGGCCAGTCAATTGGGGATAAGTAAATGCCTAACCAAGCCAATAACGCAATCCCAACTATTTGATGCTGTGATGGAGGTGTTTGGTGTAGGTAGGAACGAATCCTTTCCTTTTAGCCATGATGACTATGAGCAGATGATATCTAGCCGATCCACGAATATCAAGGGAGGCAAAATCCTATTGGTTGAGGACAACCAAATCAATCAGCAGATAGCAAAGGAAATGCTCCACCATGTGGGTTTGCAAGTGGATATTGCGTCAAACGGATTGCAGGCTTTAGAAGCTCTGAAAGAAGCTGAATACGATGTTGTGCTTATGGATGTGCAGATGCCTGTGATGGATGGTTATGAAGCTATGCGTAAAATTCGGAGTGATCTCCGTTGGGCAAATCTGCCAGTGATTGCTATGACCGCTCATGCTATGAGCGAAGATCGGGAAAAGAGCCTTCAGGCTGGTATGAACGATCAAGTAAACAAACCTATTAATCCAGATGAGCTTTTGGAGGTTATAGGAAAATATATCAAGACCAGTAGCTGGATAACCTCCGACACTAACAAATCAAACCATGAATGGGACAATACAGAAGATCTGCCGTGGTCGAAAATACCTAGTATAAAGTATGCTGAAGGATTAGCCAGGGTGGGTAGCAACCTGGAACTTTATAAGAAGCTTCTCCTCCAATTTCGTGCTAGTAATGTCCAAACACTGGATAACATAAAAACTGCTCTGTCTAAAGGTGATGTCAAGACGTCAGCTAGATTGATACACACCGTAAGAGGGGTGGCTACCAATATAGGGGCAAATCTGCTAGCAGCTGTCGCTTCCGAATTCGAGATGGCACTGATGCATGGGAGTATTGCTGTTAATGATGGTTTGCTCAAAAAATTTAGTACATCACTTGCTGTTGTGACAGACGAGATAAGAGTATTTGAGGAAGCGCTTGGTATTTCACTGAATTCTGAAAAGGAAGATAAAGTAATTACGTATGTCGATGCTGATATTATACGGCCGCACTTGATGAAACTGGCGAAAATGTTGGAGAGCGGCTCGATGAAATCCGTTAAACAACTCAGTGTTTTAGAAAATTATTTAAGTAATACTAGGGTAGAGAAACAGTTTGAACAATTAAAGAAAACTGTGGATATGTTTGATATGGACGGCGCTTTAGGAAAATTAAAATCTATTGCCTCGGATCTGGAGATTACATTATAGGGGAGAAACAAAAATATGACTTTATTTACGGAACAAAAAAAAGTATTAATTGTCGATGATGCTAAGGAAAATATTTATATCCTGGTAGAAATTTTAAAGGATCAATATGATGTGTCGGTAGCGATTAATGGAGAGAATGCCTTGAAAATTGCTGCAATGGACCCGCCCGTGGACCTAATATTGCTTGATATCATGATGCCGGAAATGGATGGCTATGAAGTACTTACTAAACTGAAAGCCAATCGAAAAATTGCAAACATTCCGGTTATCTTTGTAACGGCTCTAAACGCAGTCGACAATGAAGCCAAAGGTTTGGACCTAGGTGCTGCCGATTATATTACCAAGCCATTTAATCCAACTTTGGTTAGGGCTAGAGTGAAAAATCACCTGGAATTGAAAGATTATAGAGATAAACTAGAGGAGATGGTGCGGGAAAAAACAAGCGAGCTGATCATTACGCGTGATGTCACCATTGAAACTCTGGGGTCTTTGGCTGAATGCCGTAATCTTGAAACAGGCTATCATATTAAGCGTACCATGAATTATGTACGTCTCTTGGCTGAGAAACTTCAAAACCATCCCAATTTTAAACACCTATTGAGCGATGATAGGATAGAGGATTTCTGGAAATCGGCCCCATTACATGATATTGGCAAAGTGGGAGTACCGGATAGTATTCTGATGAAACCAGGCAAGTTGACACCAGAGGAGTTCGCTGAAATGCAAAAACATACTATCTACGGACGAGATGCACTTGCTGGTGCCACATCAAAGCTGGGTCCAAATTCATTTCTCAAAATCGCCCAAGAGATGGCTTACACTCATCATGAAAGATGGGACGGTTTAGGCTATCCGCAAGGTCTTAAAGGTACAGAAATTCCTGTATCTGGACGGCTGATGGCTGTGGCCGACGTATATGATGCCTTAATTACCCGACGCGTATACAAGCCTGCCTTTTCCTATCACCAAACTGTAGAAATAATCAGAAATGATAGTGGTAAAGCATTTGATCCTGAAATTGTAGAAGTGTTTCTTAAATATAAGGATAATATTCATCATATTACTCAGGAGTTTATAGATATCACGACTGAAGGATAATAGCAGCCAAGTACTGTTCGTTTCATTTCTAGTCATTGACGGCTCCGCGAAAGTGTAAATATTCTCCGGGAACAAGAGTTCCTGGCTTTTATTTTTTTGCAGTGTTAAAAGCCAATTGAGGAAAGTGAACAATTAAATTTTTACTATTGTGGATAATTTTCTAAGATTTACTTTTATAAAAATAGTAAGTCAAAATGTTAGTGCACCTGTAGATAACATTTAAAAAAATTATCTTATGCTGAGTTAGTAGCAGTTAAAGAAATATTAAAAGATAATTGGGATGAATTCAAAATGAACTTCATAATTAGTTCTATTCAAAAAGAGAAATGCTTAAAGACATCCAAGACGGAGTCCATGAAGTAATAGACTGCTGTTATAAGAAGAATAAAAGTCATAACTATGAAGATTGAATAATTGCTGTTGTACATACTTTTGTAAGAGACTTAAAATGGAATCCACATATACACGCTCTTGTCACTGAAGGTGATATATATATAAATAATAAGTGATTGAAGAATGTAAACTATATACCGTATATGGTAAAAAGGTAACTTTCTGGTATGGGGATCATGAAGAGGGTAAGATGATGAGAGTTACACTTAGAGTATTAGAGTTCATATGGAGAATAATCTAACATATACAGTTTAAAGGATTTAAAACAGTAAGAAGATATGGTTTATATTCAAGGAGAAGAAATGGTATGACATAATTGTGATGCTGATTTTTATTATACTAGAGAAAAAGAAAAACAATATGATGGCGAGCTATCCTATTGAGATTCCCCGAAAAAGATGATTTTCATTTACCGTTCTATGGAACGGTGGATTTCACCTACCATGCTTCGCCTCCACCAGTGAAACCCTCGACTAATTAATTTTAGTAGAGGGTTTTCTTACTTTTTGATTTAGGTAGGTTAGAATGGTGGGAGATAAAAAAATATTTAGAGAGCGTAATTATTATATATTTATCCACCTGACTCGAACAAATAATTACTCTATACAAATAGTGGCGTTTTAGTAGAAAATATGAAATTAAATAAATTGACGAACTTGCAGTAAGAGTGGATGAAATTTATTATCAATTTGGATATTTTAAAATATATTTAATAATTTTGAATAGAAAATGGTTATATGTCAAAAATATTATTATGAGAAATTTTCTCATAATCATTCATTTTATAGAGAAGTGTAGTATTATAATAATAAGGATGTGAAGAGAATGCTTATACAGTTTAATTTTAAAAATTTTAAATGTTTCAAAAATGAGACTACTTTGGATATGACGGCAACTTCAATTACTGAACATCCATACAATCTCATTAATGTTAATGATGTTGAAAAATATATTAAAGTTGCTGCAATATATGGTGCAAATGCTAGTGGCAAAAGTTCAGTAATTCAAGCTTTTAATTTTATGGCACTTTGGATAAGTGAATCCTTTAGAACTGCAACAAAGACGGATATTATTCCTCTAAAAAGGTTTGATTTAGATACTAAGAGTAAGAATGAACCCTCAGAGTTTGAAGTATTTTTTGAATTTAAAAATCAAGAATATCAATACGGGTTCACTTTAGATAACAATAAAATCCATGAAGAATGGCTGTATATAAAAAAAGGGAATAGTAAAAATAAATATATTCCTCTCTTTGAAAGACGCGGTGCAGATATTGAATGTGATTCTAAGCTATTGAAAGGTGCAAATAACTTTATTCCTATGTTAGAGGATAAAACGTTATTTCTATCTATAATATCTAATGCTAAGATTCCTTATGCTAAAGATGTTGTCGAATGGTTTATTATTACTATAGTCATAGATTATGGTGATATACAGTTTGAAACTATGCTTACAAAATTGCACTCACCCTTAATTGAAAGTCAAACATACCAAAAGGATTTAGTAACTTTTTTAAAGGCTATAGATATTAGTATTGAAGGTATAACTGTTGAAAAAGATAAAGATGAAAGTACAAACGGTTTTAAATATAAGATATTTACAAAACACTTAATGGAAGATGGTAAAAAATATTATAATATGCCTCTTTCTGAGGAATCTAGTGGAACTCAAAAGATGTTTGTACTTTTTGCTTACTTACAAAATGCTTTTAAAAAAGGTCTGCCGATATTTATTGATGAACTCGACTCGAAGCTTCATCCACTACTTTTAAGATATATTTTAACTATGTTTCATAATGAAACTATTAATAAAAATGGTGCTCAGCTTATATATGCTACTCATGATAATTATACTTTAAGTAAGGATATATTTAGACGAGACCAGATATGGTTTGTTGAAAAGGATAAGAACGCCGTTTCTAATTTATATTCTTTAGCTGAATATAAATTAGATGATGATAAAAAGGTTAGGAAAGATGCTTCCTATAACAAAGATTACCTTCTAGGTAAGTATGGAGCTGTTCCAATATTAAGAGGCTATGATATGTGGAGGCCAGAAGATGACTAAATTAAATAGAGGTGGACACAAACGCCAAAGAAAAGAAGCTATTAAAGTTGTTGGTCCTGGAAATTATTTAATTGTAACTGAGGGAACTGAAACAGAAGTAAATTATTTTAATAATATAAAGAGGATAATAGAGCATTCTTTTAGAAACAACATTATAGTTGATAGAATATCTTTAAAAGTTGAGGGCTCAGGACGTTCTACAACTGTACTGGTGAATGAAGCTATAAAAAAGCGTAGTTTAGGGACTTATAGTGAAGTTTGGGTTGTTTTTGATAAGGATGAAAATGAAGATTTTGATGTAGCTATAGCACTTGCTAAAAAAGAAGATTTGAATGTAGCTTGGTCAAATGAATGCTTTGAATTATGGCTATTACTGCATTTTCAAGATTTAAAGGCAGTAATTCCTCGAGCAGATTATTATTCTAAAATAGGCTATCACTTTAAAAAAAGAGGTATTAATAAAGGTATTTATGAAAAAAACATGATGGGAATATTTGATATTACATTCTCACTTGTTGATATTGCTATACAAAGAAGTAAGTCTTTAATTTATGATTATGAAAAAGACGGAAACTTTTGTCCATCTAAAATGAATCCTTGTACTACAATTCAAGAACTGGTGGAAAAATTAATCAAATATACAAAAGCAAAGTCATAGGATTATCTTGAGAGAAATAATATATTGATGAGACGTCTATACAATGAAGAATATTAGGACTATATTAGAAATATGTAATTATAATATTGGTGGTAAGCATTTAACCGCGACTTAGGTTGATGTAGGGCAACCACAGCGGTGAACCGAGCTTGGGAAAGCTTTGACCCAGGAACGGAAAATATGAAGCTACTGAAACTTAAACCCCGTCAGTAGGGGTTAAGAGACGGGAATTTTAAAGTACTGACTACACTCGTAGATGCCTAGGTGTTATGGCTTTCGGACATGGGTTCGACACCCCCTCGTCTCCACCAGTAAAACTGTTAACTAATATTACTAGGTAACAGTTTTACTGGTGGAGGTGATTATATGGTTCCCTTTATTTTATTTTGTAATTTTATATTCTCATAATTACAATTTTATTGTGAAATATCACTGCTTAACTTTTAGAAAAACCAACTATAAAAATAGAAATGGTCGGAGGTGTTTTGCTGACAAGGTGTCCATTTTTGAAGATGGTAGTTAGTCATTTGAGCTCTTCAATATTTTCAAATTATCTACTGGATGTAAGAAGTTATTTGAATATATAGTTATTCTGAATTATTTAATATATGGTGAAACAATTTTGATGACAGTGTGCAAAATATATTTGACACCACTGCTACTTTATTACAATTGACTTGTATTGGGGATGATATTTTAATTGAAAAATTATATTAAGGAATATCGAGAGAAGAGAAACCTGGCGCAGGGTAATTTGGCGGAAATATGTAATGTAAGTAGGCAAACTATAAACGTAATTAAAAATAACAAGTTTCATCCAAGCTTACAATCGGCATTGTAATGATGGCATTTTTTTCTGATATTACTTGGATTATCAATGGTAACATTACCTTTTGTTGAAGTTGGGTAGGTTTGTTTATCCACCCGAACAGATATATTAGTATACTGAATTCGGGGGAATAGGAAAAAATACCCAACCTATAGCCACATTTCGGATATTAATTCCATCATGGGGCTTATTTTTACTCGTATGTCGGCTGTACCCATAGTTCATAAAAATAGAGGAGTAGTTAGAGTCTAAAGGCTAAACAACATGAAGTGATCCCTGCACCGACTGACCAGAAAATCACTAGGTCTCCTGAGTGAATCTCGTTGTTTGAAAGAGCAGTAGCAAAAGCTATAAATGGACTGGTACAACCAGTATAACCGTATTTGTCACCGATATAAGTAAATTTAGAGATATCTTCATGGAGATTAGTACATAACTTATCTATATTAGTTTTAGAAAATTGAGACATAAAATATCGTTTAACATCTTTCTTAGTTAAATTATGATTGGCTAAGATAGATTCAATAGAGTTTTTGGCACTTATAAAGGCTTCATCAGTATTGAAGGGATTCCATAGAAGTTTCTTACATGAATTATCTACTTCTGAGATATTTGAATAGCCACATTCAGGCATAAGAATTGTATCGTGGTAAGAACTATCAGTATAATAAGCATTACCTATAACACCATGATTAGTTTCTTCGCAACGCTCAAGAATAATAGCAACTGCTGCATCACCAAAGTTAGAGTAGGTTATTTCATCGCTATCCTTAGAATGATGATTAATATGCTCGGACCCCACTAGGAGAACACGTTTCATGGTGGGGTTATTCATAATACTATTATATAGCTGATCGAGGGAGACAATCATTCCTACACAATTAGAATTTGTATCATAGACACATGCAGAGGACTTCCCATTGATAGCATGATGGATTTTAAGAGCATTAGAAGGTGCTACATATTCAGGGGTTGAAGAGGTGAAAACAATTAAATCGATATCTGATCCTAGTAAATTCGAATCAGATAATACTTTCTTGGAAGCTCGGATGGCCATTGTTAAAGCATTTTCATTATCGGAAGCTAAATAGCGTGATTTTCTCCCTAAAATATCAAATAATGGCTGTATATCTTTATTAAGCTCCTGAAAATGCTTTGTGAAATAACTATTATCTACTTTAATTTCTGGATGGTAAATTGCTGCATTTATTATTTTTACACCTATATTATTCGTTATTAATCACTCCTTAAAATCTGATGGTAAAATAAAGCAAAGATATACAAAAGTTCGTATATCTTCTCTGTTAATAGAATGTTTATTTTATAGTTCTTTTTCTGCGGCTTCTAGTGAAGGAACAAATACTGCTGAAAGATTAGATTCTTTAGCAATTCTTTTTACTTGCATTTTTGCAGATACAGCTGTTGGTTCAACAAATACCATTTTCTTAAATCCGCTTGAAGTATATAATTGGTAACACTGAGAAAGAACAGGAAGAATTTCTGCCTTAAGTACTGCCAAAGATCTTGCGTCAATAAGGAATGAATATTCACTTGGCTTAAACTGTGCTAGTGCTAAGTTATAGTCTTTTACAAATTGCTCTGCTTTTTCTAGTTGAAAAAATCCTTTTAATTCTATAATAAATCTTTTTTTTGCTGTATCTGTTTTTATTGAATACATTTCATTTGCCATTTTATAATCCCCCTAATAGTTATATTTATTATATTATCGTTAAAACCAAGAATAACTGTAGGTATTTATTATATTTTAAACCTAGCACCCTACAGACTACTATGAAATAACAAAAGACCCTGCAATTCGAATTAATTATAAATTCTGCAGTATCTTTTCTGATGTCCTTATTTTTTGATGTTTTATCTTTCTCTTTGATAATGATATGGTAATAAATGAATTGGGTATTAGAGATGGTTTAATGGCAGTTGAACCGGATACTGTTGAAAAATTAACTGGCAGAAAGCCAGTAGATCCTAAAGTTTTATTAGAAAAGTATAGCTTTGTATGGAAAGAAAAGATAACTACTTATTGGGATTTAGGTAAAGTTCAATAATAGTAGTTATCTAAAATAAGTGAAAAGGTTAGAATCCGAGTAGGAGCTAAATAATAACATCCTTTAGTTAATTTATAATTCTATTGGAAAAGTTACTTTAAACATAGCCCCTTTTCCAAAAGAGCTGGATGCACTTATATTTCCATTATGATCTTTAACTATACACTCAGCTATAGAAAGACCAAGACCAGACCCTCCTAAACTCCTTGAACGTGATTTTTCGACTCTGTAAAATCTTTCAAATACTTTAT
>Ga0209125_1002413_pt1 | contig 14452 bp, 16 predicted proteins | sample BarGraIncub1131A_FD_184503 | JGI IMG/M metagenome (GOLD analysis project Ga0209125, IMG submission 184503) | Arctic peat soil microbial communities from Barrow, Alaska - Barrow Graham LP Incubations 11-31A (SPAdes) (version 2) | ecosystem: Environmental > Terrestrial > Soil > Wetlands > Peat... | reverse complement strand
TTGCAAATGCTTGATTTGGGAGGTTGGTTAATTGCAATTTCCTTAGGTTTGGTTCCGCTGTTGGTTAACGAGATTGTCAAAATATTTATTCGGGCACGGATAAAACGTGCAAATGTGTGAATGATGTAATTCTTTCCAAAAGTTGTGTAATATTTATACTTTCTCCGCTACTTAACTTAGTTTTCTCAAAATTCACAAAGAAATGATGAAAGAGAAAAGCGATAAGTTGAATCCGACTGAAAGTCAGGCTGGCAATGTTGAGAAAAATAATCTTGAGGGATATCCAATCTATCCTGACGACGAAGACATTTACAAAAACTTTCAGGAAGAAGAAAATATAAATCCTGAAGATACTTCCAAAACAAAAGAACCAAACAGCACCAATGCTTTAAGAAGGGAAGATCTGGATGATGAGTCCGGCGAAAATGATTTGGATATTCCAGGCGCAGAGCTGGATGACCTTCAGGAAGATATTGGAAATGAAGATGAAGAGAATAATTATTACAGTTTAGGCGGAGACGACCATCTCGATCTGGAAGAAGATCAGGGAGAATAACAAAATCCAAAAAATATCTCACTTCTGGTTCCTGTCTTTTGATTCGGATAAAACAAATGCATCGATTAAAAAACAAATAAAAACCCGTGTTGTATTATAATTCATACATGTCTATGGTTCCACTACAAATAAAAAACGCTGCTGGCAAAAAACGTGTGAATGATGTAACTCTTTTCATAAATAATGTAACACCCATCCTATTCCATGTATTTAACTTGATCCCGGTAAAAACACTTTAATGAACATTAAAACAAATAAAAATGAAAAAAGTATTAATTGCGCTTGATTATGATCAAACTGCACAAAAAGTAGCTAATGTAGGTTACTCAATTGCTAAGGACATGAATGCTGAAGTAATATTACTGCATGTAATATCAAACCCGGTATTATATTATTCATCATACATGGCTATGGCTCCATCAAAAATAAATAGCGATACTGAACTAAAAGAAGTCGCTCAAAAATTTCTTGATAAAACGAAACACAATCTTGGAGATGAAACTATTCGAACCCTTATTAAAGAGGGCGATACTGCTGAATCAATATTTGAATCAGCAAAAAAACTGAAAGCAGATATTATTGTTATTGGAACTCATAGCAGGAAATGGCTGGAAAATATACTTATGGGAAGTGTTGCCGAAAATGTGCTAAGACACACGACTTTGCCACTTTTCATCATTCCAACCAAAAAACAAGGTTAATAATTTATCGAAATATGGGAGACTGAGCATACCAGCCTTGCATCGCAGTATTGATATAAAGTATGTCTCAAAAGCACCCAAAGTGCGATCGGGGTTTTTCTTCTTCTAATTGCAATAGTTGGATAAAACAATTAAGCCAACATTAAAAATCACTGATATGCTAAAGATAATGAATGATTTTCCGGACAATGTTCTTGCAGTTTCAGCAGAAGGAAAAATTACCGGAACAGATTATGAAACTGTTTTAATTCCTGCCATAGAGGAAAAATTGAAAACCAATAAGAAAATCAGGATGCTCTATCAGCTTGGAAGTAATTTCACGGGATTTGAAATGAGTGCCATGCTTGATGATGCTAAGATGGGAATGAAACATTTATCGGCATGGGACAGAATTGCATTGGTCTCTGACCATCAGATGATAAATACTTTTGCCAAATTCTTTGGTCATATGTTGTCCTGCGAGCTTCGAGTATTTAAAAATACTGAATTGGAAGAAGCAAATAAATGGATTGTGGAAAAATAAACGACCTCTTGGATTAAATGATGGAGATAATTTCACAACATAATAATAAAACCATAAATCACGGTGAAATTATTTCAATCAGAGGTAGTGTTGTGGATGTATGGTTTGAAAATAATTTGCCTCCAATTTACACCTTACTTCACACAGGAAAGAATAATCAAATCGCCATTGAAGTATTGACCCAGCTTGAAGCACACCGTATAAGGGGTATTGCGCTAACACCTACTCAGGGTTTAGCTCGTGGCATGGCTGTAGAAACAGATGGGAAACAACTTACAGTCCCGGTTGGGAAAAAAATCATGGGTCGGATGTTCGATGTTTTCGGCAATACCATCGACCATGATAAGCCTTTATCTTCCGAAGTCGAATGGCGTAATATACATCAATCACCACCTCCATTAGCAAAGCGGTCAACAAAATCTGAAATTTTTGTAACTGGCATTAAAGCCATAGATGTACTGATCCCATTAGAACGAGGTGGTAAAGCTGGTTTGTTTGGAGGTGCTGGAGTAGGCAAAACCGTTTTACTTACCGAGATGATCCATAACATGGTCGGCCACAACAAAGGAGTAAGTATGTTTTGTGGTATCGGAGAACGTTGTCGCGAAGGGCATGAACTTTATCATGATATGAAAGAAGCTGGTGTTCTTAAAAACATGGTGATGATGTTCGGTCAAATGAACGAACCACCGGGCGCACGATTTCGTGTCGGACATGCAGCTTTAACAATGGCCGAATATTTTCGCGATGATGAACACCGCGATGTTTTGCTACTCATAGACAATATTTTCCGATTTATTCAGGCTGGTATGGAAGTGTCTGGTTTAATGGGGCAAATGCCCTCCCGGTTGGGGTATCAACCTACCATGGGAACAGAACTGGCAGAATTAGAGGAACGGATTGCCAATACCGATGCCGGAGCCATCACTTCTATTCAGGCAGTTTATGTACCTGCCGACGATTTAACAGACCCTGCTGCGGTGCATACTTTCGGACATCTTTCTGCATCTATAGTTCTTTCAAGAAAGAAAGCCAGCGAAGGTCTTTATCCTGCTATCGATTTGTTGCAGTCCAATTCAAAAATGGCCACGCCCGGAATTATCGGCGAAAGGCATTATAAACTGGCACAGGAAATAAGGCAAACACTCGCACAATACGAAGAACTCAAAGATATAATTGCCATGCTTGGTTTGGAACAATTATCGGTCGACGACCGCAATTTAGTCAGCCGTGCCAGGCGTTTGGAACGTTTCCTTACCCAACCATTTTTCTCAACAGAACAATTCAGCGGTTTGAAGGGAAAGGAAGTTAGTTTGGACGATGCCCTTGACGGTTGTGAGCGTATTCTTTCTGATGAGTTTAAGGATTTACCCGAGAGCGCCTTTTACATGATTGGAACCATCGATGAAGCAAAATTAAAGGAGAGGACAAGGTAAAAAAGGAAAAATCAGATGCCAAAGCAAAAGAAAAACATGAAAAGGTTGCTGAATTGCAACCCAAATAAACATAGAAACAGATAGCAATGGACTTAAAAATTCTTCTTCCCTACCGAATATTTGCTGATATTAAAAATGTCAGAAGCATTGTTGCAGAGACGAGTGAAGGTTCTTTTGGCTTGCTGCCTCATAGGCTCGATTGTGTTGCTGCATTGGTTCCCTGCATTTTTGCTTATGAAACTGAAACTGGTGGAACCCGCTATTTAGCTGTTGATGAGGGCATAATGGTAAAAGCAGGTATACAGGTATTGGTGTCGGTTAGTAATGCGTTTGGGGGGACAGACCTTGGTAAGCTTCACGAATCCATGGAAAAAGAATATATGAAGCTGGATGATAGTGAAAGAACCGTCCGTTCCGCGATGGCAAAGATGGAAAGCGGATTTCTTTACTGTCTGGAGAAATTTCAAAAGGAATAAATATGCAACCTCCCGATAAAAACAAGGCTAATGAATTTAGCAAAGAAGTTGGTGAAAAAGCCCAACGCAAACTGAAAGCCTTGCACAACGACAAACGGAGCGTATGGTTTGGCTTAGGAATGATGGGGATAGTGGGATGGACTATTGTAGTTCCCACATTACTTGGAGCCACATTAGGAATGTGGCTGGACAAAAATTATCCTGAATCATTTTCCTGGACACTGACCTTATTGATATTAGGCTTATTAGCCGGGTGTCTTATTTCCTGGCATTGGCTATCAAAAGAACATAAAGAGATGAACCAAAAAGACGAATAAGATGAATGAAACTTTATTTATGATATTGGCTTTTATAGCAGGTTTAGCGTTAGGAACATTATTCTTTGGCGGACTATGGTTTACCGTAAAAAAAGCTGTTACCGCGAAAATACCGGCAATCTGGTTTTTCGGTAGTTTCTTTTTACGTGTAAGCATCACTTTGATTGGATTTTATTATATCTCTCTTGACAATTGGCAACGGCTTCTTATTTGTGTGCTTGGCTTTGTTGTAGCCCGCTTCATGGTAGTGCATCTTACCAAATCATCAGAGATTCAACTCAAAAAAGCGGTTTATCATGAAGCTTAGTCCTGATGAAACAATTTTTTGGCAAAATGGATTTTTTACCATTAACCTAACCATTGTTACCACATGGGCATTGATGCTTGTTTTGGTGATTATTTCCTTAATAATTACACGAAGACTCAAAACAGGAATGCTAATCTCGCGTTGGCAATGCATTCTTGAAATGCTGGTAATAACCATAAACAACCAAATTGAAGAAATAGGACTGAAGAATCCTAAGGATTATATTGGTTTTATTGGCACCCTGTTTTTATTTATCGTTACAGCCAATATCTTAATAATATTACCATGGTACGAACCGCCAACCGGCTCACTTTCTACTACCTCGGCCCTTGCCATTTGTGTTTTCATGGCTGTGCCTTTCTTTGGTATCGAGAAAAGTGGTATAGGTGGTTACCTGAAATCATACTTACAACCAACATTTATTATGCTACCATTTAACCTAATTAGTGAAATAACCCGCACACTTGCATTAGCAGTGCGTTTGTTTGGTAACATCATGAGTGGAGGAATGATTATCGCTATTCTCTTAAGTATTACGCCTTTTATATTCCCTATTGTAATGAAGTCCCTTGGCTTACTTACGGGAATGGTGCAAGGCTATATCTTCAGCATTCTGGCAACGGTTTATATTGCAGCTGCAGTGCATGATTCCAAACCATCGGATAAGAAAAATTTAATATCAACTAAATAACAGGAGGATTAAAAATGGATAATGTATCAATTATTGCAGTAGCATCAATTGTTACTGCTGGATTTTCAACAAGTATAGGGTGTATGTTTCCAGCATTGGGGGAAGGGAAATCTGTATCAACAGCTTTAAGCTCAATTGCACAGCAGCCTGATGCGGCACCAACTATTACCAGAACTTTATTCGTGGGACTGGCAATGATTGAGTCAACTGCAATTTACTGTTTCGTGGTTTCGATGATTCTCATCTTCGCTAACCCGTTCTGGACTCACATTATCGCAAAGTAAAACTTACAAAATGCAAATTAACTGGTTCACAGTAATTGCTCAGGTACTCAATTTCCTCATTTTGGTGTGGTTGCTTAAAAGATTTCTCTATAAGCCTGTACTCAATGCCATTGACGAACGTGAAGCAAAAATTGCCTCACAATTGAAGGATGCAGATGCAAAAGAAACGAATGCTAAAAAAGAACAGGCTGAGTTCAGGAAAAAGAATGAAACCTTCGATCAGGAAAAGAAGGGACTAATGGACCAAGCTGTTGCTGAAATCAATGTGGAACGGGATAAACTTCTTGAATCCGCGAGGAATGATGCAGTAGTGTTGCGATCAAAACTGAAAAATACATTGAAAGAGACGCAAGATAACCTCAACCGGGACATTGCGCAAAAGACACAAAAGGAAGTTTTCGCTATTGCAAGAAAAACACTTGCTGACCTTGCTTCCATTAGTTTGGAAGAACAATCGGCGAACATATTCATCAAGCGTTTGAGGGAATTAAAAAAGGAAGAAAAGGAACAATTCACCGAAGCTTTTATCCCGATGAAAATCGGGAACAAACCGATTCTTGTGGAAAGTGCATTTGATTTACCCGAAAAACAACAATCAGAGATCAAAAATACTGTGGATGAGATCCTTGAAACAAAAACCAAATTCCAATTTGTAACGGCGCCAGAATTAATCAGCGGTATTGAACTTACATCAAACGGATATAAACTGGCATGGAGTATTTCAGAGTATCTCAATTCACTTCAAGATAGTATCTCCGAATCGACAAAAGAGACAAAAAAAGTCGAGACTGCAGAAAAGAAAGTGAAACCTGTATCAAGTAAAAAGCAACAGCTTTTTTGACATGCCAACAAATCAATTTAATAAAACGATTAATAACACTTTCAATCAACTGGAAAAGGGCAGGGAAAAACACATTTTTTCTTTTACGCCTCGCGAAGTTGGTTCAGTGGTGAGTGTATCGGCAGGCATTGTTAAAGTTTCCGGTTTACCCGGTGTAGGGTTTGAAGAATTATTGAAGTTTCCGGGCGGTTTATTTGGTATTGCCTACAATATTGATGAAGATGAGATAGGTGCTATTCTTCTTGGTGAAGATTCGCTGTTAAATGCCGGTGATGAAGTTGAACGTACTGGCCGTGTAATGGATATTCCGGTTGGAAACTCATTACTGGGAAGAGTGATTAATCCGTTGGGAGAACCAATGGATGGCAAAAGTTCAATCGTTTATAAACAACGTCTGCCTATTGAACGCCCGGCCCATGCTATCATGGATCGCGCTACGGTTTCTGTTCCTTTACAAACAGGTCTAAAGGTTATTGATGCCCTGATTCCTATCGGTCGCGGACAGCGCGAATTGATTTTAGGGGACCGGCAAACCGGCAAAACAGCCATTGCCATTGATGCCATTCTCAATCAGTATGATAAAAATATAATATGCGTTTATTGCGCCATCGGTCAACGAGCATCCGCTGTAGCAAAAGTAATTGCTAACCTCGAAGAAAAAGGAGCAATGGATTATACAGTTGTGGTTGCAACCGAAGGGAATAATGCTCCGGGGTTAAAATACATCGCTCCTTACGCTGCCACCAGCATTGCAGAATATTTTATGGAACAGGGCCGCGATGTACTTATAGTTTATGACGACCTCACCCATCATGCACGCGCTTATCGCGAACTTTCTCTTTTGCTGAGAAGGCCTCCGGGACGTGAAGCATTTCCTGGCGACATTTTTTACATTCATTCAAGATTATTGGAACGGGCCACACACCTGAGCGACGAACTCAAAGGCGGATCGCTTACTGCTTTGCCTATTATCGAAACTGAAGCTCAAAACATTTCCGCTTATATCCCAACAAATTTGATATCCATTACCGATGGACAAATATATCTTTCTCCAAAACTATTCGAATTGGGCATTTTACCGGCTGTTGATGTGGGCAAATCCGTTTCCAGGGTCGGTGGTAAAGCCCAATTGCCCGTATATCGTTCTTTAACCGGAAACCTGAAATTGGCCTATTCTCAATTCGAAGAATTAGAATCCTTTTCTCGTTTTGGAACACGATTGGACGAGAATACCAGAAATATAATTGAACATGGAAAGCGGATTCGTATCTGTCTCAAACAACAGGAACTTCAGCCAATGCCTGTTCCTGATCAAATAGTAGTTCTTCTTGCATTGATCAACGGATTTTTTGATACCATCCCAATTAACAAAATGCAGGAGGCAGAGGATGCCTTACAGAAAATAAACACTGAACTCAGTGCTGAAATCCTGAAACGATTAGTCTCAAATAAAGAAATGAGCAGTCAGGACCGTGAAGTTATCTTGAGTATTGCAAACAACCTGCTTACTCCTTTTCAGGAAATACCCGAACCTATTCAAAACAAACAGTAATGGACACATTAGAAAGTCTGCACAGAAAATTGGAAGGGGCCGGGGATCTAAAATCTGTAGTCCGAACCATGAAAGCTGTGGCTGCTTCTAACATTGGTCAATACGAGTTGGCTGTTAGTTCATTAGGCGATTACTACCGTACAGTTTCTTTGGGCATCATCGCCTATTTTAGACGAGAAAAAATTGATACCATAATCGTAAAAAAAGAACCAACGAGAAACAGTGAAAAAATAATTTATGCCATTGTTTTTGGTTCAGATCAAGGACTTGTCGGGCAATTTAACGATTCGCTTACCGATTTTGTATCCCAATCGCTCTATGCCTTGCCGGGTAAAAAAGAAATATGGGCAGTGGGCGAACGTATTCAATTGTTATTGTTAGATTTAGGCTATAATGTCACTGAACTTTTCCCGGTTCCAAATTCTGTTAACGCCATTACTCCGCTTGCCAGGCAAATTTTAGTGAAAAGTGAAGAGTGCTATGACCAAGGGAATACCAAGGAGGTTTATATTTTTCATAATCAACCAAAGCCAGCGGCAGGTTATGAATCTATGAGCCAAAGATTGTTGCCATTGGATGAAAAATGGAGGCAATCTTTAACAGAACTTGAATGGCCTACCAAAATGATACCCGAGGTTATAGGAGAAATTAAATCAACATTATTGGCACTCATCCATGCGTATCTTTTTGCTTCTTTGTTCAAAGCATGTGCCGAATCGTTGGCCAGCGAAAATTCAAGCCGCCTGGCTGCCATGCAACGCGCCGAAAAAAACATAGATGAATTGCTGGATGATCTTAGCCATAAGTTCCATAGTTTGCGTCAGAGCACAATTGATGAAGAACTGTTTGATGTTGTCTCCGGGTTTGAAGCGCTGAAAGATGATACAAAAAAAACTGCAAAATCATTGTCAACTTTTTAAATACAATTTATCCCGTTGCCTACCTCATGTCCTTAAATATCAAGATAATCAGAGCATTTGATTTTTTCAACCGTTTGCGAAAGTTGTTTATGGGATTTCTGGATACCATAGGGATTCTGGCTGCACTGGTAGGCTTTCTTATCTTCCTTTATCATATCGGGTACACTCATCAGCCTGATGAATTAATGATTATCCAGCATTTATACAATATTATTCTCTGGGTTATTATTTTAAGCAGCCTCGCAGGAGTTACTGTAAAAAAATGGCGGGACCGGGAACTCAAGTTCAGAATAGCAGAATTGGCCATCATCCCGGTTCTGTTGTTGATTCTTGATGCCAGAACGGGATATTTGGGTATCGAATGGTCGCAAATATGGTCTTACAACATCCTTAACAGTAACCTGGCTATATACACCGTGTTAATCCTCGCTTTGATTGTTGAAGTCTCCACCAGTTCTCTTCAACTAAACAACCGAAATACTAACCCGGGACTCCTTTTTGTTTTCAGTTTTCTTTTTATCATTGTGTGCGGAACCGGATTGCTTATGTTGCCCAACGCGACGTACACAGGTATCGGGTTCTCAGATGCATTCTTTACTTCGACAAGTGCCGTTTGTGTTACGGGTCTGATTGTGGTTGACACTGCCACCTATTTCACCCCTTTGGGCAGGACTTTCATCATTGTTCTAATTCAGATAGGCGGCCTGGGTATCATGACCTTTACCAGCTTTTTTGGATATTTTTTTAAAGGAAGTTCTAATTTTGGCCACCAATTTCTACTGAAAGATCTGATCAATGAGGAGAAGCTGGGTGAAATTTTCAATACACTTTTAAAGATCATTACAATCACTTTCTCCATCGAAGCTATCGGAGCATTCATTATTTATAATACCATAGATCCGTCCCTTTTTCCCAAAGATTTATCAATCATCGGGTTTTCGGTGTTTCATTCAATTTCGGCATTTTGTAATGCAGGTTTTTCAACACTCTCGGAAGGGCTGTACCAACCTGGTTTCAGGAACAATTATAACCTTCATTATACCATAGGTGCATTGATTATCTTAGGAGGGTTGGGATTCCCCATTGTTTTCAATTATTATCGCCTGTTAAGCCATTTTTTTAAGAATAAGTACTGCCAACTCACGACCAAAAGCAGTTATACACACACACCTAATATAATCAATGTAAATACCCGTTTGGCCATGATCACGACCTTGTATCTTTTGGCAGGAGGATTTGTCTTTTTTATGTTTTCGGAATACGATCATTCCTTAAAAGACCTTTCGATATACGGCAAAGTGGCAGGTGCTTTTTTCGGGTCGGTCACCGCGAGAACTGCTGGTTTTAGTACTGTTGACATGTCAACGCTGGCTCCGGCAACTATTTTAGTCTATTTGTTTCTGATGTGGGTAGGCGCTTCACCGGCGTCAACCGGAGGAGGGATCAAAACCACCACCTTTGCAGTGGCAATACTAAATTTTGTTAGCATGGTAAAGGGTAAAGACAGGATTGAGGTTTTTGGACGCGAATTGTCCAACGAATCGTTGAGAAGAGCATTTTCTGTCATCTTTCTGTCGTTTCTGGTAATTGGGTTAGCGGTGTTCATACTCACAATTACTGATGGGCATATAGATCTCTCCAAAATCGTTTTTGAAGTTTTTTCAGCTTTCGGAACCGTTGGTTTGTCGTTGGGTATTACTTCTCAGTTATCTTTAGCCGGGAAATGGATACTAATTATTACCATGTTCCTCGGACGTGTTGGAACACTCACTATTTTGGTTGGCATATTCAGAAAACTGCGCAACTTCCAGTATTATTATCCTACAGAAAATATAATGATCAACTAAATTAAATCAAATGAAATTCATCATTATAGGTCTCGGTAATTTTGGTTCTTCCCTTTCAGCCAGGCTCACTTCCATGGGTCATGAAGTGATAGGGATTGATGGCGACAGGGAAAAGACCGAAATTTTCAAAGATGTGATTACCCAGACTATTTGCCTTGATTGCACCAATGAACAGGCATTGGCAACGCTTCCTCTAAAAGAGTGTGATTATGTAATTGTTGCTATTGGTGAAGACTTTGGTGCTTCAGTGATGACTACTGCATTGCTGAAACAAGCTGGTGTCAAAAAGATTGTAAGCAGGGCCATAAATCCACTGCATCACAAGGTCATTGAAGCCCTGGGTGTGGATCTTATTCTTCAACCCGAATATGATGCTGCCTCCCGCTTTGCCGATAGTATTCTGTTTTCTGGACTCAGCAATTCCTATGATATCACAGATGAATATAAGATTATTGAGGCACGATTACCCGACCGATACGACGGAATGCTGCTCAGTGAGGTTGATTTTTCTAACAGGCATTCGCTGCTGATTCTCACCATCATAAGAACCGAAGAGTCAAAATCCATATTTGGCCAGGTTCAGAGAAAGAAAAAGTCACTTGGATTGCCATCTGCTGACTGGAAACTCCAGAAAGGAGACCTAATAGTTCTCTTTGGCAAGTTAAAAGACATTGAGAAACTTTTGCATGCTCCGGAAGAATAATCACATAACATATTGAAACTCAGCATTTATGCCAGATTTAAGTTATTAAATTTGAGATAATAATGAGACAGTTACTTTAAACGGCGCAGAGTGGTCAATTTAGCCGGCGCATCCATTTAGTTTTTGCAATAACTTTCGTCAACTCAGTATTGATAGCTTTAGCTCTCTCAACAGCTGGTTTAACTTTCTCAGAAAGAGTTAAGATGTTTTCTTTGTTGGTCAAACCAGCAGAAACTTCAGTTAAAACAGTTTCGACAACTCTGATTTCCAGACCGATAGCTTCAACAGCAAGTTTGCCTTCTTTGCCCTTAGGAGCTTTAGCTAACAATTCTTTGTCAGCAGCAATAGTTACAGTCAACTCAACAACGGCATCAGTAACTTCAGCATTTAAAGCTTCTTTTCTTGCAGCTGTTTCTTCTACTGCTTTGTTAGAAAGAGTAGTAACAGAAGTTAAAGTAGTTTTTGCTGTACCATAATTACGGAACGATGCGAATTTTGCATTCTGCTCTTCAACTTGAGCAAGACCAGATCTCAGAGCGTATACAGCAGTCTGGAAGGATGCAGGAGCATAACGATCAGCACCTGCTTTTTTAGCAGCATCGACAGATAGTTTGGCTGCATCGACGTCAGCTTGAGGAACTTTAGCACAACTAATCAATAATAATAACAGGCTCAATACCGAAATAGAAATAATTAATTTTTTCATAAATATTAAATTAGTTTGCATTTAGATTCATAGAAGAGTTGCTTTTAGTCGCAAGTGTTTTTTTGAAGTTAAAATTCAGTTTAGTAAAAGTACAAAAATTGCTGAATTATTTATATGCTATTGTATTAGCTGTAATAGTTACGACTTAATCTGACAGTCAGGGATTATTCCAATTCTGTGGTAACCGAACATTATCTGGCAAGCATTGTTACAGAAAGGACGTTTAAGATTAATCAGCCGGTGATGTGATTCTTAAGGGCAAATCCGGTATACACCCAGGAGGAACAGGAATTTTTATTCGGTAAGACTCTCCAACAATTTTAAAAACGATGAAATTTCGACGACATTATATTTCGCAAAAGATGGATTTAAACCAATGCGAATAGAGCAGGTAGAATCAGGCAAAGCTTTAAAAAGAAATTCATCGGTTTTATCATCCCCGGCAGCAAGGATAAAATCTAATTTTTCGTTTGACAACATAGCATTAGCGGCTTGTCCTTTATCGTATTTACCGCTTTTTACTTCCAATACTTTATGTCCTTCTAGAATTTCTACATCTGATTTGTGACGGATTATCTCGGATAAATCATCCCTTAATTCATGTAAACGCAACTGTGCAAAATCTAAATCGGCATTTCGGTAATGCCATGCAATGCTTCCTGTTTTTTCTTCAATAAAAGTACCATTACATCGATTTACATATTCCTTCATAATTGGTAAAATAGCTTCTTTCCAATTTGTATCCGTGTTGATGGTCTCTTCCCAGTCACCAGTTCCTATACGACAATAGTAGCCATGTTCGGCTATCAAATTGACATTAATATCAGCAAATTGCATTTCAAGAAATTTCTTTTCCCTTCCGCTGATTATAACAACTTGGTTTTTATCGTCATTTGATAATTCTTTAATGAGTCCCAGTGTCCTATCGTTAATTGTTGCCAATTCAGGATACTTTGCAAATGGCACAAGGGTACCATCATAATCGAAAAAAAGAATTCTCCGATCAGCTTTATGGTAATCAGCAACGATTTGAGATGAGATTGTAGAATTGATAAACCTTACACTCATTAATTTTTGTGATTTTTTTGTGTCAAATGCCTGATTAAAAAAATCAAGGGCCCAAGTGAATACATTGTAGCTAGAAATCCTGTCCTGCATTTTTTCGAGACGTTTTTGTTTTTCCTCTGGTCTCATTTCAAGGGCTTTATAGATTGCATCTGCCATTTCGATATTATCCGATGGATTAATTATTAAAGCTTCGTTCAGTTCAGCCGCTGCACCAGCCATCTCGCTCAATATTAAAACTCCTTTGTTTTCAATCTGACAAGCCACGTATTCTTTTGCAACAAGGTTCATCCCATCACGCAGAGGAGTAATGAGTCCGACATCACTTAAATCGTACAATGCGACCATTTCATTAAAAGACAATGATTTGTACTGATAAATAATAGGCCGCCAGGCTAAAGAGCTATATTTCCCATTAATGCGGCCTACCGTAGATTCAATTTCCTTTTTAAGTTTTCCATATTTCTTTATGGTATCACGGGATGGTACGACAACCATATTAAACACTACCTTTAAATGCCACGATGGAAATTTTTCAAGAAACGTTTCATATCCTTTGAGTCTTTGTAGCAATCCTTTTGAATAATCCAATCTGTCAACAGAAAAGATTAGTTTTTGCTTGGCTAGATGAGTTTTGATTTTTAATTTTTCAGATAGTACATGTTCATTAAGGCAAGCATCATGAAATTTATCATAGTCAATTCCAATTGGAAAGGCGTCGGCTTTGACTCTCGTATTCTGAGTATATATGATATTTTGATGAACTTCAAAACCTGTAGTGCGCTTTACGCATTTAATGAAATGTTGCGTATAATCGTGTGTGTGAAATCCAATTAAATCGGCACCTAACAAACCATTAATGATTGACTCGCGCCAATGACGAGGCAAGAGCCTGAAAATTTCAAAAGACGGGAATGGTATATGAAGAAAGAAACCAATGGTGGCATCCGGAATTTTTTTACGGATCATTTCAGGCAGCATCATTAAATGGTAGTCATGAATCCAAATAAAATCACCTGGTTTGATAACATTGAGCAACTCTTCACAATACATTAAATTGGCTTCCTCGTATGCCCGGTAATAGTCGTTGTTAAAAACTCCATATGAAGTGAAGTAGTGGAATAATGGCCAAATCAGATCATTACAAAAACCTCCATAAAACAAATCGTTTAATTTTGGCGGAATAGTGACAGGAACCATCTCAAAATTCTCATTTTCCAAACTATCTGGAGAAACATCTTCAAGTAAATTATCTGCAACGCCTACCCAAACAATTTTACTGTTCTTTGCTTTATTGCTACTGTTTTTAAAATTCTCGGATAATGTAAGAATCGCTGAGACAAGGCCTCCGGAGTTTTGAACTGCTTTGAGTCCGGCTTTTGTTCTGGTTAGTTTAAATGGCAAACGATATGCAGCTATTACCAACCTGTCGAAAGGAGTTTCATTGTCCATAATATTGTTGTTTGAAGTGTCAATTTTGCTCAATGGGTTATGGTTTAATAAATTTCGAAACGTACTTTTCTTCTG
>Ga0209125_1002412_pt1 | contig 14461 bp, 14 predicted proteins | sample BarGraIncub1131A_FD_184503 | JGI IMG/M metagenome (GOLD analysis project Ga0209125, IMG submission 184503) | Arctic peat soil microbial communities from Barrow, Alaska - Barrow Graham LP Incubations 11-31A (SPAdes) (version 2) | ecosystem: Environmental > Terrestrial > Soil > Wetlands > Peat... | reverse complement strand
ATAATGTGTTCAGCTTCCGCTTCCTCCCAGGATTGATTTTCAGACAATTTAGCAAGGAGAAAAGGTTCTAACCCCATAGCACAAACCGTCACACAGTGACCGCAACGAATGCAATTCAACGGTTTATTGCGTTTACTTTCCTTATCAGTCATTAAAAGTATACCGGAAGTTCCTTTCGTTATTGGCGCTTCTGTTGATGATAAAGCTCTACCCATCATCGGCCCCCCACTAATAATTTTTCCAGTATCTTCAGGAAGTCCGCCCGTCATGATAATTAATTCATTGATAGGTGTACCAATACGCGTAAGCAAATTAGATGGTTTCTTAACAGACTTTCCTGTAACGGTAACGATTCTTTCAATGAGTGGTTTATTTTTTTGAACTGCTTCATAAACTGCATAAGCTGTACCTACGTTATGAACCACACATCCTACTTCAATGGGTAACTTTCCAGAAGGAACCTCTCTGTTAACCAACGCTTTTATAAGTTGCTTTTCGGCACCCTGAGGATATTTAACTTTTAGTGCATGAACAGTTATCCCCTTAAATTCAGAAGCCAGACTATTCATCCGATGAATGGCATCTGTTTTATTGTTTTCTATGCCAATCATCGCTCTATTCACTTGTAAGCTTTTCATCAGGATAGTGATACCCACCATGATTTCTCGTCCCTTTTCAAGCATCAACCTATGGTCTGATGTCAAATAAGGTTCACATTCAACTCCATTAATCAGAAGATATTCTGCTTTTTTACCATCCGGTACATTAAGTTTCACATGAGAAGGGAAAGTGGCCCCTCCCATGCCAACAATACCCATTTCATGGATCTTATTAATAATCGCTTTGGGCTCCAGAAAGCATTCTGTTATTAACTCAGAAGTCCTGTCAATCGTGTCCATCCATTCATCACCATCTGATTCTATTATTATTGACAAACGACGATACCCACAATAATCTTTTATTTCATCAACTTTCAGTACTTTCCCTGAAACAGATGAATGAACATTAGCGGAAATAAATCCTTCCCCTTTTGCAATTAGCTGACCAGTTTTCACAAAATCACCCTTTTCAACCAATGGCTTAGCCGGAGATCCCAAGTGTTGAGAAACAGGGATATAAACAGTTTGTGGTATTGGGACAACCTCGATAGGTTGCTGAGCCGAAATCTTATTCCCTTTGGGGTGAATTCCCCCTATCTTAAAGGTTTTCAATTGATTGTTCTCCTTCTGTTGTCTTTAAAACAAAATTTATTCTTTGTGTTGATTAAACCTCTACATCAGAAATAGCCTGAGACTTTTCTTTGCTTAAGGGGAAATTTAATTCAACAATAGCATTTGTAGGACATTCATTGACACATTTCCGACATAACTTACATTTCTCAAAATCAAGGTATGCCAGATTGTTTTCCAATGTAATAGCATCAAAAGGACAGATCTTAACACACTTTCCACATCCGATACAAGCTACCGAACAGTTTTTACGTGCTATTCCCCCCTTTTCCTTGTTCAAACAAGAAACATAGATACGCCTTTCTTTTTTCCCTTTTAAGCGTAACTCAATAATCTGACGAGGACAACTTTTAACACAAGCGCCACATGCTACACATTTATCACCATCAATTACAGGCAGACCAGTCTCCGGATCAATTGTCATTGCATCAAACTTACATGAAACAACACAATCGCCCTGGCCAAGACAGCCAAATGGACAACCACTCTCTCCAACATGAAGCTGATTTTCAAAATAACAACTTGATGCTCCTTCATAATTAACCTTAAGTGGAGCATTCATTTTTGAACCGGAGCAACGCAAGACTGCAATCATGGGTTCCTTTTCTTCGGCTACTAGTCCCAAAATTGATGCGATTTCTCCCATTACAGTTTTGCCTCCCACAGGACAGTTCAAATTTTCTAGTGATCCTGCTTTTATTATGGCTTCAGCCATGCTGCGACAACCGGGATATCCACATCCACCGCAATGAGCTCCGGGAAGAAGTTCTACTACCACATCTATTCGAGGGTCTTCAATTACTTTAAATTTTTGGGCAACAATATATAAAATGATGGCAGCAGCAACACCGATAGCACACATAGCCAATACGGCGATAAGAATTGTTGAATTCACAGGTTTGTCTCCCTTTATAGTTATTGCTGTTGTTAATTTAGTTTTGTTAGTGTTAGGCAAATGTAAAAACAAATAATTTGGCCAACACAATTTTAAAGCCAAAAAATACAATTCACCATATCATTGATTATCTGTATATTACTAATATTTTCAATCTGTTAGCTTATCAAAATGTACTATATGCAGCTGATTGTCAATATATTTATACTCTTTTTTAGAATAATTATAAATTACACATAAAATATTGTTTGTTAATTAATTAACAATCAGTATTGTGTTTATGTCAAATAATAAAAGGGTATATTCGATAATAATTTATACAATAAACCATGCATTTTTTCTAAAGATTCATAATCATTTAAACATAAAATTGCTAAATCAAGTACTACAAATCAAAGATTATCAATCTATAATCACATCTAACTTCTCTTTTGAGGGAATAATATTACTATAAAAAATGTTAATGATTAAGTCTGCTTATTTAATATAAAAAAAGAATTGGCCTTCTATTTTACTTTTAAATAACCGGAGAACTATAAAATAAATCCCCACCCCTACTAATGCAGACAATCCTGCAACTAGCTCACTTCCATTAAGTTTGGAAACCAACAACAAAAGACCGATAAAGACGATAATCGGAAAAGCATATGCCAACACAACAGCTTTATCTCCTTGACTTTGTGCAATTGCAACATTTACACTATCACCTTTTTTTATGTCCTGATTATCCTTAAGGTGAACTTCTACCAACTTTTCTTTCATTTCTGAAATAGAGCATGCCCCTTTTGATTTGCAGGCAGAGCATGCAGAGACAGAAATTATGCGAACTGTTGCCTTATTTCCGTCTACCTTTTCAACAAATCCCGTATGCGATACTTCATCCATAATAAATAACCTTTTTACAATTCTTAATAGATTTTCAATTCGAAAAAACAATCAAACCTATGGTGTATTCATTGATACAGGTAATATTTTCCCGTTAAAGAAATGATGCCCTTTTAATGCAAAATCAGTAATTAAAGCTGCCATTTGTTCCGGAGAATTTGATGCTTTAGCTTCTGGAAATACTGAATGAAACATCTCAGTCTGTACACTTCCCAGAGCAAGACAATTAACACTAATATGTTTACTTTTCAACTCTTCAGCCAAACATTCTGTTAATATAGCCAAGGCCCCTTTACTGGCACTGTACACGGATAATCCTTGGAATTTAGCAGAACCCTGTACACCACCCATACTCCCGATATTAACAATATGTGCACCCTTATGCATCAAGGGTAAACATAACTTGATCATTTTAAAGGCACTCTTGACATTAACATCCATCAAGTTATCAAATTCATATTCAGTTAACGCTTCAAAAGGTTTATTGATCATCTTTCCAGCATTATTAATTAAAACGTCTACCCGGTTAAAATATTTTTCAATACGGGGTTGTAATTCAGTACGATATGCTGAAACGGTAAGATCAAAAACCAGCGGAATTACAGTCGAATTGGGAAATAAAGATTTACATTCTTCACTAAGCCTTAACAATGCTCTTTCATTTCTTGCAATTGCAATAATCTTACAGTTACCAATGGCTGCAAAAGCCCTTACTATTTCAGAACCAATTCCTTTACTAGCTCCTGTTATGATAATATTCATTGATCTATTGTTGTTTTTTCGTTAAGGAATAATTTTATAAATAATCGTCTCCCCTTTTTAAAAGCTTAACAAACGGGGCAATTGCACGTTCAAATATTCCATGAGAATAAGCAATGGCCATGCCATAATTTGTTACAGGAATACCAGCGTCAACGGCTGGTTTTAACCTGGAGATAAGTTGTTTCCTTGTAATAACACAACCACCGCACTGCACCACTAAAGCATAATCGTGAATACTGACTGGTAGTTTATCAAAACCTGATACAATGTCAAATTTCAACTGTTTCCCTGTAAAATTACTCAACCAGCGAGGTATCTTCACCCGCCCGATATCATCACATGAAATATGATGCGTACACGATTCCAGTATAAGAACGCGGTCGGCATCTTTTAATTTTCCTATTGCCGGAGTCCCTTTCACGTAATTCTCAAAATCTCCCTTCTGACGAGCCAGTACAATACTAAAACTGGTAAGTGGAATATCCTTGGGAATAGCAGCATCGGCTTTTAAAAAAACCTGACTATCTGTTATTACCAATGAAGGTTTTGGTGACATTTTGCGAATGTATGCATCTACTTCACGTTCTTTTATCACGACAGCCACTCCATCGTGATCCAAAACATCACGGATTACCTGAACCTGAGGTAAAATCAACCGTCCTTCCGGAGCTTCAATATCAATCGGGGTAATGAGTAAAACGACATCGCCATACTTAATCAAATCCCCCACTAACGTATTGGTTTTATACGCCGATTGAGGCATGTATTTACGAATAGCAGCAACAAGTTGCTCTTTATCAGGATTTAGACAGGAAAATTCTATAACATCTGTCTTAAATTTTTCAGTTAATTTGTGGTTTAATTCAGTTTCTAAAGATTGAATGTCACTCTTATTATGAACAATAAAAAAAGGGATAATGAAGTCATCAAATTGTTCAATCAACTCGAGTTCAGTCTTATCAAACTGATTATCGGCAATGACCAATATTGCAAGATCTACTGTTTTCAAAGCTTCTATGGTCCGCATGACCCTTTTAGTACCAAGCTCACCAATATCATCAATACCTGCCGTATCAATAAGAATGACAGGACCTATCCCGGTTATTTCCATTGATTTTTTAACAGGATCAGTCGTCGTTCCGGCTATCTCTGAAACAATTGCAATATCCTGCCCTGCCAAAGTATTAATCAATGAACTTTTTCCGTTATTCCTGCGGCCAAAAATGCCTATATGTGGTTTTGATTCTTTCCCTTTCAAAATTTTGCAATATTATATTGCAAAAATAATAAGAATTAGGATATGGTTTTTAGTCATTGCTATGTTTTAAAGAATTACTATATAGTATGTTCTTAGTTCTTCAATAGTACCTTCATTCATTGAGAACGAAGAGGTACTATTAAAGAAACTACTTTGAATTTTTAAAGAAGCTTTTGAGAAGATAATAGATTTATCATCTTCTCAAAATTTTTATCAGATAATTTTTAATTTAAGTCCATCTTTTTACACTATCATGTTTAAACTGATAACAGTTAATCACAAAATAAAAACATGAATTTCTAACCATATGTATTTAAAAATTTACAAGATAAAATTCAATGTATGATAATCAATTTAAACAACAATAAATTTTTCTCTTTTAGTTTGACAGAATGCACATTTTTGGTCCGTACTGGCATTGTCATAAGTATTTCCACAGACAGGACATATTGCATATGCAAGAGGTAAAGTGCTCTCAGTATTAGCATTCAATGCTTCAAGGGCTTTTGTATAGAATTGTTGATGTTTTTTTTCAGTATCAAAAGCCCAGGTAAATGATTTTAAAGCCTTTTCAACTTTTTCAGTCTTAGCGTCAGCAATGAACTGAGGATACATTATCGTTGCTTCATACGTTTCACCATCAATGGCAGCCTGAAGATTTTCAGATGTAGTTTTTACCTCAAACTCAGGTTTAAAATCATCCGGCTTTTCTCCCAATGCTTCCAGGACTTTTTTATGATTTGCAGCATGAATTGATTCGGCTTTAGATGCAGCATCAAATAGTTTAGCTACAGATTCATGGTTTTCTTCCCTGGCTTTCTGAGCAAAGGCAGCATACTTGGCACTTGCAGTTGTTTCTCCCTTAAATCCTGCTTTAAGGTTTTCAATGGTTTTAACCGACTTGGTTTGGTTGCAGCCTGTAAAAGAAATCAGGCTTACTAATGCAATTAATAAAATGTTTCTCATTGTTTTAGTTTTTAAAATTTTAAAAAATTAAAGTGGCATCATATAATTATAAACAAGCGTTCCTCCGTAAAACCCTGTGATACTCACAGAAACTGCAGCCAAAGCGTATAAAGCAAAAGCAACCCATTTTAAATCAGTGTTTTCTTTGTCTTTAATTTTAAGAAAAACCCGAAGGATGGATACAACAATTAACAGGCCTAAAGTTATCCAGGCAAACGTCTCGTGCGTTTCCTGTATAACACCTGCAGAACCAGTCATTTCAGAAGTAAAAAAAGTGCCTGTAAACAGGGCCAAAATTGCAGTGAGCGTTCCCGCTATTAATAAGTAAAACCCTAACATAGATAAATTCACCTCTTTTTTAAAAATTAATGAAGCAAATTCAGCAATAAATCCAAAGGCAATTAAAGCTATTGGAAAGTGAACTAACATTGGGTGAAGGTGGCTTACAGAAAACATAACTTTCGTTTTTTTAGTGTTTAACAAAAATAACGATTGAAAACTCAAAAGTCAAATAGTTCCGAAAGAAATCCTTTTTTATTTTTTCGATCATGTCCATATACATTTTGATTATCATAGTGTTTATCATAATGGTTTTCGTGATGGTCGTTATGTTCAGAATTCTTATAAGACGATTCGTAAGAATTAGAGCGTTCTATAATTTTTTCAAGTTCACCTCTATCCAACCATACACCTTTACAATTGGGACAATAGTCAATTTCTACACCTTGTGTATTAGACAATATTAAATTATTATTACATCTTGGACAAATCATTTTTTTATCTTTTTTTTAAATTATTACTTAGTACCCTTCCAAATGGTATTTATTAAACCATGAACCCCATTTTCGCTGATATAGTTAAATATTTTCAGTAAAAAAGGGAATAAAAGTATAACTGCGAAAACAACTACAACAATTATAATAATTGCTGTAATAATCAACAAGCCCTTTAATTTGGGATTGTTTCGCAGTTTATTTAAAAGTAGCTGTTGAATATCATTGTGCTGATTATCGGAATGTGATTTTTGATAATAATCATGCCCATATTGATGGTTGCCACCATGTTTATGGTGTATCTGGTCATTTTCAAATAGATCTTCAAACCCCATGGTTATTGAGTTTTAGGTAAAAAATTAATCAATATGATTTTATGGAATAACACTTTAAGAAAAAGTATTACACAGAAATTAGTTGCCGATTAACAGCAAATAATCTAAAAAGTCAAACGATGGATTAAGAGAATTTTGGTGGCTGCCAAATGAACAGGATAAAGCAGTTTTCTAAATTAACATCTAGTTCCGGCAGTAATTCAATACGACCAGGAATGTCATTTGGTTTAACATTTGAATCATTCGCAAGAAAATCATCTTCATAACCACCAGAATGGCAAAGGTCTGAAGTATCTGAAATATCAGAACATTCTATATAGTAGCTAATGTATTTATGAGTTGTAACATTATTAATAAAAGAACACTCAGACAAAATAAGCATCAGGCTGAGTGTTAAAAACAAAATGTATATTTGTTTTATTGCATTTATCATGTTATCAAATATAATAAAGACGAAGCTTTGAAGTTCCGGAATTTCAATTTAGTGAATCTATATAACCGGAATATCAAATAATGAAATACATGCAATGAAAATTAATTTTTTATTCCATTGGCAATAATCCATTCGACAATCTTTTTCATCGAATCGGCTGATTTAAAATTGGTTTGCTCTTTATCTATTTCTTTTTTCAGCAACTCCTTATTTGAGGAAAAACATTTAAGCAGATCTTTCTCATTTAAAATTAACTTCGATTTCTCATTAACCATCACAAAGAAGAAAACCTCTTTTTGATAAATAGCCTTTTCACTGGGCCTAAGCTTTGTATCATTTCCATCACTTAATTTCATAGTAGAAAGACTTTGAATGCTGGATGTAGCAGTAGAACTTCCATAAGCGCCATTTTTCTGGACATCCTTCTGAATATGAACCCTTGAAAATAAAGAAATCGGGCCATCGATTAGAACTTCTACAAAATAACCCTTGCGATAGATAAAGCTACGCTTACCTATTTCCAACTTATTTACTTTATCAGGTTCACCGATAAATAAAATCTGACTATTAACATCCATGAATTGCATCTGATCCAAAGACGCATCATAATTAAGCTTAACATTATATGCACTCCCATCTTTCATCATTACTTTTCCATCAGTAAATTGAGGGAATAAAAATTGAGAAGTAATTAAAACAGAGTCCTTTTTTGGCTGAGCAATCATAAGATTACTGATGATCAAAAAACAAATTAACAACGTTTGGCGAAGTAGAGTTTTCATCTTATTACAAGTTTGCATCAAAGATAAATTATTTACAAAACAAAAAGAAAAAAATATTAAACACTTTAAAATTAAAAAAATCACATAGCTTTTAAATATATTTTAAGATATTTAACTTTCCCAATGTATGCTTTACCTGATAACCTTTTTGACTATTAGCTAAAACTTAATATTGCAACCGAAGTAACCTTTTTAAGAAGTGTGATTAGATTCACCTGATTGAGTAATATCATAAATTGAATAACCTAACTGCGTTAGTTTTTGAGGACTTAAAATCTCTCTAAGCCGAAGTTCATCTAGTATCAGCAGTTTTTTATTGGCTTCAAAGACATCAATATTTTCAGATTTCATCAGAACTGAAATCACAGAGGCCTTATGATATCCAATATATGGGTTTAAAGCAGTGGTTATCGAAGGACTCCGGTAAAGTAATGCAACGGATTGTTCTTCATTAATTACAATTCCCTTTACCAGGTTCTGGCAAAGAGTTATATTCATTCCGGTAAGCAGTTTAAGACTCTCTATCATCGCGTGTCCGATTAAAGGCAGATAAGCATTCAAATCAAGACACCCCTGGGCACACAATGCGGTGATTAACTGATCATTTGCATATATTTTATGTGCACAACTAATGATATATTCCGGGATAACCGGGTTTACTTTGCCAGGCATAATGGAACTGCCGACCTGAACCTGTGGAATGGTGATACCATGTTTAGCACTCACATCAGCAGCAAGCAACCGAAGATCATTCACCATCTTTTCAAGATTTACTGCGTTTGATTTCAGGATAGCATGCACTTCAACAAGTGTATCAAGATTACTGGTTGCATCGCTTAGATTTTCTCCACGCGTAAGTGGAAGCCCGGTAAGATGTTGAAGTTTTGAAACGACTTCCATGATATGAAACCTGGGGATCCCTATCCCCGTCCCAATAGCACCACCTCCAAGATTAACAACCTTGATCCGTTCAAAACACTTGGAAACACGCCACCAGTCGCGTGACAAGGCATCGCTGTAGTTACTAAACAACCTGCCCCATGTAGAAGGAACGGCCTCCTGCATCTGCGTATAGCCTATTCTAAGCGTATTTCTATGAAGTGTCTCACAACTTTCAACTTCCAGGCGGAGTGTGTTTATGGAGGCTTCCAGTTGAACCAGCAGCTTCATCACTGCAACGCGAAGCGCAGTGGGAACAACATCATTTGTACTTTGAAAAACATTGGCCTGCTCAACAGGATCAATTGCATCATAATCCCCCGGCTTCCTGCCTGTTTTTAATAACGCCGCGTTAGCGATGATTTCATTCATGTTCATATTGATGCTGGTTCCAGCACCACCATTGATTGCCGGGACTATAAACTGATCAAACCATTTGCCATCAGCCACCTCGAGAGACACTGATAATAAAGCATCCAGGATATGATCTTCAATAAAATTAACCTGTTCAGAAGAATGAATATCCTTTTGTATCAGCGCTTTTTTAAAATCAATATACGTTAAATAACAGGCATGCTTTACAAGACCCATAGCCCGATACCATTCGACAGAAAACCTGGTAGCATCTGGAAAATTGTGCTTTGCACGTTCAGCATGAATCCCATAAAGTGCATCTTTGGGTATTTGCAATGATCCCAGAAAGTCCTTCTCTTCTCGCATAGTAATCTTCATTTATTTACTGAAGTAAAAGTAATAAAAGTGTTCCGATTACTTAAGTTCTATTAACAACAGTTTGAGTATCTAAATAGTTGGTAACAAAAAGACCGGAAAACATAAGTTTCCGGTCTTTTTACTTTTCATATTAATCTTTCATTCGGTTAACCGATGTTCATAAAACAGATAAATTACCCTTATTCATTAAGTAACGATTATTTATATCCCTCGGTATGAACGCTTTTCACAGCACGACCAGAAGGATCATTCATATTCTTAAATGCTGGATCCCACGCAATGGCTTCAGGAGTACTGCAGGCAACAGAAGGTACTGAAGGCACGCAGGTAGCGGCTGAATCAGAAGGGAAATGTTCATTAAATATTGCCCTGTAATAGTATTCTTCTTTCGACATAGGAGGGTGAATTGGGAAACGATACTTTGCATTTGAAAGCTGCTCATCAGAAACCGCCTTGGAAGTGGTTTCTTTTAATGTATCAATCCAACTATAACCAACCCCATCAGAGAATTGTTCCTTTTGTCTCCATGCAATACTGGCAGGAAGATAATCTTCAAAAGCTTTTCTCAAAATCCATTTTTCCATACGACCATCTTTAGCCATCTTCTCAGTTGGGTTTATGCGCATTGCGACATCCATGAATTCTTTGTCAAGAAATGGGACACGGCCTTCAACACCCCATGCCGCCATTGACTTGTTGGCTCTCAGACAGTCATACAAGTGAAGCTTGTCTATTTTACGAACTGTTTCTTCATGAAAGGCTCTGGCCGATGGAGCCTTGTGGAAATAAAGATATCCACCAAAAATCTCATCAGCGCCTTCACCCGACAGTACCATTTTAATACCCATCGATTTAATAACCCTGGCCATTAAATACATCGGAGTCGAAGCTCTGACGGTTGTAACATCATATGTTTCAAGATGAAAAATCACGTCACGAATAGCATCAAGCCCTTCCTGAATCGTGAAATGAATCTCATGATGCACAGAACCTATATGTACCGCTACCTTTGCAGCAGCTATTAAATCGGGCGAACCGACTAATCCTACCGCAAATGAATGCAATTGTGGATACCAGGCTTCCTGCGTATCCTTAGATTCGACACGATGACCTGCATATTTCTTGGCAATCGCCGAAATGATTGAAGAGTCTAATCCACCTGAAAGTAACACCCCATAAGGAACATCCGACATTAATTGCCTGTGAACTGAGCTTTCTAAAGCCTGTTTCAATTCGGCAATATCTGCTGGGTTATTTTCCACTGCATCATATTCCATCCAATCACGTTTATACCACTTTTTCATCTCACCATCTTTACTATATAAATAATGACCGGGTAAGAATTCCTGTATTTTATTGCAAACACCTTCTAAAGCTTTGAGTTCAGAAGCAACATAAAAATTGCCAAACTTATCCCATCCCATATAAAGTGGAATTACACCAATTGGGTCACGGGCTATCAAATAACAATCTTTTTCCTTGTCGTACAGTGCAAAAGCAAATATCCCGTTCAAGTCTTCAAGAAAATCTATTCCTTTTTTGCGATACAGGGCTAATATTACTTCACAATCAGATTTTGTCAAAAACTCGTAACTTCCGTTCAATTCTTCACGAATTTGCAGGTGATTATATATTTCACCATTTACAGACAGAACAAGGTTCCCGTCTTTACTGAACAATGGCTGTCCACCCGATGCCGGATCGACAATAGAAAGTCGTTCATGGGCTAAAATCGCTTTCTCACCACAATAGATGCCCGACCAATCGGGACCCCGGTGGCGAAGTTTCTTCGACATTTCAAGAACTTTCACTCTTAAATCCTGAGAGCTTACTTTTAAATCAAAAACTGCAACAATTCCACACATATAATTATTATTTGACTTATTATTTTATAACCACCACGAAATACAAATTTTATTCCCTGGCTTCCGAATAATATATCCCGAATAAATGCAGAAAGGCTCTCCTTTTTGGGAAAGCCTCTTTGCTATATTTTATTAACAACAAAATCTTCCCATTTATCGCATTGACGGATTATTATTAAACAGAAGATTATTATTGTTCGGGATAAACATGATTGATGTTTTTTACACTACAAATGTAAAACAGAAATTGATTGATAATCAATAAATCTGATTTTCTTTAAGAATTTAACAATTTTAAACAAATAAATGAATTTTCATACAACCCGTAGAACTCATAAATGGCCCCTGTTTTAATTAAAAACGACAAGGTATAACGCTAATAGACTTAATAAAGATCATCATAAAAATGAAATAATATTCATTAACACCACAAAGCTTAAAAGTCTATTATGGAGCATCAGAATCCAGGAAAGATGGACAGGCTGCGGGTTACTAAAAAGGTCTACTGAAAGGAAAAAAGATTGTTTTTACTGAATTTTTATCTTATCTTTGTAAGTGTTAATATAATCACACTTATCCATGAATATAGACATAACAGATAATATATTAACTCTTATAAATAAAACTCCGGATCAAATGATACGGTCAGTTTCACAAAGAGTCAAGGAAAGAAGGCTAGAAAAAAATCTTTCCCAGAAAAGTCTTGCCTCCCGTGCAGGGCTTACTTTAGCCTCTTACCGTAGATTTGAAACTACCGGTGAAATATCAATGAGAAGTTTGGTAATGATTGCATTAGCACTTGACATGACAACAGAGTTCGAAACGTTGTTTTCAACCCCCGCATATCAAAGTATTGACCAGTTGTTGAATCTGGAGAAAAGCAAGAAACGTAAAAGAGGGTCGAGAAATGGATGACATTTCTGTTGTAGAAGTTTTTTTAGGCGAACAGCTTGTCGGCAAATTAGCTATGACTCCTGAAGCTTTATGCGCATTTGAATATGATACCGATTTTCTGAAAGAAGGTACATCTGTTTCTCCACTTTACATGCCTCTAAATTCAGGACTTTTTATTGCTAAACGTGATCCGTTTAGTGGCGGGTTTGGAGTTTTTGATGACAGCTTACCCGATGGTTGGGGAAATCTCATTTTGGATAGATATCTTCAACACAATGGAATTAATCCTTACAAATTAACACTTTTACAACGCTTATCGCTTATTGGCTCATCGGGTCGTGGCGCTCTGGAATACCTTCCTGACAGAAGTATTGCAATAGAAGATAGTTTTATAGATTTCGATAAATTGGCAAGAGAAACTGAAAAAATATTGATAAGTGATTATACAGGTGACTCTTTAAGTACGCTTTACAATTATGGTAGTTCATCGGGTGGTGCACGACCAAAGATTTTTGTAAAGATCGATGATAAAGAATGGCTTGTAAAGTTCAAAGCGACTAACGACCCTGCGGATATAGGCAGAACAGAATATGAATACTCTCTTCTTGCAAAAGAGTGTGGAATTGAAATGCCTGAAACCAGGCTGTTTGAAGATAAATATTTTGGTGTAACACGTTTCGACAGGACACTCAAAGAGAAGGTTCACACCATAAGCGCTGCAGGGTTATTGAATGCAAACTATCGCATTCCCAGTCTGGACTATTCAGTTCTACTTAAAGTTTGCCGACAAATCACATTAGATATGGAACAGGTTTACGCCCTGTTTCGCCAAATGGTTTTCAATGTAGCTATCTCAAACCGGGACGATCATGCCAAAAACTTTTCCTTTCAATTAACCGGTGGAAAGTGGAAGCTCTCCCCTGCTTACGATCTATTACCCAGCAGCGGTTTTAATGGCTTTCATACAACGACAATTAACGGTCAGGGTGAACCAACCCTTAATGATATAATGACTGTAGCATCAGAAATTGGCCTTAATAAACAACGCACATTGGCAATTATAGATGAGATGATGACCAAATGTAGAAGCAAAAATATGTTGAAGTTCAAATTGAAATAGGAAGGTCATAGACACCAATCATCTTATTATGAAAGTTCATTCAAAGAAAGTTTTGCAAGATGGAACTGACGGAATACCTCATGAAGATTTTACCTTCTTTCCCCTCCTGCAAAAACTAATACTTATATTTCTTCCTGTGTTCACGTACTTCACGAATCATTTTACCAAATTGTTTTCCCAAACGTTTCTGGTCTTCAATCTTAATTTCAAAATGTTTTTGTTCTTTAATCAATTTCAGATAGCTCTCATATACTTCTGGTTCTAAACTACCAGCATTGTAAGCCTTTAAAACAGCACAGCCCTCTTCTTCCAAATGTTGACAATCAGAAAACCTGCAATCCCCGGCTAGTTTCTCTATTAAAGGAAAAAGACCATTGGTTTGCTGCCCTTCTTCAAACGCAATCCCAAATTCTCTCATGCCTGGCGTATCTATAATCAAACTACCGTTTGCCAATTGAAATAAATCCCTTGACGTAGTGATATGCCTTCCTTTTCCATTAGAATCACTTACAATTCCTGTTAATCGTTCAGAATTTTCCATCAGGGAATTTAACAATGAGCTTTTACCAACTCCGGAAGAACCAATAAGAATG
>Ga0209125_1002409_pt1 | contig 14478 bp, 12 predicted proteins | sample BarGraIncub1131A_FD_184503 | JGI IMG/M metagenome (GOLD analysis project Ga0209125, IMG submission 184503) | Arctic peat soil microbial communities from Barrow, Alaska - Barrow Graham LP Incubations 11-31A (SPAdes) (version 2) | ecosystem: Environmental > Terrestrial > Soil > Wetlands > Peat... | reverse complement strand
CATTATACAAGATGTATACATCCCACTTACAGAATACTCATACGGTTCTCCATTGATATCTATGGAGGCCCACTCAGGATGCTCTGCTGTCGCTTCTAGAGTCAATACACTCATATCCGCCATAGCGATAGCTTTAATATTATACTTGTGTGCTGCTTTTACAATATCTCTAGTTATATCCTGATCTCCAAGCCAGGGGCTTATCCTGGAATATTTAAGTTTTGATGGATATGTAGTTATATATCCGCCTGTGAAAAAGCTGAAAAAAGTGACATTCATATCATAAAAGTCCTTTCCCATTTTTTCAGCATCAAAGTTCTTACAATCTATATCTCTTATGGTAAGGTGTATACCCCTACCTCTTTTATTTATCCAGCTATTATCCATTCCCATATTACCTCCCCTCATTATTACCATGAGCTTTCTTTTCTACTTTTGCTCCAAAACTAATACATCATAATCTTTCAGCTCTGTTACAATAACTTTGTAATAGTTACCCATATCTTCTGCTTCAAGGGCTTTCCCACCGCTAAGCATAAAGGTTTTAATAGGATTACTGCAAAGCTTTTTATCTATCTTTACCACTATGTCATTCACAGGGATAATTTGTTTGAAATATCTTTCGCCTCCGGTTAGGTTTACTAGATGGACCAATATTCTTTTTTCCTGCTGCCTGAAACTCATATAAATAGTATTCGGGCATTCACAGGTAACTGGTACGTCTCCCTTTATTGACCAATTCACTGCATTAGCAAATAATTGTGACAAATCCGGAAAACCTGCAGCCCAATGTAACCGGTCAAGTTGGTTAGGGAAATATACCGTTCTACTCCCATTTTCATGCTCATAGGCAATCAGCATTGGATATCCAAGATCAGGTTCTGTAGTATAGGACAACCCTTCTGGCATTACTGGAAAAGGATGAGTAAGCTTAATTGGTACTTGTGTGCCCGCCCCAGGCTCAACTTGGCAATATTCTCCTGTAATTGGTATCAATTCTGTATTATTTATACCCTTTAGTAATTCAGACTTTTCCTGTATTCTGCAATAATTTTGGAGTCCTTCAGGGTTTTTTCCATTAACATGCATTGTTATACCTTTATATTTTGCTTTAATAATATCACCTATGATGAAATCACTTCTCTTCTCACCAAATTCATCGAAGAGTCCAGTTTCAAAAGTGGATATTATGCTCCCCCCCTCACTCACATATTTTCTTAGCTCATTTGCCTCAACATCTGACATACAGGCTAATGTTGGCAATACCAATACTTTGTATTTTTTTAAATATTTTCCATCTAATACTTTGGTAGATATTATATCAAAAGGTATATGATTTTCCTGCATGGCTTTCTCTATACCTCTAAATCCTTCCAGATATCTTTCCATCTGTTTGGACTTACCATAATAAAGTAGTGTATTCTGAGAATATACAAGTGCAACATTAGCACCTGACCAATCTCCATCATAATAATCACTATGAGCTTTTAAAAATGTGTAGAGCTCAGTAATTGCTTTGAAGCCTCGCTTATCTTCATGTGCTTCAGGTGGTCCTCCTGCAAGATTAACCATAGGAGATGCTCCATTTGCTGCTATCTGTGCCATATAAACCTTCTGCTCAGCGTAATCCATAGCTGCTCTACGCCATGGCCATGCCTTAAAATATGACACAACAATCCAAATAGGTTTTTCTGTTACAGAAGTCATATAACATGCTTCTTCACCTGTCCAAGTTAATGATTGCCAATCGGCAATTAAATCTAATGAAACACGGGCTCTATCTTGAGCCTCGATCTGCACCATATCTTGATAAGGAGCCATATCTTCAACATCAAGGGCAGAATTTGTTGTCCAATTAACCGAGCCGAAACATACAGCATTTCCCATAACAGGCATATCAGATTTTATAGACTTTACCATATCTTTGAGGTATTTACATCTTTCGCTTGTCTTGAGGGTCCTCCAGTGATGATACCTACGCCAATGAGGATCCTCCCAATCCATCTTTGTTGGGATTGCTTCACTAAACATTTGATCATAATCCTTTTCGCACTGTTTGCAGTGGCAAATATTGACGTTAAATCCATAACTTCCGCCACCAAATTTGATACCATCCACATCGTAGTTATCAATAATCTCTTTAACCATTCTTTTGCCATAGTCTTCACTGTAACTGCCCATCACACAAGCCGTGTACATACCACTCACAGATTCATAGGGCCTTCCGTTGATATCTACAGATATCCACTCGGGATGCTCTAAAGCGACTTCGGGAGAAATTACACTTAGGTCTGCCATTGCAATTGCTTTGATACCATATTTATGTGCAGCTTTTACTATATCTCCCGTTATATCTTTATCTTTAAGCCAAGGACTCCTGCGAGAATATTTAAGTTTAGATGGATAAGTTGTTACGTATCCGCCTGCAAAAAAAGTAAAAAACGAGACTCCCATTTCATAAAAATGTTTTACCATATTTTCCGCATCAAATTCTTTGCAATCGATATCTCTAATTGTGATATGTATGCCCCTACCTCGTTTATTTAACCAATTATTATCTTTGACCATAGTTCGACTCCTCTAACAATAAAATAGTAAATCAAATGATTGCTAATTATAATTTAGAATTAGATTATCATGTCCTGGTATAATAATATCAAAGCTATCTTTAATATTTTGTATAGAAGCCGCAGCCATTTCAGCATCCTTCTGAAATTCTGTAGTATTATTGTTAAAATGGTATTTTGTCATCACTCCATCCCCTGCAACCAAAACTCTTTTTCCCGAATGCATGAATGCAATTCCATGGATTGTATCGGTATGTCCCGGTATATGCACTAGGGAAATACCAGGCAGGAATTCGCCTTCAACACCAATCACCTTTGATCCATCGATGTGTTCGGAGTTCTTCAATATTTCTGCTACTGGCTTAGCCGCATTCCATATAGCATCCGGGAAGTAATTTAGTCCACCTTGATGATCATAATGATCATGAGTCGAAAAACAGTGAGTCACTTGCCAAGGTCTTAATCCAGTCCTCCTGTTGATGTCAAAATAATAGTCCTCTGGTTTAACTCGGAGAGTCGGATCGACTATCAAAACGTAATCCTCTCCATCCCAATTTTTTCCCTTAATAAGCGTTGATGTACATGTTGAAGGATCGCCCCTTGGAGGCGCATCAGGCCCTTCACCAAAATACCTATTCCACCTAAGATGGCCTATAACAATAACATCAAAATCAATAATTGAGCCTCTAATTTCAGGAAATATATTCATTCTTTTCCCCCTTATACATATATTTACATAATTTTTCTATATCTATCCTTCCGGACATATCGTTGCATATATCTACATTCTGCTTTACTCTTTCTGCACTCCTCATGCCTATCAAGGCAACATCCACTAATGGATTCGACAGAACAAACTGTATCAATGCAGGAGTATAATCGAAATTGTTTGAAGGATTTACTTGTTTGATCCACTTCTGAAACCAGCCTGAAGTAGGCGCCCTCATAGTGGCAATACCCATGTTCTGTGTCTCAGCTTCCTGAATACTTCCGAAGGGTCTGTTTGTTTCATAGGGATGCTGAAACAAGAAATTATAACAAATCTGTTCATCCGAATAGGTTGACCCATGAATCTGCAGTAAATCCACATAATCCCTCTTAAGTCTCTTCAGACTGTCCTCAAGTGACTTGCGCACACTCCCCCACCCATCCTTTATCATTGGCCCCTTGGTTGCTAAAAATATATCTTTAGGGTTCACGCCCTCAAGCGCTTCACCGAATATTTCCTCACTTTGTCCATTTCCATAACCTGGAGCTATATCAAAATAATTAATCCCAAGCTCAAGTGCCTTTTCAATCGATTCAATGATTCCTCTTCTGTCATCAATGTTTTGAGGATCGAATTCATGCAAGTAATTCTTCAAGCCTGCGGTAGCCACGCCATAACCAATTCTGCTGACTTTTCTGCCAGTTCTGCCAAAATTCACATATTCCATTATTATCACTCCTTCGCATACATATTTATTAATAATAATTCTATAATATATTGTTTGATTTCGCATAGTGAAATTTAATTTTATAATATATTAAATTACTTACATGCTACTACTTTAATCAAAACATAACAAGTAGTAGTTAATACATATAGCTTTAGCAATAACTTTATTTACATGTATATTATTCGCAAAAAAATAGGTGTAACCCCAATTAAGGAGATACGCCTAAAAAGAACGTTCATATGGCAATCTATACTGCTTATTTAAATTAATTTATCCAGTTTTGTAGACTTAGTTTCGGCCTTTTTAAATTGCCAGGGTAATTTCCCAACTTTTCTTTTTCTTGCAGCTTCATCAGTTCTTGTTTTAGCCACTGCCAATTCTTTTTTATTCAATTCCAAAATATTTTTAATAGGTATTTGACTCATAGCAATAGTTTGATCAAGGACTTCTGTAGAAGATGATTTACTGAATTGATTTCCGTTACATATTGGACAAACTCTCTCTTTTAAAAAAATCCAATATAATATATACATTCCACCGCCAATGATCCAAATGCAATTAGCTAAAAACCACCCTATGCTAAACTTTTTAGTAGGCTGAATATATTTACCACAAATATTACAATATTTCATAACATCATTCCTTCTAAATTACATTATATCCATTATTGTTATATTTAGTTTACTTTTATTACTTGTCTATTTGAATATACTCTGCATATACACTGGAAACAGTGTTCTTTACACCTTGCACATTGTTATATGTTGTTGGATTGCTGCAATAGCCACAAAAAGTGACTGTATCTCCTTGAAGGATTTCGCCTCCAGTATAAGAATAAAAATAACCAGCGCTTACATATAAAATATCCCCATTTATATCAACTATCATTGTTATATACAGTAGAATGAAAAGAATACATACCCTTAGATACGAATACTCCAATAACCACCAATAATCCCCACCCAAAAATAGTGGATGCTACTTTCCCTTCTTTAAAAAGAGGTATTTTATTCCTAATAGATGGTGATAGAATGAAAGCTCCAGGTAAGACAAGAATTATGAAAGTTAAACAAATAATACTATTTCTATAAATTAGAATATCTTTACTAGATGCAGGGAAATTTGGTACCACGAATGAACCGTATATAGTAACAGCTACCGCAACCACCAAGTATATAATTTTTAATAGAAAATACTATTAACCCCTTATAATAATTATACAATATGTACCATCAAATTATCAATTAAATGGCAAAATAAAAACACTTTCATCTTTAAATTTTTACATTTAAAGATGAAAGTGTTCTATACCATTATTGAATGGTCAAAATACGTATGTAATCATGATTTAACGTTATCTAAGACATCAAGCCCTTGTTATGACCTAGCCTTCCCATTCCTCTGGGAACTCACAATTGTGGTAAACATCTTGAACGTCATCATCATCCTCGAGAGCATCAATGAGCCTTTGAACCTTTACTGCATCTTCCACGCCCACTGAAACAAACAAATCAGGAATCATAGTAACTTCAGCGGATATAAAATTATAGCCTAAGCTTTCTAAGGCTAGTCTTACTTTGGTGAAATCTGCCTGAGTAGTTAATATCTCGAAAACCTCTTCTTCAGTATTAACGTCTTCTGCTCCAGCATCTAAGGCTGCCATCATGAGATCATCTTCATCAATTTTCTCAGTTTTTTCAATTATTATTTGTCCTTTTGTTAGAAACATATAAGATACGCATCCTGAGGACCCTAAATTACCACCTGTTTTAGTAAACGCATGCCTTACATTTGCTGCAGATCTATTTTTATTATCTGTTAAAGTACTTACAACTATTGCGACACCTGCAGGAGCATAGCCTTCGTAAACTATTTCTTCATAGTTCACTCCTTCCATTTCTCCAGCACCCTTTTTAATTGCTTTATATATTGTATCCTGAGGCATATTGGCGGCTTTAGCTTTTGCTACAAGATCGTTTAACCTTCCATTCATATCTGGGTTAGAACCGCCGTTTTTTGCTGAAACTGCTAATTCCTTACCTATCTTAGTGAAAATCTTACCCCTTCTCGCATCTACCTTACCTTTTTTTGCTTGTATATTGTGCCACTTTGAATGTCCTGACATATAAAACTCCTCCAATCTTAACTATAAAAGATCCTAAAATTATCATAAAAATATAAATTAATTATAACATAAGATTAATCACCAGTACAGACTAGGGTTTATTACAATTTAATAAGTTTTTTATCCGTTAAAAGACAGGTCAGAGGCTCTACATTAATTACGAGTTCTCCTAAAGACATATCCATCAAGGAATTAGTAACTATATCTTTATCCTCTGCCACGACTAAAAAACTTATATGAATTTTTTCTCCGTATTCTAGCTCTTCTATTGGAATATTTCTGTTTTCTAATAAATATTTTATTTTACCTAACTGATTATATTCTAATTCAAAAGAAAGCCTATAGGCTAAGGTTTTTATACCTAATCCAGCTTTTTCTATAACACCTTGAGCACTCCTACTATAGGCTCTAACCAGTCCCCCGGTACCTAGAAGCGTGCCCCCGAAATATCTTGTTACAACTATAACTACATCTGTAATGTGTTTTTTCTTTAAAACTTCTAAAATAGGCATTGCAGCTGTTCCTTGGGGTTCACCATCTTCATTGTATCTTTCAAGCTTTCCATCACCTGTAATAAAGGCATATACATTATGAGATGCTCCCTTATTTTCTGAAGCAACCTTAGATATATAGTCTTTAGCTTCCTCTTCACAGCTAATTCTGCTAACCCTAGCTATAAAGTTAGATTTTTTTACTTCATATTCAAATTTCTCTTCTTTCAAAATTAAGAACTCCATAATATACCTTCCCGTTATAAAAAAGTAGAAATAGTCTTTATTCCCTCAGTTATCCTATCTTCATTAGGTTGAGAAAACCCAAGTCTAAAATATTTTCTTCCTTCATTACTAAATTTATAAAATAACACACCTGGGGTTATATATATATTCTTTTCCCTGCATCTATAAAAAAGCTCTATTGAATCTATATTTACGTTCTCTTTTAAATTCAAATAAAAGCTAAGACCCCCTCCAGGAGGATTAACCCTTACTTTATCACCTAATATAGTATAAATATTCCTTAAGGTATTTTCGTATTTTATTTTATAAATTATTTTAATCTTGTCAATGTAATCTTTCCATAAGCCCTTTACAATATATAATTCTAAAGCTCTTTGCATAAGACCTGAAGTGGATATATCTGAATTAACTTTAGCACTTTGTATTTGATCTCTGAAAATTTCTGGAGTGATTAAATATCCAAGACGTATTCCAGGAAGAAATATTTTAGAAAAACTTTTTATGTAAATAACTCTTTCATTAGTATCAAGATTTTTAAAACTTTCATATTTAATATTATCATCATAAATTAACTCAGATAAATAATCATCTTCAATTATATAAAAATCATATTTTTCAGCTAAATCTAAGATTGCTTTTTTCTTTTCATTTGAATAAGAACTTCCGGTGGGGTTTTGAAAATAGCTCATAATATAAAAACATTTTATCTTACTTTTTTTCAGTAGCTTTTCAAGCTGAATGATGTTTGCCCCATCTGCCTCCATGTCTACCTCAAATATATTGGCACGTCTTGCTGTAAAAACATTTAAGGCTCCACTATAGGTTGGCTTTTCAATTAATACCCCATCGTTAATAGCTATTAAGGCCTTAGCAATAATATCTATACCCTGCTGAGCTCCACTTACTATAAGTATGTTATCTACATCAAGGGTGCCCTTCCATAAAAAGTCCTTAATGCAATTTCGAAGTCCTTGAAAGCCTAAAGGCTCCTGATTTATAAAAGCAGCGGAGCCATCTCTATCTATTACTTCATTTAGTATATCTTTAAAAGCAACAACTGGGAAATAAGTTCCTATGCTACTTTCACTAGTAAAATCAGTAATAGAGCCGAGTTGACCGCCGGCTAGTCTTTTAAATATTTGGTTATATTCCTTTTTAAAATATTTGATTCTGTCTTTTTTCTTAGCAAAAGTACCACTACCTTCTTTCTGGTAGGTATACCCTTCATTAGCTAAAGCTTTATAGCTATTTACTATGGTTATAGTATTAACACCTAGGATTTTAGAATAGCCCCTAATAGATGGTAGCTTTTCTCCATCATCAACAAGATTTGATTCAATCAAATCCTTTATGTGCTCATACACCTGAATATATTTTGGCTTTTCTTCGTAAAACTTAATTTTATATTTTTCCATAACCTCACCACAAAAAACACCCTTAAGGTGTTTAATTTTTGATACTTACAAGCAATACTATTGCTTGTAAGTATTCATATATAATATACATTTTCTTTTAGTATTACCTTACCATCTTCTGCTCTAAAATCTCTTTTTTCCTTTTTAATTATATTCTTTTCCCATAATCTATTTAATACTTCTTCAATTTCTATGTCATAATTTTGAAATATTCTATCTCTCTTAATTTCCTTTGAGCTTAAGAAGCAATCAAGTTGTCTCATGTAGTTTAGTAATAAAGAAGTAATATTTCTTATATTCTCATCTATAGCCATTGAAACATAAGTAATAGATAGTTGAATAGCTCTAATAGTATCAACTTTATTGAAAAACAATCCATCCACACAATCTTTAAAGCCATCATTTAAATTCATAACCATGGTCATTGCTTCCTTGCTTATCATATAACCAGATAAACTTATATAAAGCTTAGCATAGTCCTCTACAAATCTTACAGCAGTACTATACGCATTATAAAGATCATCGTTTGCTAAATATTTTCTACAATTACTAATATTTTTAATTACATCTCCTAAATAAACCATATTCCATCTTTCTCGATCTACATCAGGATAAAATCTTCCACCATCATAAATACTAGTTATTTCTTTATCCTTGGAAAATACTAATTTAGAAGAAGAAAATACTCTATGTATAAAGCCCCCTCTAATATCTGTGTCATATAGGGCAATTAGCTTACTTTTACCCATTTGCTTTATATGAACAGCTATGTCCTTTTCTTCAGCGTATATATTGCTTATTTCATTATCTGTACTATTAGAGGTTATTACAAACAAATCGATATCAGACTCATCCCATAAATCACCGGATACCATACTACCAAATACCATAACAGCAAGAACACTGTCAATTACTTTTAATCTATCAATAACACTTTTAAATGCTTTTTGATATTGTAATATAGTTTTGTTCAAGTCAATTCCCCCTTTTTATAAATTCCCCAATTTACAATTTATTAAAATAGACTAGAATAATCCAGTCTACTATTACCTTTTAAATTATTATTAATTTTACTTTAATTTCATTTAAAACGCAAGCATATATTATTTGTTGATAATATATGCCGAACACCTATTTGAAATTTCCGCATCTATAAGTGCCTTGATATAGGTACCATCATCTTTAAATTCCTCAATTAATATTTTTGACTTTCTATGCAGGTAAGCTGTTACCTCTTGCTTTGCATAAGGGATTAATAATTCAGTTTCCATTAAGGTATTAGGAAGGGTATTTTGAATTTCTACAAGGAGCTCATCTAAATTAATCAATTTTTTTGCAGAAATTTCAATAACCTTTAGTCCCTTCAAGCTTTTTATTAGTTCCTCATTATTATCCTTATCTAAAAGGTCTATTTTATTAAGAACCAATATTGTAGGTTTATCATGTGCACCTAATTCTTCTAGCACATTATTAACCACTTCTAATTGGGTTAAAAAAGTTGTTGCTGACGCATCAATTACATGAATTAATAAATCCGAATAAATTACTTCTTCAAGAGTTGATTTAAATGCTTCAACCAGATCATGAGGAAGTTTCCTTACAAAACCAACAGTATCAGTAACTGTTACAAGCCTATTATCTGGTAGAATAATTGCTCTGGTAGTAACATCTAAGGTTGCAAATAGCATATCTGCTTCAAATACCTTTTCCTTTATTGGATTATTTTTAGGATTTGCTATCTCGCATAGCTTATTTCTTAAAGTAGATTTACCTGCATTTGTATACCCTACTATAGAGATCTTAGGAATAAATTCCTTATTTCTTTTATCCCTTTGTGTCTCTCTTGTCTTTCTAATTTTGTCTAGTTCATCTTTCAAATCATATAATCTTTCTTTAATATGCCTTCTATCAGTTTCCAGCTTCTTTTCCCCGGGACCTCTGGTTCCTATACCTCCGCCTGTTCTGGACAAAATAGTACCTAAGCCTGTAAGTCTTGGCAGCCTATATTTTAATTGTGCCAGCTCTACTTGAATTTTTGCTTCCTTGCTTCTAGCTCTCTTCGCAAATATATCAAGTATGAGAACCGTTCTATCTATAACTTTGATTCCCAATTTGTCCTCTAAATTTCTTACCTGGGAACCAGATAGTTCGTCATCAAAAATAACTAAATTTGCTCTTAAGCTTTGACATATATAAGCTATTTCTTCTACCTTGCCACTTCCTACATAAAAAGCTGTATCTACTTTGTTCCTATTTTGAAAAACAGAATCACATACTTCTATTTGACAGGCCTTAGCTAATTCCCTCAGTTCCTCAAGGCTTTCCGCTGTATCAGTCCCAACTATCAATGCCTTTTCACTATTATCCTCAATTATTTTATTGTTCTTTAGATATTCTTCTATATGCTCTACCTTTCTAAATATATCTACCCCAAGGAATTCCTCTCTATTTATAGGTCCAAGAATTTCATAAGTCAATTTATCCTCAAAAAAGCTGCAAAATCCAAAACTATACTCCACCTTTTCATCAGAAATACCAATGGCTACAATACAGTCTAGTTTAAGCTTAATCAAGGCTGAAATATCCAATACTGATAATTTGGAACTTCCCGCTGGGTGGGTGTGTATTATTCTTATCCCTGAAAGATTCCTTAATTTAAAATCTAGTTCTGGAATATCAACTGTGGAAGAATCGCCTATAGCAACAGAAACTATTTTCCCTCTTCTATTAACTGCAACGCTTATTTCTCTTTTTATCGAGCTAGTAACTGAAATCAAAACATTAATTAAATCTTCTGAAGCAGCTGTATATTTGAATGTTTCAAGCTTATATAGCTCTTCTAATTTATTTAATAAGGACTCTTTTACTCCCTCAATATTTCCATAAATCATTAAATCATCTCCAAACTTAAAGAATGCTTAGCTACAATTTTATACTACCTAATTAGTTATGTAAACATTAGTATAGCTAATTGCTTATTTATTATCCGCTGTGCTAGTTTTATAACCCGCATTATTTAAATCTAAACTCATATTAGTTTGAGGAATCTTTCCTATTATTATTGTTTCAGCTATAGGAACTTCATTTTTTATTTCCAGATTATCAATTTTAAGTGGAAGTATAACTCTTATTGTAGTAGTTAACTCAACATAAATTTTATGTCTGGTTTGATTTATACCTGCGCTATCAAAAGTAGAAGAATATTTAGTTTCTATACTTCCATATGGTTGCATTCTAATAGTGATATTCGGACCAAAGCCAGCTAAAATATTATTTCTAAAAATATAGCCCATAGGAATTTTTATACCTATGCTACCAAGCTTTGATAAATCCTCTTGGGCTTTCAAGGATACATCACAAGCTATCTTATTCATCTTCAAGGTATCCGCACTAAGCATTACAATATTACCGTCCTTATCCTTTTCCGTTTGAATAACTTCATTATATTTAAATTCTTTAGAGTATTCATCTATAATTGCTCTATTTATAATTTCTATAGATTTAGCTCTCATTTGTGCATCACCTACTACTGCTATTGTAGGAGAAGCAATTTTATCGAAGGTATATAGGAATAAAATAAAAGAACTAGCAATAAATATAAAGAAAATCATTAATTTAACTTTTATGTGTTTATTCTTAATTATATTAACCACCTCAATCCTGAGTTATTCCAATATATGCTAATATTTCTATTATATACTGTAATTCGCTACATCTATTCAATATTTTACTTTTTTATGGTATAATATCTTAATGCCGTCGAAAAAGTGGATTGCCATAAGGAGGAAAAAATGGTTCAGAAAAATACTACTAAAAAGGGAAAAAAGGTTGGGCTGAAAATATTTAAGTATACTATGTTATTTATTTTTTCAGCAATAATACTTGGGGCAGTAGCTGGAGCTGGAGTAGTTCTTGCAATGATTAAAACTGCACCTGCTCTTGATTTAAATGAGATTGAAAATTTAAATCAGCCCACCATTCTATATGATGACAAAAAACAATTTATGGATATTGCTCCCACAGATCAAAAAAGAACCATCGTTCAATTAAGTGATGTTCCGAAAACTATGATAAGTGCCTTTGTTAGCATAGAGGACGAACGATTTTTCCAGCATAAAGGTATCGATGTAAAAAGAATATTAGGTTCCTTCTATATCGATGTAAAAAATTATTTAACTCATAATCCTAGCCGTCAAGGTGGTTCCACCATAACCCAACAGTTAATAAAAAATACTATACTTACTCCCAAGGTTGATATAACAAGAAAAGTGCAAGAAATGTATCTAGCTACTGAGCTTGAAAAGCATCTGAATAAAGATCAGATCTTAGAAGCTTACTTAAATACAATCTTTTTAGGTGGCCAGGCTTATGGAGTTGATGCTGCTGCTAATCAATATTTCAATAAGTCAGTAAAAGACCTTAATTTGATTGAGACCGCTTATATAGCTGGTGTAACCCAATCTCCCGTTTATTATTATGCTTATTCCCCAATAAATTTAAAAAGTCCAGTTAATTACATAAAAAGAACTAAAACAGTATTATATAAAATGTATACAAATCCAGATAAAGCCCATTCCATTACAAAAGCACAATACGATCAAGCTTTAAAGGATTTAGACGGAAAGAAATTAGTTTTTACACAATCAAAAAGCTCAGACATATTAAAATATGAATGGTTTGATAGACCGGTTATGGAGCAAATAAAAACCGATCTAAAGGCTCAATATCATTATAGTGATAGTGAAATAAATAATCTACTAATGTATGGTGGCTTAAAAATATATACCACTATGAATAAATCCCTGCAGGATGCCTCCCAAGCTATAATTGATGCGGATAGTAGCTATGGTACAGGTGTAGCTTCAGTAATAGATAAGGAAACCGGCTTAAAAAAGCTTGAAGCTTCAGCAGTTGTTGAGGATTATCACACAGGAGAAGTAAAGGTTATTATTGGAGGTAGAGGTGTACAAGCGCCTGGTTCCTTTAATCGTGCGGCGTTTAATGGGTCGAAGGCATTTTTAAAGCCTACTGGTTCTTCTATAAAGCCCTTAACCGTATATTCTCCGGCTATCGATTTAAAAATTGCTACACCTGGAACAGTTATTGAGGACTCTCCTTTATCTCCAGATTTAGGTAAACTTAATCCTGGAGCAGATGGAAAGCCTTATTATCCAAGAAATGATGATAATGTTTTTACTGGTTATAGCACCATAAGAAACGCTATAATGAAGTCAATTAATGTAGTTGCTGTTAAGCTTGAATATCAATTAGGCTTTAAGACTGGTGCCGCCTATGCTGATAAATATGGAATTAAGCTTGTTGATGCTGATAAGAGCAGCGCTGCTGCCTTAGCTCTTGGCCAATTAACCTATGGTACTAATACTATGGCTATGGCAACTGCCTATGGTACTTTTGGGAATAATGGACTTTATACTCAGGCCAAATTATATACTAAGGTGGAAAACAAAAATGGAGTTACTATTTTGGATAATTCCCCTATTGTCACAACCCCTGTAATATCTCCCCAGGCAGCTTTTATAATGTATGACCTTTTAAAGGGTCCGGTTTCCGGTGGCGGAACTGGTTATAATGCAAACTTTAATGGGGCCTACCAAGTTGCTGGAAAAACTGGTACTACTGGAAATATGGAGGATTTTTGGTTTTGTGGTTTAACTCCTTATTACTCTGGTGCTGTATGGCTTGGTAGTGATAGACCTACTGTATATTCAAAATCAGGCTTAAGCAGTAATACCTCTGCAAGAATATGGGGAGAAATTATGGCTGTAGTTCATACTGGTCTTGCCAGTAAGGGTATTGCCAAACCAGATGGAATTACTACTTCTCCTATCTGTATAGATTCTGGTAAGGTCCCTACAGATTTATGTGCCCAAGATCCTAGAGGGGATAGAATTAGAACTGAAATGTTTATAGATGGAACCGTCCCAACTACCCTCTGTGAAACTCATGTCTCTGTAAAAATTAATTCTTCAAATGGGAAGTTGGCTACAGCTAATACTCCTCTAAATCTTATACAAAATAAAGTTTATATTAAAAGAGATTATATACCAACAGTTGGCCTTAGGGATCAGCAATTTGTAGCACCAACCCTGGTTGATGATACACCAGCTATTCTTATACCACCACCTACTATTATTCCACCACCTACTATTATTCCACCACCTACTATTATTCCAC
>Ga0209125_1002408_pt1 | contig 14486 bp, 14 predicted proteins | sample BarGraIncub1131A_FD_184503 | JGI IMG/M metagenome (GOLD analysis project Ga0209125, IMG submission 184503) | Arctic peat soil microbial communities from Barrow, Alaska - Barrow Graham LP Incubations 11-31A (SPAdes) (version 2) | ecosystem: Environmental > Terrestrial > Soil > Wetlands > Peat... | reverse complement strand
AACTAATGCCGCAATAGATGGTGCCATTGTAGTTAAATAGTATGTGTGAGTTATACTTACAAAACTAAAATATATAAACTCAGGTAATAACCATGTGAACCATAATAGTAAGGATATCTTTTTTTTGTTGTCAAATGGGAATTTGAATTTTTCCTCTATTGCTGTAATCGCAAATCCAATTAAAGCAAATGGTAAGAGCCAAGCTATTTGATCTGACATATTATTGTTTGAAAACAATTTCACAATACTAGCTTTTGAAGTCTCTCCCTTACCATACTGTCCTTTATTAGCACCAAACTTTTCTAATTGAGCTGCACTAGGAGCTTGACTTGTTCCCGTCTGCATCTTAGTTCTGGTTTTACTTGATCCATATTTAGATGAACCTTGCTGCGATTGACCTTTACCACCACTTTTTCCACCTAAACCAATTCTCTGTAATCCATTGTGACCTATTATAAGTTCCATAACTGTATTATTAGTACTACTCCCTATAAAAGGTCTATTAGCTGTAGGTACTAAATCTGTAATTACAGCCCAAGATAGTGATACAACTAAAAGAACAACTGAAGCTAAAACAAGATGTTTTATTTTCTTTTTAAAAGGTAAAGCAGATGAAAGAAGGTATGTTATATATATAGCTGGAGCCACCAGATATGCTTCTACCATTTTAATATTAAAACCTATACCCACTATAACTAAACTTAGTATAAGGTATCTTACCTTTCCTTTTTCGGCTGCTATTAAAAGGGCCCAACACGCAAGTACTAAAGATAAAACAAGCAAATTATCTATTGTATTGTTTCTGCTTGATGCTACAAATATAGGCGTTACTGCAAGACATAGTGCCGCAATTAGTCCTGCTGAGTTCCCAAAAGACCTTTTAACAAGATGATATATAACCCAAACTGAAATTACTCCCGCAAGAGCTTGTGGAAGAATTATGCTCCATCCGCTAAAACCAAATATTTTTGCGGATATAGTTTGTAGCCAAAAACCAAAAGGTGGTTTATCAATCGTTACAAACCCAGCTGGGTCAAAGGATGCAAAAAAGAAATTTTTAAAGCTCATCATCATGCTTTTTACACCGGCAGCATAAAAAGTATTAGCATATCCTTCTATACCTATATTAGCAAAATTTAATATTGCAGATAACATTAATATTAGTGATATTAAAAGGGTATCCCTTTTAAATTTTATTTTTTCCTTCACTTTGACGACCCCCTAAATTAAATACCTATAAATTGTAAAAATCTAATTTGTTATTTTAGCCATGATGATGATATATATAATATATCATTTCTTTGTTTGTCTAATACTATTAAACCCATTTTATAATTATCTTTCTAATTACCATCTCCCCCTTTTTAAGTGATATGTTAACTCGCCTAACCTTAAACTTCTTTTGTTGTATCACAAAATGTTATATATATATACTACAGTCCAGTTAATTATTCGACTACTGATCTTTTATATTAACTACTAACTCTTATATTCTTTTCTTTAAATGGTATACTGTTAATTTCATAATAACTTACTTTACTAGCAACTATATATAAAGGTCTGTTTTTACTCTCATCGGAAATTCTGCCGATATATTGCCCAATAATAGCAAGAAAACAAAACATAATGCCAAACATAATCAATATAATTGAAATAATTATCCATAAATTTAATATATTAACATGTTTAACCATTGAGGTTATGATATTACCAATTAGTAAACAAGTACCTATGATACCAGTTAACCCCCCAAAGTAGCCAGCTATAACTAATGGTTTGTATGAAAAAGATGTTAACCCATCAAAAGCTAATGTGAGCATTTTTTTAAGAGAATACTTTGTTTCACCAGCAAATCTTTCTTGTCTCACAAATTCTACAAATGTCTGCTTATAACCAACCCAACTAACTAAACCCCTTATAAATCTATTGTTTTCTGGTAATGAATTTAAGGCATCACATACTTTTCTATCTATTAGTCTAAAATCCCCAGTGTCAACTGGAATATCAATATTTGTTAAGCTTTTAAGTATCCTATAGAATGCTTTAGCAGTAAATTTCTTAAAAAAAGTTTCTCCCTCTCTCTTAACTCTTTTTCCATATACAACATCATAGCCTTCTTTCCACTTTTTAATCATATCTAGCATTGCTTCCGGGGGATCTTGAAGATCAGCATCTATTACAATAACGGCATCACCTAAGGCCTCATTCATCCCTGCAGTTATTGCCGCTTGATGTCCAAAATTCCTTGAAAAATTTAGAAGTTTTATGTTTTTATCTTTCCTACATATATTTTCTACTTTATCTTTAGTTGAGTCACGACTTCCATCATTAATAAATAAGATTTCATATGTTTCCATTGAGTTATCCATAACGTATTTTAATCTTTTATAACTTTCACTTATAACAAGTTCTTCATTATATAAAGGTACTACTACGGAATAAACAATCCTATTACCCATATTTATTACTCCCTTCATTTTTAAGTGTTTCATACAATAACGAACTTCAATTTTGTGTGGCCAAAGTTAATTACCTTGTTTCTAAATAAAAAATGTATGTTAATCTGTATTTTTTAGCGTAAGTTTCAATTTTATTGTGCCATCGAAAACCCAAAACCTGTAACCTAAGAAATTAACTACTTGAGCCAATACCATTGCAATGATTTTAGCAAAAAAAGAATTTATAGAACTATCTTTCATTAATAAGCTTAATCCTATTAAGCTTACTCCCAGTGATGTTGCATTAACGACAATAAATTGAACAATTTCCTTTGTTGTTTTTTTATTAGTTTTTGAATCATTAAAAGTCCAAAATTTATTAAAAATATAACTATTTACTGTACCACTAGAATAGGATACTATCTGACTTATAATATAGTTAACACCAAATAAACTATTTAGCATACAAAATATCCCGAAGTCAAACATAGTATTCAGGCAACCTACACATCCAAATCTAATAATTCTTTTATATTTTTCATTATTTATAAAGGTGTCGTAAACATTTTTAGCAGTATTCATATATTCTACCCCTTCAATTTATTGATAAACCGAACTTTAATTTTATTAGATAACTGGTTAAGCATTACAAAAAAAGCATATAATAAACTAATAGAAATTGAAGCCTAAGAATTACACTAATCACTTTTTTCAAATAAAACTTTCTTATTCCATTTTATAACTATACTTATTAATAATGTCATAGAGGTGTCAAACTCATTAACAAAATATGTACTCTAACTTAAATAGGCGATTATAGAGTTCATAAAACATTCTTTAGCCAACTTTTGTTTACCTAATGTGAATCAAATTAATAATAGCATAGATCTAAAACGTTAATTGCGACAGAGTCAATTAACGTTTTAGATCTATGCTATATATATTGACTATCAAAGCCAGAGATCTTATTTTAAGAGATCTTGGATATTTCAGCTTTGAAGATTTTTTGGACATAGAAAAAAGAAAAGCCTTTTATATATCAAGACTCAAACCTAATATAGCAGTGTATATAGAAAGTAATGATATAGAGTATTACAAGAATGGTACTCAAAAAAAATCAAGCCGTTTTAAAAGAATCTATATTTCTGACATAATGAAACAAATGAGTTATGGAGAACATTATGAACTTAAAGATGTTTATATAGGTCAAGGGAAAAAGCTAAAAACCAGGCTTATTTTATATAAACTAACAAATGAGCAATTGGAAAAAAGGTCAGAAAAAAGTAAAAAGAATGCTAAAAAGAAAGGCATAGAAAAAAGCGATAATACGATTGAATTATTAGGAATATCTATGTATATAACAAATATTGAGCAAGAAATTTTAAGTGCCAAGCAAGTCTATGAGCTCTATGCTTTGCGTTGGCAAATTATGCTGATATCGGCATAACGTGCCATTCAAATCTATTAATATATAAACTAAATAATACCACAAAAATAAGTTTATGGAAATTATTTTATGCAATTTCATCTAACGCATCAAATAAATCTATTCAATCTTGCTAAAATATCTAATTCTTTAAATCTTTATCGCTACATAAGCTTATATTAATATATTCCATCTTGATATCTTCTTAAATTATAAAACGTTTTTTCATTATTATCTCAGAAACTATTAATATACTACCCCTTATATGCTGTTAAATATATTCTATTAAACTTTAACTCTACCATTCCGCTAACATTAGCCTGTTTACTGAATTCCTCTTTTACTAAGTTACGAAAGTTATGAATATATGCCTCAGATAATGGTATTGAATAAAAAGCTTGATTAAAATATCCATTCTCTGCACCAGATTGAAAATTTTTATAGACCTGTCCAGGGGTATAATAATTAGATTCTGTTACTATTTCAACATAACTTACTGTAAATCCACAGTTCTCAAACAATTTTCTATATTCTTCAGCACTTTCTAAAAAGAACCATGGATTTTTATAATTTGAGAATATCTTTTTAATATCAGTATCTCTATTAGCTTTCTCAATTGCTTCAACAAAATTAGGACAATATAATTTTGTTGCAGGAGCTTGTATACCTATTTTCCCATTTGATTTAAGTGATTTGAAACATTCCGACAAAACTGTCTTTGGATTTGTAAACCATTGAAATGCTGAATTGCAATATATACTATCAAACTCTTCATGAAAACCTAAATTCTCTGAATTTCTCACTAAATATTTTACATTGTGGAAATTATTATTTACTTTGAGGGCTTCATTAATCATCCCCTCGGAAATGTCTACTCCTAAGATTCTTCCTTTAGTAATTAATGCAATTTCTTTTGTAATATTGCCTGGACCACATCCTAAATCAAGAACATCTTCTCCGTTTTGAATATTTAATAAGTTAAGTAATATCTTTGATGCAGACTTTTGTACTAAAGCATTTTTTTCGTATGAATCAGCCTTAGAACTAAAACTAATTTCAGCCATTAATATCCCTCCATTCCTTATGCTAATCTTATTGTATAACTTATGTGAGTCAACATTTTACTGCTATTAATTACACTCAACAAATTTAATAGCTTACTTTATACAATAAAATCCTGCCTGTAGATAAGAATACCAAAATAATTCAACTACTCTAAATCCACAGTCCTTTAATAAGCTAAGATGATTTTGTATTGTTATTGGAAAATATTCTACACCAAACCTTTTCATGTGTTTATCAGCGTCCTCTATACTTTTCCCACTTATTATCTGAAATTGCTTCCAGTATTCTTTCCCTATTTCTATTCCTTCTGGTGTTAAAGGACATATATTTTCAAATGTTATATAAATTCCATTCTCTTCTAATAAATCATAACATTTAGAAGTGGCTTTAATTCTATCCTTCATAGATAAGTAGTGGTGCGATTGTATAGCAGTAATTACATCAGGTCTTTCAATATCATCCAACATTATTTCTTGGGTTGAAACTGGCTCTAAGAATCTTATTTTATCCTGCGACGAATCAACTAACTTTTTCTTTGCTTGACTTAACATTTCCATTGATGGGTCTGCTAATATAAATAGCGTATTGTCAAAATGATTAACTGCTTGTCCTACTAAAGAGCCTGTGCCACAACCAGTATCTAACCAAACTTTAGGATTATTTTTTGCTACCTTGACTAAATTAATTGTTTCCTTATGGAAACATTCATAATAAGGTATTGTATTTTTTACCTGTCTATCATAATAGGTAGAAATATGTGCTGTTGAATTATCTGAATTATTCATTTTTATACCCCACTTCCAATGATTAGTTTTTCCTTTGAAAAATACTATAAAATATGCCTGAGACAAAAGGGCTTATTAAAATCACATTAGTATAATTACTACTTTATATGAGATACTATGAATAATTATAAAATGTTGTATAATAATAGTCACTCCATTTTAATTTGTAAAACATTAACCATCCTCACCTCCCTTAAATTTTTATATACTTGGTCTTCTTTTATATTATTACATAAAATTTTGATTAAGAATGTAAACCATGATACAATTCAAATAGTAAATAAAATGGAGGTATTGGTTTTGAATGAGTTTAAATTATTTTCAGAACATAAAATAGATATACCCAATGAGTTGTTTGAAACTTTCAAAACAAAGCCTATACAGAAGTTAAAAAACGGTCAAGTGATTTATTGGCAAGGAGAAATTGGTGAAAACTTTTACTACTTAAAAAAAGGAAGAGTCAAAATTTTTGTTGTTTCCGAAGATGGATTGGAAAAAAATTTAACAATTTATGAAAATGGAAGTATTTTTGGAGAAGCCTCTTTTTTTGATGGACTTCCAAGAATGTCATCGGCAAAAACTCTTTCAAATTCCGAAATAGTTACGATTACAAAATCTGATATTATATTATGTTTTAAAAAAGAGCCTTCTCTTGCTTTGAATTTTATAGAACTTTTATCACAAAAAGTAAGGATGTTATCAAATCAAATTGACAAAATTTCATTTTGGTCAGCCGAGAAGAGAATTGCTCAATGTCTACTAAATATAACTTCATATAATAATTGCTCTATCAATTACACACATGAGGATATTGGAAAAACTGTAGGTGTAAGTAGAGTCACAGTAAGTAGAACTTTAAATAAATTCTCTCAATGTGAATGGATTGATACTAAATATAAAAAAATTCTTATCTTAAACAAAGAAGCCCTTTTAAAATTTTTAGAAGCATAATTTGTTTATCATAATAAAATTTCCAATTTATTTTTTCATTTACTGAGAATATTGGCTTGGTTTGCTTCTAAACTACCTCTTCTGCAAAGTTTTTTATAATCAAATTTACCGTACATCCCAATCATAAAGTCATTCGTAGTTTTATTTCCTTTCAATAATCAATGTTCAGGTTTTGCAATAAATCCAGTTACTTACCTTTACTAAATTTATAATAGCTTCTTCATCATTAATATTAGCTTTTCTCATATTTATTTCCATATTAATTCCCCAAAATTCCTACAACAGTGTTTAACTTTAAAATGGCATTAGGATTAACCTTTAAGGTATAATCCCTTTTCCCAGTTCCTCCATAAATATAAGAGTATTCTAAAAGGCGTTTATCAATTATATATGGAAAAGGAATTTCAAATATAGGAATAATACCAACTGAATAACCTGTACCCTGCTGAACTTCGTCTTTAGTTGCCAATCTTACATTAGTGCAGTTTAAAAGTTTTTTTATCTTTTTAAAGTCAATTTTTTCTTGACTTCCAGAAACAATTAATGCGTAAAATCCAATATTAGTATATATAATAAGTGCTGGAGCTGTTTGACCTATTTCAATTTTAAAGTAATCAGCACCTTCTTGTGCTGTATGAATTAACTTCTCATGGTAAATAATTTCAAATTCAATTTTATTTTTCACTAAAAGTTTTTTTATATTTTCCATTGTAAATCTCCTCCCTAAAATATACTAACAATTTTGTCAACTACATAAATTTCAGTTACCTACAACATCATATTTCCTATTAAACTTTGATTACTAACATTTCATTTCCACCTTTTACAAATTCATACTCCACCTTTATTACTTTAATTTTATTATTAGCAAACTCTTCATCTTTCATTAATTCCTCAACAAGCGGAGATTTTTCTCCTTTTAGATTAACAAGTGGAAATATCCTTATTTCCTTTGAGGTTATTCTCATTATTTCTTTAATAGTTTGCTTGTGAAATTCATAATTCAAATGTTCATCATACATAAACAAGAAATGTGATATAAGTGCTATATTAAACTGCTTGTCTTTAAAAGCATTTTCAGGGTACTCTGTGCTAACATATACTCTATTTAAATTATGTTTATAATCCTCAATAAATGACTTATATGCTTTTCTACGTTGTTTTCTTAACTCTTCTATATCCCTGAAAAACTCCCATTTATATAAGTCTTTTATCTCTGGTAGTTTTCCCATTACAGATTCTAAATCCTCAGCACACTTTTTTTCTATTTCCTCTGCTGATAAACAGTAAATCCTATCGGAAGCTGTAACATGGTATCCCATTGCTATTGCTTCCGCACTAAAAGAACTAACTCCTGACGCTACATCCAAGACTTTTTCTTTTTTATCTATACTCCTTAAATTAAACATTTTATAATATTCATCAAAAGTCCTTCCGATTAAAACTATGTCTTTTAACTCTAACTTCTTATCCATTTTCGCCTCCATAAAATTATATTTTAACATTATACTCTAAAGCTAATTCATCTCCTGGTAACCCTCTTATTCCCCAATTATATTTAGAAGTTTCAAAAATTGTTATCTCAATATCATTAGGTTCTTCTTTGCTTCAATACTTCTACCCTCAAATATACTAATTTCAACTATTGTATATTTCTCAGTTCTTTCCTTTGGAAAATAAAAATTATCTCTATCTAAAGGAAAAAATCTATGAAATCTTTCATTCTCATGAAACTGAAAAGCTTCCACTATGCAAGAATTAATAATATCTGATAACCTTCCCTTAATATTATTTAAACTATCCTTTAAACCATATACTGCAATTTGTCCCATTTTTATTACCTCCCTAATTTTTTATTCAAAATAATAATCATTATTTGAAAATCCATAAGTTTAAAATAGATATCACCCTTTTCACAAATAATTTTATAAACAAAAAAAGCCACTTCATCCCTATATGGGACAAAGTGACCATAATGCCACCCATACTTATTTTTTATATTAAAATAGAAAAATAGCAGTTTTAAAAAACTATAAATAAAAAAACACTTCACCCAAACAAGGGCAAAATGAAAATTCTGCTATACCACCTTAATACAATCCGACTCTTTCAGGTACAGATATTACTCGATACCCTATCCTTTTAACGGTGGACCATCCGTTTATTGCTACTACTATTTCGCATAACATCTCAGAGACCCATTCAATACAGACTACGGTATTTGGCTCTCACTATCCCAAATTCGCTTTAACCAACTTTCTATATTTACTCTTTCTCTTCATTGACTTTTTATTATATTCTATTTTTTACATCATATACTTATTAAGGTAAAAAGTCAATATATTAGTCACGTTCATTCTTTTTGCCTTAACTTTCTAACCATTTAACCCCTAATTCCCCACTTATTACAATTGCCTTATCCTATTTTATTCGACAACACATTTTATTTTCGCCATGTTAGACATAAATGGTGATATTTTATATATTCCTATGGAATGCGTTATAATAAGTTAAAATATACATTTATGAGGTATTTACATGACGAGTATGGGGAATTTAAAAACAGATATAAAAACTCTCTCAGAATTTGCATTACAAGACTGATTTGATTTCATTGGCGAAATAATGACGCTTAACTCATTAACTCGTAATCTTCCTAAAGATTGTAGAGAATCCAGATTTGCCAAGAGAGAGGTCTATCCCCATTCTAAATCAACTCATATTGTTAAAAATGGTACGTTAAATAGTAAGCAAAGATATAAGTGAAGGAATTGCAATAAAACTTTTAATGACTTCACGAAATCTGCATTATTAAGCACCAATATTCTATGTAACGTCTCCTTCATCACATCTGGTATACTTTTTCCCCCTTCAATTACATCTTTAATCTCTATAATTGAAATATCTACAGCTCTTAAAGTTCCAATTAAATTAAGCTTTATAATATCCTTTTCTGAATACTCCCTATAATTATTATCGGAATCTTTTATTGAATTAATTAATCCTTCATCTTCATAATATTTAATTGCCCTTTTAGTTAGATTAGTTTTTTCTGATACACCCTTAATATTCATATATACACCTCATTGTAATCTAAAATTCCATCAGCATATTTTATATTATAATGGTATCCGTAAGGTATAAGTCAATAGTATTTGAAACTATAGAATTTTACAAAATGTATTTATAAAAAAGAATTGAACTAAAGAGTTATCTCTACTTTAGTTCAATCAATAAACTATTTACTTACTGGGAAGCAAACCTCGGTTATAAATTGGTTTGGATTTTCAGTATTTTGAGGTCCAGCTAAATAGATATCAAAAGGGGCCCCAGCGTTTTTATATCCATTTTCCTCAATCCATTTCATAACCTTTGCATAAGCTTCTCCTAACCTTGAATATGGTCCTACAAATGTAGAACATGCGTGTAATCCTCCTGAAAATTCTTTTAATTTATCACTTTTATCAGTATTCACTTTATTATTTACTGGAATACAAATTTCAATATCAGCATTTTCACCATCAAATTCTTTATCATAATAAATTGTCATTACAGGACCAGTTGGTTTAAGATTAATCTGGAAAATGTCCTCAAACGCTTTACCAATAATACTACTAATATTACTCATGCTTGTAGTTGCTCTCCTGCTAATTACAATTAATGGTTGTTTTTCCTTTAATTCAACTTTCAAATCTTTACTAATTTCCATAATATTACCCCCTAATTCAATTTTCTTGATTTTCTGTTCAATAAACTCCTTTAACTTTAAACTATTTTGAACTTCGTTATCTATTTCATTCATTTTGTCTTTTAGGAATTTCCTCAACAAATCCACATCTTGTTTATCCATGATGACTTTAATTTCCTCTAATTTTAGACCATACTCTTTCAATTCAGATATAAAAAGAATTTTCAAAACTTGTTCATCCGAGTAATACCTGTACTGACTTTCTTGGTCTACATACGTAGGCTGTAAAAGGTCAATTTCGTCATAATACCTCAGTGTCTTTGTTGAAACTCTTCCAATTTTAGAAAACTGTCCAATAGTGTACACAATTCCATCTCCTTTCTGTCGACAAATATAGTATAAACCTTCCAGTTAGGGGTAAAGTCAATAGGTTAATCAAATATTTATATTATCAAAAATAGAATTTTCAATCGTATCCAATATTTAATTTACAATTTCCCTTCACTTATAAAAGGTTTTATTTTTTTACACTTTATCAATCCCCCAAAATAATATGCTATGATAGCAAATCCAATTATTTCAAGAAGATAATAACGTTCCAATGACTGCTGTTATGGGTGAAATTTATATTCTAAAAATTTATTAATATCTTCAAATGTTTATCTGTTATCTAAATAGTCATCCATATGGCATTATATAACTTATATTATATTTTTGTCATTACAACATATTTTAGTATTTTTAATGCAACAAAATCATCTATAGAAGATAATCAAATTTAGTTAGCCCACACCATCTTACCAATTTTTGTATCATAATAAAGTTTTCCACAGAAATTCTCGTTTTTCCACACCTTATCCACAAGTTAGTAACAAGGTCTAATTCAAATATCATAATGTAGTTCCCAACACTTTCTGTGCCCAACTATTAGACCTGACCCCACCCTTCTCACCTTTTTTCACTCATCTTCATCTCTCGTTTTTTTCTAACAAAGATAATTATACCCTTACAAGTTGTTGCATTTATTCTCCTGATACCTCAATATTTTATCACTCTTTTTATATCTTTTTGTATCTCCATGTTACCTCCATTAAATCCATCTCCCTTTATCCCTTCAATCTAATTTTATCAAGCCTTGGCTTACTTTTATCCACCCATAGTTCCACCTGATTTTATCCATTGAATTAAAACTCTAATCTCTATTAAATTAAGAAAAATAAAAAGCATTAATTGACACAGTAGTAAATCCTTACTTTATTCATTCTTTAAGATTAAGAAGAGGAGGAGAATAGTGGATGGCTTAATGGTTAGATATAGGCGAAAATAAAAGCTACACATAGGCGATTATTACAAAATACAGGCTTGACATCAATGCGACCAACAAACTTTATCAATTGTTACATGGGTGGATAAATTTTCAATTATAAGATATATAAAAAATAGAAAATAATCTACTCCTCGTGTTATGATGCATTAAGTGATATTAAGTAAATAATATATCGTAATTATCATATGTTTTCTTACTTAATATCCATTTAATGGTCAGAATATGCTATGAGTTTATTAATTAATAAAAAGATAGTATCAAGAAAACTTCAAATAGAAGTAACTAATTCTGGAATTATAATACAAATTACATCTAATTGTTATGATATTATGCCGATGTCTAAATACTAACATCTCTAACTATTTAAAATATACTTTTGATGATTTAGTCCTTAATGAGAATTTTAATGCTGAAGTTTTAAAGAAAAATAGTGTTTAGAATGCTTGAGCGTTATAAAAACTTTGTCTGCATACAAGAATTTATACCTAAATAAAAATTCATATATTTAAGTAATTCTATAAAATGAAAACAAAGGAGCTATAAAATTATGTTAGATAATATAAGGATAAGAGCAAAAATTATGGGCTATATTACAATCTTAGTAGGTATAATAATTAGTTTTGTGTCAGTAGTATCTGGAGTATTCGGAATGCTTTCTTTTGAAAATGTAGGCAATTTCGCAATATTAATAACTATTACCATACCTGTAGTACTTATATGTAACTTAGTGGCTATTATTAGAATTTATAATAAAACTAAAAAATGTGATGACGTACAAGAAGAATTCTCAAAAGAATTGATTAAGGAACTGAAACTATATTTTAAGCTACAGTCTATAGTTATTATACTTCTAATATTTGTATACTTTATATTACCTCTCTTGTTATTCTCATAGCAAATGTTATTTAAATATATTATATCATCTCTCAACATATTTTTACATACAACCTAATATTCTCAAACAAATAAGAGATTCCACTACTATAATAAATGTAATCTCTAAATGATTTCTATGACAGCTTTAATCTTTTATCACTCTTTTTTCTCTCCGTCTCTCCTCCATTAAATTCACCTTCCTATCGCACACAAATCTACCCCATTCAATCCTTCGCCCTGCTTTTATACACCCATAATTCCACCTGCTATTTGTCCATTAAATTAAAGCCCTAATCTACAATTAATGGAGACAATAATTTAAAATAAAGCCTGCACCTTATTCATGCTTTAAGACAGGTATGGAGGTTTTACTTGGTGCTTGTTCTGGTATTATAATCTACTCATAGTTAAGTTCATCCAAAAGTGTTATTTATAATCAAATTATCCTTAATTCATACTCTTCTTATGTTTCCATCAGTCTCTCCTTTGAATTAAAGCTTGAACAATAGACTTTTTTATCTGGATTTATTCCTGAAAAAGGGCATGAAAATAGGACCAAAGATGGTCTATCCTTAATCCTATCTCTATTCTATCTTAGAGATTGATACGTATGGCTTCTCCAGTAAGAATAGATAACTATTTTATTCTCAATCAATCATGATTTTCCCTTGGTTCGATTCATACGCTCTGCAGAGATTTTATCAAAGTTGCAAGGATTTTTTAGTTGGCTCAATAGTAAATACATTTATATTAAGCTTAATTATTTAAAAAGAGTTTATTTATTTGCTTAAATTTAATAATTTCGCCTTAACAATCTTAATAATTACTGCACCTTCGACATTTAACCCTTATTATAAGCAATTCGTTTATCTATTTCACTGATAATTTCAGTCGGATAACCTTTATATTCTAAAAGTCTAACTGCATTTCTTGTTGGGCTCACACCTTTTTTTATAGTAAAATCAAATGTAAGACCATTTTTTGAAATATTTTCACTAAAGTAGTAAGGTACGTAATTAGCAAGCATTTTTGTAAGTTCTAAATCATGTGTAGCTACGATTACTAAAGCATTATGCTTCATCAAATAATCTAATATTACAACAGATGAATTAATTCTTTCTACAGAGTTTGTTCCCCTAAAAATTTCATCAATAAATGCGATACAAGGGGTTTCGCATTGACATTTTAATATAATCCTATGGATTGCTTCCACCTCGCTCATATAATAACTTCTACCACTAATAATATCATCAGCAGGCACAATAGAGGTTAAAATATTAAAATAGCTACCATAATATTCAGAACATAAACAAGTATATATAGTTTGTGCAAAAATCACATTAATTGCTAATGTTTTTAAGAATGTAGATTTGCCAGACATATTAGAACCAGTTATAATTATGCCCTTATTATCTAAATCTATTGAATTTGATACTGAGTTAGTAATTAGGGGATGAAAAATATTTTTCACTTTAAGAATTTTATTTTTATAAACTAAATTAGGCACACTATACTGATTTAAGCCTGCTCTATATGAAGCAATAGATAAAAGTGCATCCATTTCACCTACGAATAATACCAAATTTCTTAACTCTATTTTACAAGACTCAATTTCTGATATTAAAGAAAGATAGTTTATTTCCTGTAATAAAAATAGAGTGTTTATATATTCACCTATTATATCCAGCCCTTCAATGTTGATAATGTTGGAACTTTTCTTATATATTTTTTTGCATCTTTTAATTGTTTTACTAATACTAATATTATCTTTATTAAGTTCAGAATTTTTAATATTACATATGCTGTAGTGCGTCAAAATATGGCTTTATAAAACAGCATTACTAAGTCAAATTATAACTATAATGCTAATAATTATCTAGCTATCAAATGCATTTTTAATAAGCAGATTATTGCTATAACAAAAGCTCCT
>Ga0209125_1002407_pt1 | contig 14490 bp, 8 predicted proteins | sample BarGraIncub1131A_FD_184503 | JGI IMG/M metagenome (GOLD analysis project Ga0209125, IMG submission 184503) | Arctic peat soil microbial communities from Barrow, Alaska - Barrow Graham LP Incubations 11-31A (SPAdes) (version 2) | ecosystem: Environmental > Terrestrial > Soil > Wetlands > Peat... | reverse complement strand
AAGTCGTAGATTAAGGAACTATTTTTATTTATTAATACCCGCAGGTTATCTGAGTATTGTAAGGGACACATCATTACTTGGTGTGTCCCTTACACGTTATAACTTGTAATATTTTATAGTAATGAGTTATAATGTTGTGAACTACCACTACCCTAAAGGGATAGTGGCTTCTGGTAGAAATACTAAAAGCCTAAGTTCACCAGACTAAGTATTTAGAAACAAATACTACGATAGAATAGTTATGACACCTACGGTTGACGCACTAGACTGTTGCTCTGTCGTATATCGCTAAGAGCTGAGGTAAGGCTCGGTGGGATATACATGTAAGCTATTTTATCTTTGTCGAAGTGATGTCGGATTCTCTAGTTGGTAACAGATTGGAGATACGCATAACCTATAGTGATGTAGGAATTATCTCAAAAGGAGATTTTAGGAATGGTATATGTAGTTGGAAATAATGGAAAACCTTTAATGCCTACAAAACCAAGTAGAGCTAAAAAATTACTTAAACAAGAAAAAGCTAAATGCATCAAAAGAACTCCATTTACTATTAAACTAATTTATGAAACTACTACGTATACTCAAGAATTAATTTTAGGAATTGATACGGGTAGTAGCAATATAGGTAGTGCAGTAGTCGATGTTAAAAATGAAGTTGTTTATCTATCACAAATTGAAATAAGAAATGATATTACAGGCAAAATGAAACAGCGTTCAAAATACCGAAGAAGCAGAAGAAATCGCAAAACTAGGTATAGAATTGCTAGATGGTTAAATAGAAAAAATAGCATTAAAAAATATAGATTTTCACCAACAATGACGAGTAAAATTAATAGTCATTTAAAAGAGATTAAGTTTGTATCCTCAATATTACCAATATCAAAAATAATATTGGAGACAGCAACCTTTGATGCACACGCTTTAAAGAATCCAGATATATTAAAAAACAAATGGTTATATCAGAAAGGTATTAATTATGGTTTTGGGAATACAAAAGCTTATGTATTAACTAGAGATAATTATATTTGTCAGAATTGCAAAGGAAAATCTAAAGATAGTAAACTCGAAGTACATCATATTATCTTCAGAAAAAATGGTGGCTCAGATGAAGAAAGCAATTTAATTTGTTTATGTAAAACATGTCACAATGGACTGCATGATGGAAATATAGCATTAAAGAAAACTGGCAAGGTAAAGGGAAAGTTAAACCATGCTACTCAAATGAATAGTATTAGAGCGCAACTACTAACGCAGGTAAAATGTGAAGAAACTTTTGGGTTTATAACTAAAGAAAATAGACAAATCATGAATTTACCAAAAGAACACTACATGGATGCCGTAGCTATAGCTAGTCAAGGGAATAATGTAGTATTTAAAACTAAGTTTATATTATTGAAAAAGTGTATATCTGATGGAGATTATCAGCAAAGCAAGGGAATTAGGTCAGAACAGAAAATACCAACTTGCAAAATACAAGGTTTTAGGAAATTTGACAAAGTGAAGTATTTAGGAAAAGAGTATTTTATTAAAGGAAGAATGAGTACAGGATTTGCAATATTAATGGAGTTAGAAGGAACTAAGATTGATTTTAGTAATGCACCTAAAGGAATGAAAACCCCTAAAATGAACAATATGAAAAGAATTGGAAGTAGAAAATCATGGATTATGTCTCAAAAAACCATAGTAAATATTTAATAATGGAAATGTAAGTAAGAAAATTGCAGAAAAATATATTCAAAGTCAAGGATTGAGAGGGCTTACATTCACTACCCTAAAGAGATAGTGGTTTTACACCCATTTTATAAAGATTCACAAAAACAAAAACAGAAAGGATATCATAATGGGAAAAATATTAGTACTTGCAGAAAAACCAAGTGTAGGAAGAGAATTAGCTAGAGTGTTAGGCTGTAGGAATTCGGGAACTGGCTACATATCAGGGGATAAGTATGTTGTAACTTGGGCGTTAGGCCATCTTGTTACACTAGCAGATCCAGAGGCTTATGGAGAAGTTTATAAAAAATGGAGTTTAGAAGCCCTTCCAATGCTTCCAGATAAAATGGAACTAGTGGTGATTAAAGAAACCTCTAAGCAATTTGGTATTGTAAAAAATCTCATGAGAGATACAAATATTGATGAAATGGTTATTGCAACCGATGCAGGGAGGGAGGGCGAACTAGTAGCTAGATGGATAATAGAAAAGGCAAACTTTAGGAAACCAATTAAGAGGCTTTGGATATCCTCCCAGACAGATAAGGCTATAAAGGAAGGTTTTAGTAAGCTTAAAAATGGTAGAGAATATGAGAATTTATATAGATCAGCCCTTTGTCGAGCTGAGGCAGATTGGATTGTTGGTTTAAATATTACTAGAGCCTTAACCTGCAAATTTAATGCTCAGTTATCAGCAGGCAGAGTTCAGTCTGCAACCTTAGCTATGATAGTTAATAGGGAAGAAGAAATAAGAAACTTCGTACCTAAGGATTATTACGTCTTAAAAGCGCACACCAGGGACATTAATTTATCCTGGAAAGATAGTAGTGGTAATTCTAGTATTTTCAATGAAGAAAAAGCAAGGAGTTTATTAGAAAAGCTTAAAGGAAAAGATGGAAAGGTTAAATCGATAAGCGAAAGTTATAAAAAACAGTCTCCTCCTTTATTATACGATCTAACAGAACTTCAAAGGGATGGAAATAAGTTATATGGATATGGTGCCAAGGAAACCTTGTCTATAATGCAAAGACTATATGAAAATTATAAGCTATTAACTTATCCTAGAACTGACTCTAGATATATATCAGCAGATATTGTTGCTACACTGCCTGAAAGGTTAAGAGCAATTTCCACAGGAAGTGTTAGAAGTTTTGCTGAAGAAATATTAAGAACTAGAATAATGGCAAACAAAAATTTTGTAGATGATAGTAAGGTAACGGATCATCATGCTATTATTCCTACAGAAGAAAGAGGCAATATTGCTTTATTAAGTAGCGCTGAAAGGAACATATATAATCTTGTAGTAAAAAGGTTTTTAGCAGTACTAATGCCTCCTTATGAATATCTTCAAACAAGTATAACTGTTGATATTGGTGGAGAAAGCTTCTATGCTAAGGGCAATGTTAATAAGGCAAAAGGATGGAAGCGGATATATGAAAAGGAAAACTTTGATGAGGAGGAAGATGTTCAAACTCTTCCAGATTTAAAGGAAGGGGATACAATTAGCGGATTAAATGTTGAATTAAATAAGCTGGCAACAAAACCACCTTTAAGATTTAATGAAGGAACGCTTTTATCCGCTATGGAGAAACCTCAAAATTATATAACCTTTGATAAAATATATGCTAAAACCTTAGGCGAAACAGGCGGTATAGGTACAGTTGCAACTAGGGCAGATATAATTGAAAAATTATTTAACATGTTTTATATAGAAAAAAACGGCAAGGAAATGCTACCTACCTCCAAGGGAAAGCAGCTTATAAGCTTAGTACCAGAGGAACTGAAATCCCCTCTTATGACAGCTAAATGGGAGCTTCAGCTAGATCTTATAAAGAACGGACAAAAGAATCCTAAGGAATTTATTGATGAAATGAAGTGCTATGCGACTTCCTTAGTAAAAGCAGTTAAAGGTAGCAGTGCTATTTATAAGCATGATAATCAAACAGGTAAGAAATGCCCAAATTGCGGTAAATACCTTCTTGAGGTTAAAGGAAAATTTGGCGTTATGAATGTGTGTCAAGATAGAGCTTGTGGACATCGAGAAAATGTTAGTAGGTTTACAAATGCCAGATGCCCTAATTGCCATAAAAAACTTGAGATAAAGGGTGAGGGGGAAGGACAACTATATACTTGCGGAACCTGTAGTTTTCATGAGAAACTTTCTACCTTTAATAAAAGATTTGATGATGAAGGTGGAAAAGCAAATAAAAGAGATGTATCAAATCTAATGAATAAAATAAACAGGGAAAGTGAAGCACCTCTTAATTCAGCTCTGGCAGAGGCTCTCGCTAAATTAAATTTAAAATAAATACTTTAGATTGAAAGGGGATATTAAAATGGCCTTGATTAATTGTGATTTCTACTCAGAAGTACTTGGGGTTTCTTCATTGATTTGTGTTATTTTACCTCAAAACACTACAAGTCAAATAGGTATGGGGGGTTCTCTTAAAAAAGAAAAATATCCTACTTTATATTTGCTTCATGGTTTATCTGATGATCAAACCATATGGCAAAGAAGAACCTCTATTGAGAGATATGTTTCAGAAATGGGTATAGCTGTTGTTATGCCTGCTGCAGGACGAAGCTTTTATACAAATATGGGAAATGGTTATGATTATTTTACTTATATGACGGAAGAATTGCCTGAGATAGCAAGAAGCTTTTTCCCTCTTTCAGGGAGAAGAGAAGATAATTTTGTAGCAGGCTTATCTATGGGAGGGTATGGTGCTTTTAAAATGGCATTAAGCTGTCCTGATAAGTTTTCAGCTGGGGCAAGCCTTTCGGGAGCTGTTAATATGGCGGAGTCTGCTATAAAGGATGAATCTCTAAGTAAAGAGTTAACAAACGTTTTTGGTGATGTTAAAGCTATAAAAAATAGTGGGAATGATATATTTTATTTAGCTAAAAAGGTATCTGAGTCAAAGGGACCCAAGCCTAAGCTATTTCAATGCTGTGGAACTGAAGACTTTTTATATGCAGATAATATAAAATTTAGAGATTACGCAAAAACTTTATCCTTAGACTATACCTTTGAAGAGGGTCCTGGCACTCACGAATGGGGATATTGGGATACTAATATACAAAGAGTGCTTAATTGGCTTCCAATCCAAAAGTAAGGTTTGTAAAAGGACGAGCACACAACTTGTCTTTTTGAATAAGTAGGATTCTAATTTCTAGTTTTATTTCTATATTGGGAAGGAGTGCAATTCAAGTAATGCTTAAATATATTAATAAAATAGCTGAAATTATCAAACCCTACATCTAAGGCAACTTCAAAAATTTTTTTATCCTTCTCTAGAAGTAGTTTAGTGGCTTCATTCATCCTATAATTATTCAAGTAATCTATGGGTGTTCGTCTAACCATCTGCTTGAAAAAACGGCAGAAATGGCCTTCACTCATATTAACAATCTGAGACATGTCCTTTATTGTTAGCTTTTTACTATAATTTTCGTGTATATAATTTAATACTGATTTAAGCCTTTCAGATTGATAAATCTCTGAAGGGGTTCTTTCTTTCCTAGACGAGAAGCCATCATTTGAAAAAATATCTGACAATATAAGATATAATAATGCCTTAATGGATAACTCATAGCCAAGTTTTTTTCCAGAATAAATTTTGAAAATCTCATTAAATTTATTTATTATGTCTTTTTCCCAGGACTGTTCACCTTTTAGGTAGGAGGGCAGGTGAAAAATTTTTCTTTTAAGTGGTTCCATATATTTTTCTTGCATAATATCGTAGCTTTGGCTAGAAAGGATGTCTTGATTAAAAACTATTGCTTTAAAACTACAGGGCGAGTGATCAATTGCAAATGCAGCATGAATATCGCCACTACCTATAATTGCTGCTTGGCCCTCCGATAACTCACAGTAGGCGTTTTCTATTTGAATAAGCACCTTACCCTTAGTTATAAGAAGTAATTCCATCTCATTATGCCAGTGGCAATCAAATAGATTTTCTCCTTGGGGACTTTCACTATAGTAAACCATAAGCGGAAACATAGAATTACCATGTATCCTGTTTTCTCGCATAGAAGATTTATCCATAGCCTTGCTCCTTAAATCATAATTTTAATAATATATCAAGATACTATTAATAATAGTCAATATAATACAAGAATTGTAAGTTTAATATCATTATAATTATATAGTGTAAAAGTAAATTTAGAAAGCAAAAAATTATTTATCATGGAGGTTATAATATATGAAATTTAGCGATGGACAGTGGCAAAATAGAAAAGGTGTTAATGTTTATAGTCCAGCAGAAATTAGAGACATAGAAGTTGAGGAAGATAAGGTTACTATATATACGCCTAATCACCCTATAAAACATAGAGGAGATACTTTAGGAAGCCCATTATTAACCATAACCTATACTACTCCTATACCTGATGTTATTGGAGTTAAAATCACTCATTATCAAGGCCTCATAGAAAAAGGACCAGAGTTTTCTCTTAATATTATAAAAAGTAAGCTTAATTTTGAAAATAATCAGGATGAGGCAATTCTAAAAAGTGGAGATCTAAGTTTAAAACTTAATAAAAAAGGGGATTTCAAAGCAGAGTTTTTCTATAAAGAAAATAAGCTTACGAATACAGGCAATAGAAATGGTGGGTATGTAACTGTTAATGATAAAGACTTTTATATGAGGGAACAACTTTCTTTAGGTGTTGGAGAAACAGTTTATGGCCTAGGAGAAAGGTTTACTCCATTAGTTAAAAATGGCCAAACCGTAGATATGTGGAATCAAGATGGAGGTACAAATTCAGAGCAGACCTATAAAAACATTCCCTTTTATGTTACTAATAAAGGCTATGGTGTTTTTGTTAATGAACCAGAAGCTGTTTCCTTTGAGATAGGGTCTGAAAAAGTATCAAAAGTTCAGTTTAGTGTACCAGGTGAAAGTATAGAATACTTTATTATTGGTGGAGGTTCTATTAAAGAAGTCTTAAAAAATTATACAGCTTTAACTGGAAGACCTGCGCTTCCACCTGCATGGACATTTGGACTTTGGCTTACCACTTCCTTTACCACAAGCTATGATGAAAAAACAGTGAATAGCTTTATAGATGGCATGGCACAACGGGATATACCTTTACATGTATTCCATTTTGATTGTTTTTGGATGAAGGAATTTCAGTGGTGTGATTTTGAATGGGATAAGGATGTATTCCCAGACCCACAAGCGATGCTGAAACGTCTTAAAGCTAGAGGCCTTAAAATATGTGTATGGATTAACCCATATATTGGACAAAAATCTAAGCTTTTTAAAGAGGGCATGGAAAATGGCTATTTAATTAAAAGACCAAATGGAGATGTATGGCAGTGGGATATGTGGCAGCCGGGTATGGCTCTAGTAGATTTCACAAATCCAGCAGCCTGCAAATGGTATGCAGATAAATTAGAAGTCTTAGTTGATATGGGTGTGGACTCTTTTAAAACTGACTTTGGTGAAAGAGTTCCAACAGACGTAGCATATTTTGATGGTTCAGATCCTATTAAAATGCACAATTATTACACGCTTTTATATAATAAAACTGTATTTGATTTGCTTAAGAAAAAATATGGAGTAAATAAAGCAGCGGTTTTTGCTCGCTCAGCAACAGTTGGGTCTCAAATGTTTCCTGTTCATTGGGGGGGAGATTGTACAGCAACCTATGAATCTATGGCAGAAAGCCTAAGAGGTGGGTTATCCTTATGTCTTTCTGGCTTTGGTTTCTGGAGTCATGATATAAGCGGCTTTGAGAGTACAGCTACTCCTGATGTATATAAAAGATGGGCAGCCTTTGGATTACTATCCTCCCACAGCAGATTGCACGGAAGTACTTCCTATAGAGTACCCTGGTTATTTGATGAGGAAGCGGTAGATGTTGTAAGGTACTTTACAAAATTAAAATGTAGCTTGATGCCTTATTTGTTTAAATCAGCTGTTCAGGCTTCAAATTTAGGTCTGCCAACTATGAGAGCAATGGTAATAGAATTTGATGATCCTGCCTGCGAATATCTTGATAAGCAGTATATGCTTGGTGATTCACTGCTTGTAGCGCCAATATTTTCTGAGGATAATAAGGTAAAATATTATCTGCCCAAAGGTATATGGACAAATTATTTAACAGGAGAAAAGCTTTCAGGTGGAACCTGGAGAGAAGAAGAACATGGATTTATGAGTTTACCTTTAATGGCACATCCAAATTCAATAATAGCAGTGGGTGCAAATGATATTAAGCCTGATTATGATTATTGTGAGGGGGTAACTTTTCAAATATTTGAGTTAGAAGCTGGGGTTATAGCAGCAACTAAGGTTTATGATATAAATGGAATTGAAGAAGCAGAAATTACAGCAGAAATATTGGGAAGCCAGATAATAATAAAGCTTCACGAAAATACTTCTAAGTCTTGGAAGGTACTACTCCGGGGATATGAAAACATTATATCAGTTAAGGGTGGAAGCTTTACTAAGAAAGCCTTAGGTACTGAGATTATTCCGGATAAAGATACATATCAAATCATAGTTAATTGTAAATAAAAAAGTTTTACCAATTAAATCAGCTAATATAAAAGGATTAATTTCTGTATACGCAGAAGTTAATCCTTTAATGTTAGCTTAATAGCAGACTTACTATAATTCATCTTTTGCGAAGCTCTTTTAGTCTTCCTCCATTTAAGAGGCGGAATACCTGCATATTCAAAGAAGAATCGATTAAAGCTTGATACCGAATTATAGCCTACCTGTAATGATATACTCAGTATAGATTCATCTGTTATATATAGTAAATTACGTGCCTTTGCTATTCTTATCCTATTAATATAGTCATAAGGTGGAAAGCCCATTATCTCCTTGAAGACTCTTCTAAAATTAGTAACACTCATGTGGCATAGCCTAGCAAGAAATTCTGAATTTAGGTGTTTATAAGAATTTATATTTATATAATCAACAACTGGTGAAATTGAGAGGATACTTTTATGCTTTAGATTATCGCTGGGATTAATATCAGAAATTATCCGGGAAATCATAACAAATAAAGATAAAACCATGCCTTTGACCGTTGTCTCATAATTATACCTTTTATATCTAATCTCATTAAGTATTGCTCTGACTAATTCAACGATGACAGGGTACTTTGAACCACTTAAAATATTTTCAAAGGTAGCACTATCATAAACAAATTTCTGATAACCAGGAAAGCCTTCAGGATAAAAATCACTTAATAAGAGCTTTGTATCTACATAAATATATTCCCATATAGAGGCAAATTGCTGATTCCCATCCACTTTATCCTTGGTTATATGAGCTGTATAAGGTGGTATTATCATTACATCATTTGAGGTATGAGTTAATACCTTTTTTTCTACATATGCATAACCATCTCCAACATAGCAATATCCTATCTCCAAACAATTATGAAAATGCATATAATCCACGTCTTCATTTAAATCAATAGGATCTTCTTTTTTTTCCTTTAGAAAAGCGCGTATAGGAAAGTCCTCAGGTAGTTGTATTAAATTATATTGAATGTTTAACTTGTTATCTTCTTTTTTTTTCACATGCATCACCCAATCCTAAAAGTCTATAATTATATATTAATATAATCTACAAAGGATATCAAATTGTTAAAAGGAAATGGACATATCTGCATGATTCTTGATCCTTTTCAAATAGAATAACTTTAATTTTACAAGTAAAATTATTAATAAGGACAGATTTATAAATTAAAAATTAATAATATTATTTTTTTAGGAGGTAAATATGTCAATTTTTAAACTTTCTTCACCAAGTAAACGAATAGTTTTATCCTTAATGGAAGAAGCTGGGGCTATTAATTATGAAGCAATGATGGATGGAATATTAACCTGTAGTTCATCTCCCTTAGGTCTTATAACCGATAAATGTGATTTTACAAAGGGATTAGCCTTTAAATGTGAAAGTCGAGATATAATCGATGAAAGCTTTACTATAGCTGCCTTTAAAAAGTCAGTTTGCAGAAATTATGCAAATATTTTAAAGCTAGAATTTACTAAAGAGGACAATACTTTTATAGTAGAAGCAAGGGCTTACGATGATGGTATAGCTATAAGATTAATTGTTCCTGGCCAGGGAGAAGCATTAGTTTTAGATGAGGCAAACTATTTCACCATACCTGAGAACTCAATGGAGTTTTATGCTCAAAAACACATATTTAGCTATGAAGATCATTATAATCCTATACCTAAATGTGAGTTGTATCAAAATCCTCTAGCCTTTCCGACTTTGCTAAATACTGGTCATAATTTATGGGCTTTATATGCTGAAGCAGCAGCTTTTGGTGATTTTGGAGGAAGTAACTTAATTTCTAAGAAAGAAAGTCCCAGAAAACTGAAGTTATCAAAGTCGCCAGACTTTATAGAGCCTATTAAAGTAAAATACCCAATTATAACTCCCTTTCGAGTAATATTAATAGGTAGCTTAAATGATATTGTGTGCTCTAATACTCTTGAAAGTCTTAATCCACCTTCAATTGTTGAGGATCAATCCTTTATAAAAGCAGGGGTATCTGCTTGGAGCTGGATGACTGAAAATAAATCAACTAGAAATACAAAGCGTATATATGAGTATGTTGATTTTGCAGCAGAAATGGGCTTTACATATTATGTTGCAGATGGTGGATGGCCAGGTCATGTGGACATTCCTGGCCTAGTAAAATATGCGGAAAGCAAGAACGTTAAAATATGGATTTGGGAACATTCAGCAGATATGAGAGATTTTAAAATAGCAGATGAGAAAATGAAGCTATGGTCCTCCTGGGGAGTTGTAGGTCTTAAAATCGACTTCTTTGAATCTGATAAGCCAGATCGTATTGAGCAGTACACTATGCTAGCAGAACTTGGTGCTAAATATAAGCTAATGCTAAATTTTCATGGTGCAACTAAACCTTCTGGTGAAAGTCGCACCTGGCCACATGTTCTTACGAGGGAAGCAGTTATGGGTGGAGAGTATCTTCAAAATTTTTCTAGCTATCTTCCGGGTGGTCCTGATGCTACACATCACTGCACCCTACCTTTTACTCGTAATGCTGTAGGCCCAATGGATTTTACACCAGTACTTTATAATTCCTATTTAACTGGTACTACAGATTGTCATCAAACTGCACTTGGCGTTATTTTTTTAAGTTATATACAGCACATTGGTGAAAGCCTGGAAAATGTATTAAAAAATCCAGCCAGGCCATTTTTATCAAGGCTTCCTGCTAGCTGGGATGATGGAATACTACTAGAAGGCTACCCTGCCAATTTTGTAACTATGGCTAGGCGTAAAGGCGAGAATTGGTTTATAGGAGGTATATGTGCTAGACGTCCTAGAAATTCAGAGCTTGATTTTTCCTTCCTAGGTGAGGGTGAATACACAGCTACTTTATATAGAGATGACATGAGTGATATGCGTCCCTTTGATGCTGCAATAGGGGCAATGCCAAAAGCAAATAAGGAGATTTGTGATTGGATTGATGCTCAAAGACAAAGACCTGCTGCCCACCAGCATGATATGCACCTTACAAAGGTTGAAACCTTTAAGGTATGTAAAAATACAAAGCTAACCGTACCCCTTTGTGTAAATGGTGGATTTGCTATGTATTTACAAAAATAATCTAATCATATATAAAATTAAAGGATTAATTGCTGCGTAACAGTTGTTAATCCTTTAATTTTATATATCAGATATCATAAGAAATTTTTCAAGATCCACAATTGAAAGGGGTTTAGAAAATAGATAGCCTTGTATTATGTCGCAGTCATGGCGCTCCAAATAGTCTAATTGCTCATAGCTTTCTACACCTTCAGCTACAATGTTTAAACCCATTTGATGTCCCAGGGCTATTATTGAATCTGTCACCAAACTGTTTTCAGCATTTGTTATATCATCAATAAACAGCTTGTCTATTTTTAAAGTTGTTATTGGTATTTTTCTTAAGTAAGCTAGAGAGGAATAGCCAGTTCCAAAATCATCTATGGCTATTCTTACTCCGATTTCCCTAAGTTTATATAATTTATCTATTATAGTATCTCTGGAATCCATAATTATTGATTCTGTAATTTCCAGTTCTAGTAGTGAAGGCTTTAAGTTACTTTTCTTTAATACATTTATAATTACATCCACAAAGTTATCTTGAACTATTTGAATTACAGATATATTTACAGAGATAATAAATTCCTTGCCTTTTTTATTTATTATATTCATAACATAATTACAGGCAGTTTCAAGTATCCATTCGCCTAAGTTTATTATATAACCAGTTTCTTCAGCAACATTTATAAAGCTTAAAGGGGGAACCATACCAAGTTTTGGACTGTTCCATCGGAGCAGAGCTTCGAAGCCTATAATTTCTTTGGTCTTAACATCAATTTGTGGCTGATAAAATAATGAAAATTCATTTCTTGCTAAGGCACCCTTTAAATTTTTCTCAATGTTTACTCTTGTTTCAATTTCTTCTTTGATTAAGTTATCAAAGAAAGCATAAGAATTTTTACCATTTTCCTTTACTCTGTACATAGCCATGTCAGCACTACTAAGGAGCAGATCTATAGTTGTACCATTTAGAGGGGCTACAGATATACCAATACTTAAGGTGAAATTAAGTATATTGTCTTCTATTACTATGGCATCTTCGAAGCTTTTGAGGATATCCCTAGCCATATTTTCTGAAGCTTCAACAGTTGAAGCTTTTATAAAATATATGAATTCATCCCCACCAAATCTAGATAAGACTTTATTTTCATCTGCAAACTCACTAAGTCTTTCAGATATTCTAATGATTACCTTATCCCCGAAGGTGTGACCCATAGTATCGTTAATAAACTTAAAGTTATCAACATCTATAAATAGTATTACATCCACAGAAGCATTTCTTTTATTCTCCAAATACTTACTTAGTTCTTCAAATATATATAAACGATTATATAAACCAGTTAAGGTATCGTGATATGCCAAATAATGAAGTTTATTTTCATATTCCTTAATGGTACTTATATCAATATGGGAGCCAGTCATTCTAACTGGTATTCCATATTCAAATATAACTTTACCTCTAGATTTAATCCATTTATAGTCCCCACTTACAGTTTTCAAACGGAATTCACACTCATATTTATCGTTTTTTCCTTCTAAGCTGGACTTATTCCTAGCCTCAACCCTAGCTAAATCTTCAGGATGCACTAAAGTCTTCCAATCCTTTATCTCTTTAGTAAAATAGGTTTTATCATAACCTAACATTTCGAACCATTTCTCGGAGAAAAAGGTTTCTTTAGTGGTGATATTTTGATCCCATATCCCATCATTAGTAGCTTCAATTATCAGTCTGTAAAGTTCTTCACTTTCCGCTAATTCTTTTTTAGCTTCAATTAATTCTTTAAATTGAAGGTTAAGTTCTTTATTTAAAAATATAAGTGTTATATTATTTTCTTCCTCTAAAAGCTTCATTTTTCGTATTTTAGTTATATATGAAATTAAAACCCCTATAAAAATTAACATTAAAATAAAAGTAGTTGAGATAGCGATAACTAAGGGTTTGTAGGTTTTAACAAAGGAAAAGGGCTTATTGATAACTTTAGTTCCCTTTGGTATAGAGCTTAGCCTATAGGAAAAATGATCAAGAATTATATTATCCACAATGTAAGTAGCATTTGAGCTTGTTATATTGTGGATACTTGAAGCCTTTTCTCCGTTAAGTATCCTAATACCTAGCTCTGCGGCTTTTTCCCCTTGAACTTTTCCGCTTAACATGCTTCCACCAATAGCTCCATGGTTTAAGGAAAATTCATATAGATCATATATTGGTACGGTACTACCCTTATATAAACTTTCAATAAAGTAGTCAAAGTTTATTGGGGTGCCATCAATGTCCTTAAAGTAACTAGTTATTAAAAAAGCAGAATCCCTTTTATCTAGATGTTTGGAAAGCTCTATTATATTACTAGCGGATTTATCTTCTAATGTAATAACATTAAGATTCTTCCATGTGTTTTTTATAACATCTCGACTAATAATACCAGTTGAGGTTCCACTTTCGCTATTATCATAAAGAATATATAAATTTTTAATATTTGGATTAATTTTTAAAGCAAGTTTTACTGTGTTCTTAGGGTCAATATTTTCTCTAACTCCAGTAACGTTTAAGGCACCCTTTGTCAAACTTTCAATACCTTCTTCATTCACCCCACAAAAAACCACAGGTGCTGAAGAAAATAGTTCCTTTCGGTTTTTTAAGGAAAATTCTAAAGCAGCGTCATCAGTTGCAATTACTAAATCGGTTTTTTGATTTTTGTATTTAAGCTTTAGCGAATCATAAACATTTTTTAAATTCTCGGTTGTCGGGAAACGTTTCCAATCTATATATTCTATTGATACATCCATAGATAGCTTTGAACTCTTAAGCTTTGAGAGGATAGCACTTGTTTCATCATCACTAAAAGCAAACCCATTATTATATGAGTTTAAAATAAGGATATTATACTTAACAGGCTCAGCTTTTACAATTTCGGAAGTAATAATAAAGGAAAAAACATTAATTAAAATAACCAAAAGGATAGCTTTTAATATCCTATTATTAAAGTTCTGCAAAAAATCACCTCATCAAAAATAACAATTGACAAACTATGATTATTTTTATCCATTTTATTTTAATATACATGACTATCAAGTTGCCTCAGTATATCCTTTACATTCGAACAAATGTTTGGTAGAATTAATATAAACATATGTTCGAAGGAGTTGTTGTTATGGCAAAGCAACCAGAGTTAAACTTAGTTCAATT
>Ga0209125_1002403_pt1 | contig 14519 bp, 13 predicted proteins | sample BarGraIncub1131A_FD_184503 | JGI IMG/M metagenome (GOLD analysis project Ga0209125, IMG submission 184503) | Arctic peat soil microbial communities from Barrow, Alaska - Barrow Graham LP Incubations 11-31A (SPAdes) (version 2) | ecosystem: Environmental > Terrestrial > Soil > Wetlands > Peat... | reverse complement strand
CTTTCTTAACGCTTCGCTAAAAGTTATTTCCCGTAATCAACAATGGTTGCATTATCATTATCATAATTTTTAAAATTTAAATGAAAAACTAAGTAATAAAACGGTCAACGTTATTCAGGCATCAACAACCCACTACCTACTACCTACTACCTACTACCTACTACCTAATACCTACTCTTTCACTACAAAAAATAATTTCTTCCCAAAAACATATTCACATAATAACCAACTGATTAAATTTTATACTTTCTTAAATTATCCAAAATGAAAAAAAAAGTGTAATAAACCTTAGAACAAAAGCATTCATAATGCATTTTAAGTACAGCAACTATACTTATCAATTCATTAAAAAAGACAAACAATGGAAAGAAAATTACTCAATGCTGCCCATCTTCGCCTGAAATCAGAGCATTACTCTAAAAATACTTCAGCGACAAATTACAACCTCTATGAAATGAATATATTGAAACTTCAAAAGAAATTGGAAGTGTTTCAAGTTCAACTGCAACTGCAATTCGATGAAGTTATCAAACTGACCGGTATAAGAGACAAACTGGCTGCCGAACTGGCTGTTTCAAACAGGAAACTAACCCTTCAACTCAAAGAAAAGGATAAGCAAACCGCAGAACTACTTAAAAAAACGGAAGAACTACTCCAATTGAGCAGCCATTATACAAACCGGGAAATAAAAATCATGATGCTGGAAAATGAATTAAAAGAACTGCTTCGAAAAAGGGACTGATATTTAACCGGACACATGTGCCTTTTTAAAAATTCCGGAATAAGGGAATTAAATAAACTTGTTTCGCAGAATACCTTACTAACTCAAATCGGTAGCTGGTAGTGGGTAGTCCCGAAAAAACGGGATGTCGCAAGCTCCATAGATAGTTGGTAGTCAGAAGGGTGAGGAATGAGGAAGCCCGTTCATTGGCAAAAAAAATAAAACCTCTTTGAACAAAAGCATTCAAAATTCATTCTAATCATAGTACTTAAACTTTTTAGTTCATAAAAAATCCGTGTACTATGAAAAAAAAAGAACACAACACCACCCAACTCCGACAAAAAGCAGAGCAACACCTGGAAAACACTGCACCGACTGATTTCAATCAGCAGGAAATAAATATACTGAAACTTCAGCACGAATTGGAAGCATATCACATTGAACTGCAAATGCAATACGACGAACTTGTCAAACTGACCGGTATAAGAGTCAATCTGGCTGCCGAACTGGTTGTTACCATCAGGGATCTTATGACTCAACTGGAAGAAAAGTATAAAACAACCCGGGAACTATTTAAAAAATCAGACGAACTGCTCCACTTGAGCAGCCATGTAACAAACCGGAAATAAAAATCATGATGCTGGAAAATGAATTAAAAGAACTTCTTAAAAACAGGGATACCATTTAATCGGACACAAGAGCCTCTTTTTAAAAGCCCTGCCAGAGTGAATTAAACAAATAGCTTTAGCTGAATACATTACCAACTAAAATCGGTAGCTGGTAGTGGGTAGTAGGTAGTAGTGAGGAATGAGGAATGAGGAATGAGTATCAATCAACTCCGGCTTTAGTGATCGACTTTGGCATTATCAGTCATCAACTACCCGTAGAGCTTGCGACATCCCGTTTTTTCGGGACTCCTTTTCCTTTTCTTTTTCCTTTTTTCTTTTTCCTTTTCCTTTTCTTTTTCCTTTTCTTTTTCTTTTTTTTTCTCACCTCTTACCTCTCACCTCTCACCTCTTACCTCTTCTTTTTCACCACATCACCTCATCACCACATCATCACATCATCACATCACCACATCATCACATCATCTCTTCTATCTGTCTTCCTTAATCCTTAATATTTAAAAAAAATATATTAATAAATTTAATAATAAATACATTTTTAAAATAATATTGTACTTTAGCGCGCAATTTATCCCGGATGGCTTCCACACCGCGCATACATACCTGGCTCTATTCGTTCCTGGTTATACTCCTGACGGGATGTACGCGTATGCCTGAGGATATGCACCGGGCCGAACGGCTCCTCGAAACGGCTCCCGACTCCGCCCTGGTGCTGTTGCAACACCTCACACCCCGGCAAATCGCATCCCCACCCATTCGTGCCCTGTACGGCTTGCTGCTTGTCCGGGCGCTTGATCTGAACCTGCTGCCCCTGACCCCCGATACACTGCTCGACTATTCCCTGACGTGGTATGCCGCCCGGGACGACTATGCCCGCCTGGGACTCTGCTGCCTCTACCGCGGACGCATGGCCAAGTACGCCCTGCAGTACGAAAAAGCCATGAGTTATTACCTCCGGGGCCTCGATGCCGCCCAGTTGCATCCCGACAATCCCCTTACCGCACGCCTGAATTTCGACCTGGGGGATATCTACAACGCCCAGCGGGACTATCCCCTCGCCCGCCAAAAGTACCGCCTGGCCCACGCGTTCTTTTCCCGTGCCCACGACCAGCCCCATGCCTTTTACGCACTGCTCAACATAGGCAGGACGTACTATGCCGCCCGTGACTACCCCCGTGCCGGACGTTATTACCTTCAGCTCTCCCCCCTGGCCCGTGACTCCCTGCAGCGGGGTGCCCTCTGCCAGGAAACGGGACTGAACTTCTTCAAGGCACGGCAATACGATTCCGCCCTGGTGTATCTCCGCCGGGTGCTGCCCTACCCCTATATCGGGAATAACCGCGCCATCCGGTATTATTTCCTGGCCGACCTGTATGCCGATCTCAGGCAGCCCGACTCCGCACGACTGTATGCCTTCGATGCCCTGCGCTACAACCCCGATATCCGTACCCGGCGCGAATGTTACCGCATCCTGTTCAACTCCATCCCCAAAACGCGCAACCACGCGGCCCTCAACCTCTACATGGCCCTGTACCAGTGCTGCACCGACTCCATCCGCACCATCAACACCCAGGCGCGCGGTAGCCTGCTCGAAACGTTGCACCTCACCGGCAAAGAGGCCGCACAGAACCGCACCCGCCTCACCCTTGCCGCCATCGCCTTTGCCTGTATCGTGCTGGCGCTCGTGCTGATGTACATCCTCCGCATCCGGCGACACCGTGCCGAGAAGCTTCAACTGGAACAATGGCACCTGTCCCGCCATGCCGCCATCCGCGGGGACTTCCTGATCAAATACCGCGAAACACTCCACCACAACATCCAACAACTCCGCACCAGCCAATACCCCGACTGGAAAAAAGCCAACGCCGCCGAACGCAATCGCCTGGACCGTGCCGCATACACCCAAATCCTCCACCTCGACCGCCCCGAAACCTTCTACCGCGAAATGGATACCGCGCTCAATAACCTGCCCACCCGCCTCCGTACCCTGTACCCCACCCTCACCAACAAGGAAATAACCTGGTGCTGCCTGCATATGCTCGAAATACCGGTGCAGTATATATACCTGCTGCTGGATTATCAGGTGGAAGGTCTGAAGAAAATGAAACAACGATTGGCTCGTAAAGCTGGCCTCCAAAATGCTACTAGCTTGAAAGAATTACTACATAAAATGCTTATGGAATAAATTCATTTCGGTTTTTTCTCGATAAAGCGGATCTGTTGTTTACTTTTTGTATGTATTCAGGATCCTTTAAAAACATTTTTTTCTCATTTTTTTTATAAAAAAAAATGAGTCCACTTACATACCTGCCATTTAATTTTAAAGCATTGATATACAGGCAATATAAAATCAATATTTGTCCACCCAATATAGGCTTAAAAATTTGGAAGGTTAAATTTTTGTTTATAACTTAGCATAAAAATTATCCGTTTTTGTGATTTCTAATAATATTAAAAACTTTTAATTTGTATTTTATGAAAAAATTTAAAACCTCTATTTTAAAATTAAGTCTAATTACTGGGCTTCTTATGAGTTTTCCATTTTGTTTTGCGAATGACGATGTCCGTGTTATTATACGGAAAGATGATCCTATTGATCCACAACCTGATCAACCTCACATTATGATTAATTTTCATTTTGACGATTTTAAAGTTTCAACAAACATGAATGAAACAGATTTGTAGGTTTAATTCGAACCTATGATTTAAGTTGTTATCAATTTGATCAAACATGACTAAAGCAAATATTTTAAGATTATGTTGAGAATATTCGAAAATGCAATAAAATCTAAATCTCGATTATTCATATTACTAATGGATTTTACAAATTGAATATTACAAAAAAGTCAACTTCTTACTTAGTGATTTTGATCAAATTGATGTTAAATGAATAGTTAGAAGCATACAACCGGTTCTATATTAGTTAAAGAAATATATTTTCCTAAAAACCTTATTATTTTCAGAATACAACCAACAATTCAAAGAGTAACTATGTTCTGGTTGTATGCTTCATATCCTTTATTAAACTAAATTTTGATTTAATACTATAATAAAGATATAATATCACTAGTGCCCAGATGTTGAACCGGGTTATTCTCTGAAATCATCTATAAGTAAGGCATTTCATAAGATTTTGATATTTTTCAATTTGAATTTTTTCTTGATCTTTACTTAAAATAAAAAATTGTGTATATGAATCATGGAAAACCGTATTTGCTCAAATAATGTCTTACATTTCCGCATAAGAATTTGAAAAATGTGTTGAACATTACAAAGGCAATTATTAAGTTCAAAGCTTTAAATGCTTAGAATATTTTCACGTAATGTGTTTTGCTCAATTTACTTACAGAGAAAGTCTGCGAGATATTGAAGCCTTTTAACAGTTCTTTCACAAAATTGACAATATGACTTATGCATCAGAAAGTTCTACCATTGACTTGTGTGTAAGCATATTCCCTTGGGTAAAGTTTCATAAATAGAAAGCCGCTATCAAAATGCACAACTAATTAGATACACGAGTATCAATACCCACTTTCATTGAAATAAAAGAAGGTCTTTTGCATAATGTAAACATCTTGGATAAAATCTTGATAGAACCTGGTGCCATATATGTTCTGGATAAAGGTTATGTTGACTTTGAAAGACTTTACAAAATAAAAGAAAACAAAGATTTCTTTTTTACGAGAGTTAAAGGAATTATGGCTTTTCGCCGTGTTTATACCTCGAAAGTTGATAAAACAACTGGTTTAAAGTGTGATCAGAGAATAAAATAATCTGGATATAAATCGAAAAAAAATCATTCTGAATATTTGAGAAGGGTCAAATATCATGATAATCAAACTGGTATAACTTACGAATTTCTAACAAACGACTTTATTTTACCTGCAATTTTAATTGTACAATTATGCAAAGAACGCTGGAAGATTGAATTATTTTTCAAAAAAAAAAAAACATCTTCGAATAAAAGCATTTTATGGAACAAGTTATAATGCTGTTTGCTGTCAAATATGGATAGCAATTTGTGCATATTTAATCATTGCCAATATTAAAAAAAGACTCAATTTGGAGCAAAATTTCTACACTTTATTACAGATTTTTAATCTGTCGTTATATAAGAAAACTCCTATAAATGAATTATTTACGAAACAAAAATACAAAAACTACACAATTCAAGACTTTAATCAATTGACTATCTTTTGATTATATCTTGACAATAGTGAAATAATATTGAAAATACTCAATAATATTAAAAAAAACTTTACAATAAGTGATTGATTAATAAATGCTTATGTATCATTTGTAGGATTTAAATCTTTAATTTAGCATAAGGCTTCTTTGGGGTTCATCTATCATCAAATCTGTGCACTTATCATTGCTGGGCATTAAAATCCAGGAGATTTATAGTTGTTTATTATCGAGATCTTTGACATTTTTGTAATCGGATTTTGTAAGTATTTCATTTATAGAAGTTTTATCCAATAGAGAGATTCTAAGAATCTGTGGAATTTCGTAGATTGGACGGTCAACTTTCAGTTTATTACCAATAATGGCAACCAGTCAGTAAGTAATGACTGCGCAATATACTTTAGCCTTGACAGCATTCATAGTTGTACCCCAAAAAGTCTTAACTTTGAGATGTTGTTTTATCCACTTAAAAAAGAGTTCTACCTTCCATTTGTTCTTATACAATAGAGCAATTTCGAATGTCTCGAGTTCCATATTGTTTGTTATAAAAACGAAGTTTCTATCCAATTCTTTATCGTAATATTTGCTCCGACGAATTTAATTTGGGTAGTCTTTCTTCTACTGATAAACTTCTAACATACCTATTTGATCACACAGCACTCCAGTGGCTTTATCAACAACATTTGATTACATACTTTTAAATCTAAAGTTCTTTTTGGCACGTGTAACAAAACATACTTTATATAAATGAATTTTGTGTAATCTAAAAAATCAACTTAACCTCTATCAAGAATGTAAAAAATGCCAATTTCATATTGTTGATTTTCAAGCACGTTAACACCATGAACACTTGCAGTGGTAATCAACAAAAAACATGGAATTGAAGTTTTTACTATATATAAAGTATGAAGTTTTATGCCTCCTTTCTTTTTTATGAATTCAGCCCACCAGAAGACACTCAAACAAAGGTCTATGGTAGAAAAATCGAATACATAGACATTGCCGTCAATCTTGATTTCAAAATCGTTTTTATAACAACTGCGACGAACTTCTTCTATTAAAACATTAGCAAACTCCTAAACATTTTTATAATTTCTCTTTTGATTTGCTTTGCCAAAGTTGCGTCTGGTAAGAGTTGTTCCAAATCCCAAGTGATAGTATTTAGCTTCATGAGCTTCGAGACTTAACATTAAATTTCCCATACTATCTCTACCTGTGAGTTGACCAAAAATCATGTACAGCATTTGATTCCAATACGTATATGATCTTACATATTTGTTACCATCGTATATTCAACGATTCTATCAAAGACTATTCTTGGTGAAAAATTTGTAAGTTGGGCGAAGATAAATTTGCCTTGATTAATATTTTTTTCTTTTCACAAAGCTAAAAACTAAAATTTCAATTCAAATCGTCACGCTACAAAAACTTCTTAAAACTGCAATATACAAAGGAATTCAAAGAACCTATTTTATTTTATAGCACCCATTAATGTGCACTTATTGTAAACGAAACGATCCTATTAGGAATCAAAATATTTTGAATTCTAATAGGATCGTTTCGTTTATCATTACAATTAAAACTGAGTATTCTGATACAAAGTGTACAACCAATCTGATTCAAAGTGTACAACTTTTAGCGATTATAAATCACAATAAATGTTAATATTATTCTGACACAAAGTGAACAACTCTATATGATAATAAGGGTAAATACTTTTGTGGAGTGGGTATAATATTGACCTTTGTGTTAAATAAAAATAAAAATACAAAGTATAATGTCAAACAAACCCACTATTATGTTGGGACTAAAAAGAGTTTTACAATTATTGATAAATGGCAAGAACAAATCTACTATTTCTCGAAAAGTTCAGATTCAACGATCAATATTGGATAAGTACATAGCCATTCTTGAACATAGCCTCAAAAGTTACGCAGAGCTTCTGATTCTTTCTGACCTGAATCTTGAAAAGATTACAAATCCAGTCAAAGACATTAGTGAAAACAAGCGACTTTCCTACTTAAAAAATTTAGTCCATCCTATACTCAGGAAGTAAGCATCTCAAATTTGCCGTGTGCAGCTCACAAAAAAAAAATAAAAAAACAGACTTAGAGTAGGCATAGTTCTCTAAGTCCGTTTTATTTGTTAGGTTTCTTTGGAAGTAAGTCTTCCAACTGGATAGGACTTTCCAATGAAGGTATTTTCTCAAGAGTGATAGCACGCCATTGACTCGGTTTAACACCTGCTTGCAGACTGCTTCCCAGTAAGGTATAGAATTTGCAGTTATCTTCTGCCCCGCTGTCATTACCGGAGAACAAATAATTCTTGTGCCCCAGAGTTATAGGACGAATGGCATTCTCAATGGTGTTGTTGTCAAAATGGTAATATCCTTCCTTGGAATAGCGACAAATACGGCGTAACATGCCAAAAGCATAGCTAATGGTCTTTCCCTGTGGACTTTTTGTGGAGCAACTATTGAAGGTTTGCCACATCCAACTTTCCATTTAATTTAATATCAGATAAGCTTTCTGTTCGTGGTCGGTACCTTCTGCTTTTAGATTCCCTTCAAGCATTTAAAGCAGAGCAATATAACCAAGTGCCTTTTATGCTTCAGGAGTTGTGACTAAGGCGTTCTCAAACTTATCTCTCACATAAGCCATGCATCTCAGAAGAAGCACTCCCAGTTTCTCTTCGTTAATGTAGTAGGCAAAATAGCCGTCAGTTTGAAGTGCTTCCTGATAGTCTTTGACCAACTTGAGGACCACCTCCTTTGAACGTGAACCTTTATAGTAATGGAAGAATATACCAGGAGACATGACTGAACAAACTACCCAGATATACGCCTTGCGTGCCGCTCCATGACGGTCGGTTACCGGATGGCTTGTTTCATCTACCTGTATGTAATGGGTTGAGCGCACCCGATTCATCTGTGCAATGTAAAGCGGATAAAGCTTCTCGGCTAAAGAATACACCCAACGGTTGATATTTGAGGTGGTAATTTCCACTCCATACTCTTTGAAACGTTTAGCTTGTCTACTTTCCTGTAAATGATAAAAAAACTTGTCTGGCGATTTGGCTTAAGAGCGATTCTCCTGCCATACATCCGGGAAGGATTGCTGTTTTGAAGGATGTCTGAACAATTTTGGTGGTAAGCACTTGCTGCTCTTGCTGTATCTTGTATATGGGAGGTTCGCTTCGCTCTACCCAGAACTTTGTGGGATCAAGCATCATTTTCTCAGTTACAGAACGGTATTTTTTTTGTATTATGACCCTCTTCTGCCTTTTGCTTTATATTTTCTATCAAATTTGTCAGAACTGAAGCCTCCAGCTCAAGAGCAGAGGCTCCCTTTTCTTCTTCAAAAAGATTTAATTAAGCCTGATAATAATCGGGAAGTTGCTTTTCCGAACGTCGGCCAAACAGCTAACGCTCTAAATAAAGTATCCGATCGTTCTTGCGTCTTAACTCTTCTTCTTTGAGACGAAGCTGCACGTCTTTAAAGCAAAGTTGCTCTTTTCAACAGAACGTTTTCTTATAATATTTGAAGTATATCTTCCATTATTTTACAGTATAAATATACTAATATACAATGAAATACACAAATGATTTAAATTAGAATAACTGATTATCCTCAAAGTGTCCTATTATAAATTTTGCTTTTGATATCAGGAGTATAAGAAACTGCTGTAATTAGTAATTTGTCGAAAATTTTATCTCCAATTATCTTCAATTAAATTTGTAACAGTACACATTTAGATAGTATTGTAAGTATTCTTTCTTTAGTTTATAATGCAAGCACAAAAATAATCGTTTAGCGTTACTGATAGCAATTTGAACCCAGGGTAATATAGTGGGTATCAAATCAGATTTTACTACGGTTGTTTTATGCAATTTGACATATTTTTTTTATTTAGAATATGGTGCTGATTCATTAGTAATTAATTCAGCAAATTTATCAATTTGCTCTTTGATAACATCTGTAATTGTATTGGATTTTAGGTCATTAATAACAATCAACTTAATATGGCTTACTCGTTTTGGTTTACGACCTTTCTTTGGATTCTCTACATAAGTACTTTCTCCCATAACAAGCACTTTACTTTTGCAATGACTTCCACGTCCTCTCTTCAAGGGTTCATTCTTTTATACTATAGGAATTTCTGACGTTAAGAAACATTCTTATAGTTCCATTTGTCATGAGAGTTGATATTCGTTATCGCGTTTACCCATAACATCACCTAGTTTGTTTATCATTTTCCAAATAGATTGATAAGGTTTATGTCCTAATTGACGAAGTAATTCTTCTATCGATAATGCTTTCTTGGTAAATGTGAGCAAATGCATAGCAACGAACCAATACCGAAAAGGTAGCTTAGAACTTTGCATCACAATCCCTGAACGTAAAGATTTACGATGATTACAATGTTTGCACTTATTACAAAGTTTATTTTCGTGCCAAAAATGCTCAGTCAATTACATCTAATACAAATTATACCGATTTTGTCTCTTTGTTCTTTAAATCTTAACCGACAAGTGTTTTCATCGGGAAATTGCTTAATGAAATCAAATATATTCATGTTTATTTGTTCTATAAATATATTGATTATAAACTTTATAAATAAATATTTTAATATAAAAAACACTAATAAACCCCGCTTTATTAACTCTAAATGATTAGGAGTCTTTGCGAATAATCATAATAGATTATATCGTTTTCTACCTTTTTTCGGACTTATTCCATCAATAACACCAATTCATCCCAACGAAACGAACGGAATCCATGACCTTCCTTGATAAATATCTTGCGAATGATATATCCGCTTTCCAAACGTTTATTATAAATAACAAAACCTCCAAGTTCCCAGTGCTGCAAATACATTGTGGTACGGTTCTAGTTCAGAAGCACATACACATCTCTGTTGTTAGGGCTCAATGAGAGGTAACGCATCAACCCGCACAAACCATCTAAACCCTTGCGTAAACCTACGCCATTCAAACAAACTACATAACGATTGACTTCATTCAAACTGCATATAAATTTTTTATGGCAAAGGTTAGGCAATTTTAAATTTATGTAATACGACGAATTTGGAATACTTACAATAATCAAAACTTTCCAAAAGTACAGACATTATCCCCTCCCTCCTACGGTGTCCGAAAGCTTACCATTGCCCCGTATCCTGTTCCGGAAGCATTGATGGCGTATGCCCGGACGTAGTAGGTGGTGGCGGGGAGCAGTGCGGACAGGGAGCCGGTAAATGCGCCGGCGCGGGTACCTGAGGTGGTGTGGAAGTCTGTGTTCAGGGGTGTGGAGGTGGAGGCGCTCCAGCATATCCCGCGTGCGGTGACGGATGCCCCGCCTTCGGAGGTGATCGTTCCACCGCTTGTGGCGATGGTTTTATCCGTTCCCTGGACGATCGGTCCGGCGGTAGTGGTCACGGTTGGAACAACGGGTGAAACGGTATTTCCGTATACGGTTCCGGTGGCATTGGTCGCATAGGCGCGTACATAATAGGTGCGGGTCATGTCCAGCGCCGCCATCGTGCCGGTAAAGATGCCCATGCCGGTGCCGTTGGAGGAATGGGCTCCTGTTATGTCGGGTGTCGGGTTTGTATCGCTCCAGCAGATGCCGCGTACGGTAATGGGAGCCCCGCCATCCGCCGTGATATTTCCACCGGCCGTGCCAATGCCCGGTTCGGCCGCCGAAACGGATGGGACGGCGGTGGTGAGTGTGGCTGTATTTTTGGTGATAAAGCTTACCTGGGCACCGTAGACCGTCCCCTGTGCATTCGTGGCATAGGCGCGGACGTAGTAGGTGGTCAGGGGAAGCAGGCCGGTCAGGGTAGACGTATATACCCCGGAGCGCGTGCCATCGGAGGTATGGGGGTCGGAAAGCTGCGGTGAGCCACCCATATTCCAGCATACGCCCCGTTCGGTCACGGATTGCCCGCCTTCTGCGGTGACTGTCCCGCCACTGAGTCCCAGGCTGTTGTCCACGGTGGAGACAATGGGCGTAGCGGTGGTGGTAACGGTCGGAGTGGTTGGAGTTTGTATGTTCCCGTAGGCAGTACCTGCGGAGTTGGTGGCATACGCCCGTACCGTGTATTTTTTAGTAGCATCCAGTCCCGCCATCACACTGGTGAATCCGCCATTGCCCGTACCATCCGTGGTGTGGGCGCTGGTGATATCCGGCAGTGGGTTGGTAGCACTCCAGCACACCCCGCGTGCCGTTACCGTAGCACCGCCATCCGCCGTGATATTTCCCCCGCTGCTGCCAACACCCGGCTCGGCAACCGATACCGTAGGGACATTGGTGGTGAGTGTCGGGATATTTTTGGTGGTAAATGTGATATACGCCCCGTATACCGTACCCATGGCATTCGTGGCATATGCCCGGACGTAATAGGTAGTGCCGTTTGCCAGTCCGGTCAGGGTGCTGGTAAAGACTCCGGCGCGGGCACCATCGGACGTATGGGCATCGGTGGTCACGGGAGTCGTGGAACCTGTGATCCAGCATACCCCGCGTTCGGTGACGGACATGCCGCCTTCGTTCGTTACCTGTCCGCCCCCGATGGCCATGCTGTTGTCGGAAACAGCTGAGACCGCCGTGGAGGTTGTTACCACAGGCGTTACGGGTACTATCGCATTTCCGTAGGCAGTACCTGCTGCATTCGTGGCATAGGCACGGACGAAGTATGTTTTACTCATATCCAGTCCGGTCAGAGTGCCGGTAAACAATCCCATACCCACGCCGTTGCTGCTGTGGGTGCTGTTGATATCCGGGTTCGGATTGGTGGCGCTCCAGCAGATTCCGCGGGCGGTCACGGCAACACCGCCATCGGCCGTCACATTTCCTCCGGAGTTACCCACGCCTGGTTCGGCAGTGGATACGGATGGGGCGGTGGTCGTCACCGTCGGGATGGATTTGGTGGTCACGCTCACCTGGTTGCCGTAAACGGTTCCCACGGCATTCGTGGCGTAGGAACGCAGGTAGTAGGTGGTGGCGTTTTGCAGTCCGGTGATCGTGCTGGTAAAGAGTCCTGCCCGGGTGCCATCGGAGGTGTGGGCATCAACGGTCAGGGCCGATCCTCCTGTATTCCAGCATACCCCACGGGCGGTAACGGCTGCCCCGCCTTCGCTGGTAATCGTACCCCCGCTGATCACCACACTGTTGTCGGTGGCAGATACTGCCGGACCGGCGGTGGTGGTCACGGATGGCAATACAGGTATCTGCACGGCACCGTAGGCTGTACCGGCAGGGTTCGTGGCATAGGCACGGACATAATATGTTTTACTCATATCCAGTCCGGTCATCGTGGAGGTAAAGGCGCCGATGCCCACCCCGTTGCTGCTGTGGAAATCAGTGATATCCGGCAACACATTGACAGCGCTCCAGCAGACACCGCGGGCAGTAACCACCGCACCGCCGTCGCTGGAGATCGTTCCGCCACTGCTGCCAACACCCGGTTCGGCCGCGGAGACGGAAGGCATGGTGGTGGAAAGCGTCGGAATATTTTTCGTGGCAAAGGAATAATAGGTGCCGTATACCGTACCCACGGCATTCGTGGCATAGGCCCGCACGTAATAGGTGGTGTTGTTGTCCAGTCCGGTCATGGTACTGGTAAAGGTCCCGAAGCGCGAGTCATCCGTGGTATGGGCATCGGTAATCACCGGGGTGGTGGAACCGACTATCCAGCATATCCCGCGGGCAGTCACGGCAGCCCCGCCTTCATTCGTGACATTTCCACCCCCGGTAGCCATGCTGTTGTCCGAAGCCGAAACGGTAGGACCTGCCGTGGTGGTGATGGACGGAGCGGCAGGCATGGTTACGTTTCCGTAGGCTGTTCCGGCACCGTTGGTGGCATAGGCACGTACGTAATAGGTTGTCGTGACATCGAGTCCACGCAGGGTACTGGTAAACACGCCCGTGCCCACCCCATCACGGCTGATGGAATCGGTGAGGGCGGGCAATGGGTTGGTAGTGCTCCAGCATACCCCGCGTGCCGTTACCGCCGAGCCGCCATCATTGGTCACATTGCCTCCTGCGCTGCCAATGCCCGGGCGGGCGGCAGAAATGGCAGGAACCGCGGTGGTGAGCGTTGGTACGGATTTGGTGGTGAAATTTACCTGGTTGCCGTAGACCGTTCCCAAGGCGTTGACGGCATACGCCCGTACGTAGTACAAGGTTCCGTTTTGCAGGCCGGTCAGGGTGGCGGTAAAGGTTCCGGCGCGGGTTCCGTTTGTGGTATGCGCATCGGTGATCACGGGCGATGAACCGGTATTCCAGCACATCCCGCGTGATGTTACCGTCAGACCGCCTTCATCGGTGACTGTCGCCATGCCGGTGGCGGAGCTGTTATCGGCGGCAGAAGCAACGGGGGTAGCCGTCATGGTCACCGCCGGAACGGTTGGTACGGTCACAGTACCGTAGGCAGTACCGGCAGCATTCGTGGCATAGGCACGTACGTAATAGGTCTTGCTCATATCCGGTACGCCCAGGGTACTGACAAAGGCACCCGATCCGGAGCCATCGGTGCTGTGGGCGTTGTTGATATCGGGCAGGTTATTGGTGTTACTCCAGCAGACCCCGCGTGCGGTTACGGTAGCCCCGCCGTCGTTGGAGATCGAACCACCCGAAAGTCCCACACCGGGTTCGGCCGTGGTGATGGTCGGTACAACGGTGCTCAGGGTTGGTATTTTTTTCGTTACGAAACTGACCACCGCGCCATAGACCGTACCTACGGCATTGGTGGCATACGCCCTGTAATAGTAGGTGGTGTTGTTGGTCAGCCCGGTCATGGAGACGGTAAACACCCCGGAGCGTGTCCCGTTTTCGGCATGCGAGTCAATGGTCAGCGGAACAGAGGTAACGGAACTCCAGCAGACACCACGTGTGGTGACAGCGGCTCCGTTCTCGCCGGTAATGGTACCTCCGCCGGTGCAGATGCTGTTATCGAGTGGCGATACCACCGGTGCCGCCGAGGTGGTA
>Ga0209125_1002402_pt1 | contig 14521 bp, 18 predicted proteins | sample BarGraIncub1131A_FD_184503 | JGI IMG/M metagenome (GOLD analysis project Ga0209125, IMG submission 184503) | Arctic peat soil microbial communities from Barrow, Alaska - Barrow Graham LP Incubations 11-31A (SPAdes) (version 2) | ecosystem: Environmental > Terrestrial > Soil > Wetlands > Peat... | reverse complement strand
TATATACCAACAGTTGGCCTTAGGGATCAGCAATTTGTAGCACCAACCCTGGTTGATGATACACCAGCTATTCTTATACCACCACCTACTATTATTCCACCACCTACTATTATTCCACCACCTACTGATACTACTCCACCTACTAAAGACACAAAACCTAAAGATGGAGCCGTGGTTGTCACTCCATAAAAGATATATTTAAATACAGAACTAAAGCAGGCAAATTCAATTGCCTGCTTTTTAATCTTCTAATTTATCCTTCATAACCCTTAATACTTTCTTTTCTATTCTGGAGACTTGTACCTGGCTTATACCTAACATTTTGGCGACTTCTATCTGTGTTTTATCCTTAAAATATCTTAACATTATAATCTGTCTCGATTTACTATCTAAATTTGATAATGCTTCTTTTAACGCTATCTTGTCTATAACCTCTGTATCTTCCTCTACCTTTTCACTTAGTTTATCAATAAGTAAAACAGGAGCTCCGTCATCCTGATGAATGACCTCATATAAATATTGCACATTATTTACTGATTCATTAGCAATTAATATATCCTCTGGACCTATACCAGAAAATTTTGCTAGTTCTGCTAAAGTAGGATCTCTACCTAGTTCCTTTGTCAAATTCTCTTTATCATAATGTAATTTTCTTGCAGTATTTTTTAAACTTCTGCTAACCTTAATTATTCCATCATCTCGTAAAAATCTTTTAATTTCTCCCATAATCATTGGAACTGCATATGTAGAAAACTTTACATTGAACTTAGTATCAAAATTATTTATAGCTTTAATAATCCCCATACAACCGATTTGAAAGATATCCTCATACTCATAGCCTCTATTTAAAAACTTTTTGCTTATAGCAGATACTAGGGGAAGATTTCTTTCTATCAATAAGTTCAATGCTGCTTTATCACCATTTCTTGAATGTTCAATTAATGATATATTGCCGTCATATATACTATCTCCCTTTTTTAAAACATCTTCGTCCATTATAATCCACCTAACTAATTGATTTAAAGTTTTTTTTCATTATTATCTTGGTTCCCTCATGAAGTTTAGATACTACCTCTAAAGAATCCATAAAGGTTTCCATTACAGTAAAGCCCATACCAGATCTTTCTAGATCTGGTTTTGAAGTATATAATGGCTGCCTGGCCAATTCTATGTTTTCAATACCAAACCCATTATCTAAAATCTCGACTGTTAAATCTCTTCCCTCTATGCTGGCTATTAAGGTTACTATTCCCTGACCATTTTCATAACCGTGAATTATACAATTCGTTACTGCTTCAGAAATTGCAGTCTTAACATCTGTAAGCTCTTCAATTGTAGGATCAAGCTGTGCAGCAAAAGCGGCTATAGCAACTCTTGCAAAACTTTCATTTGAAGATTTACTCGCAAATTGAATTTTTACAAAGTTATCCTTCATGATTATCCCCCCTTATATCAGCAATTGCCTTATCCTTATCTTGAAAACACTTAACAATCTTAAACAAACCAGATAAATCAAATACTTTTTTTAACGCTTCATTAGTGTTAATGATATTGATACTTCCACTTCGTAGTGTTATCTTTTTATACCTCCCAATAACAATCCCTATTCCCGAACTATCCATAAAAGACACACCCGATAGATTAAGAATCAGCTTCTTTGTATTAAATCTGTCGATCCAATCATCTATCCTACTTCGTACTTCATCTGCATTATGATGATCAAGCTCTCCAGAAATATCAACTATCATAATATCCTTCTCAAAATAATATCCTAATTGCATATATACCCCCCCATAAAAATAAGTCTAACACTTATATTATTCTATATTTGTTATTATTTTCCTCCTTTTTTCCTAAAAAAATTTATACCTACATATATTATTTGCAGAATAAGTGTTTTATATTCACATTTTATATTCACTAATATACTTTTCTTGTATTTAAATTTAATGTAGGATATAATTTTATGAGATTAAATTATTTAGGAAAGGACTGTACATAAATGAAACTTGGAATTGTAGGTTTACCAAACGTAGGAAAAAGCACTCTTTTTAATGCAATAACTAAAGCTGGTGCATTAGCAGCGAATTATCCATTTTGTACAATTGAACCCAATGTTGGTGTTGTAAATGTCCCTGATAAACGATTAGATGTTCTTGAAACAATGTATGCATCAAGAAAAAAGGTACATACTTCTATAGAGTTTTATGATATTGCAGGTTTAGTTAAAGGTGCAAGTAAGGGGGAGGGCCTAGGTAATAAATTTTTGTCTCATATCAGAGAGGTCGCTTCTATAATCCATGTGGTAAGATGCTTTGAAGATGAAAATGTAGTTCATGTTGATGGTTCTATAGACCCTTTAAGAGATATTGAAACAATTAATTTTGAACTTATATTTTCAGATCTTGAGATCTTAGATAGAAGACTAGAAAAGGCTACTAAGTTATTCAGAGCTGGAGACAAGAAAGCAAAGGCAGAGTATGAATTAATAACAAGAATAAAAGCTCATCTTGAGAGTGGAAAGCCAGTAAGAACTCTCACTGTTAGTGATGAAGAAAATGAAATTGTTAAAGAATTATTTCTATTAACTTCAAAGCCTGTACTATATGTTGCTAACATTTCTGAGGAAGCCTTAATGGAAGGGGATCCTATGAAGAATCCTTTAGTTTCTAAGATAATACAGTTTGCAAAAGAAGAAAGCTCCCAGGTTATAGCAATTTGTAGTAAGCTTGAAGAGGAACTTTCCTCATTGGAAGACGATGAAAAAATGGAGCTTTTAGGAGAGTATGGCCTAACTGAGACAGGACTTGATAAGCTTATACATTCTAGCTATAAATTGCTTGGATTAATGAGTTTTCTAACTGCAGGAGTTACTGAGGTTAGAGCTTGGACTATAGTAAAGGGTACAAAAGCACCCGCCGCCGCAGGAAAAATTCATACAGATATTGAAAGAGGTTTTATAAGAGCTGAAATAATATCTTATGACGATCTTGTTAATTGTGGTTCTGAGCTAGCAGCAAAAGAAAAAGGATTATTTCGGCTTGAGGGCAAGGAATACATAATGAAGGATGGAGATGTAGTTAATTTTAGATTTAACGTATAGTTAAATCTAAGATATTTAAATAATTTATAATAATATACATGAAAAATAGCAGGAACGAATTCCTGCTATTTTTCATGTTAACTAATATGTTAATTCCATATATGCATCTCAAAAACCAACCCATTGCAATGGGTGGCATGTCCTTTTTTATATGTAGAAATATAGGATTATTACAGCTAATAATGTTATGGATAGGGTTGCCATTTGGCTATAATCTAATATTATTCTATCAGGAATTTTGCTTTTGATTTTCTGCATAAAACCACTTAATTTTATTAGAGGTTCTATAGATTGCTTTTCAAACTGTCTTTTAGTTTTTGTTAGTTGAAGGAATAAATTCTTGGAACTTTTATATCTATATATTTGAATGAAAGCAAGGATAATTATCGCCAAAGCTAAAAACAAGATAATGAATAAATAATACCCTTTAAACTCATAGGATAAACTGTCAATTGAAATTGCTTCCTTAAGCATTTTGGCAGAATATCCCTTTCCCATCAAGGTATCAATATAATTATTTACATCGAAAAATTCATAAATAGTGGGCAGAAAACAATTTTTAGTTAAGAATTCTTGAAAAACGCCGCCAAGAAAACATATAATTAGTAGTATCAAAGCAGGTATGCATACTACTAAATCTTTTAGCTTGTTAAAATGAAATTTGCTTTTAGTTATTATAATATCTTTAAGAATTCTAAAGGAGGAAATTGTGGTTATTATTATTGTTATTCCGAAAACTACAAGAAAGCTGAGAGCTCCCTTACTTGTTAGTCCTATTTCTATCATGAGCCATTTTGATATAAATCCACTAAAGGGCGGAATTCCCACTAATGAAAGTAATCCTAAAATAAGGATAATCAACGGCAATACCTTACTAGATTTTTGAAAAGTAAGTTTTTCCAAATCCTTATTGATTATAAAACAAGATACAAGAATAACACCTTCAATTAAAATCATGCTTATTATTGCATATAGTAATGCCAAATAACCAAGCAAGGAGGCTTTCCCAGTACTCATAATAGAAAACCCGAAGGCAATAAAAATTAAAGCTCTTTGTATATCTAGGTGGGTTATAACGTAATAATTTATTCTGTTTTCTTTATATAACATAAATAACCTAGGAATCAAATCAATTATGCCTACCACTATAACTACATAGCCTATCTTATTTAGATAATATCCTTGATATAATGTAAAAATAGTCCTCAGTAAAACATAAATTAATACAAAGCTAAATAATCTCTGAAAAAGAGAACTTACCTTTGATAGATTTGTTATACGACGCCATAAAAAGTACATGCTCCCTAAGGATACAAATATGAGAACTAGAGCGAATAGTGATATGTCATCATGACTTTCATGAAGAAGAGCAGATAGTTGAGCTAAATTTATACTTCTAGATCTGGCATATAAAAACAATATACCTATTAAAAAAAGAGTTAAGCATATAAAATTAGTGAATAGAAAGTTTAATATTTCCTCCTTATTTTCCTTTGCATCTATTAATAATCCAGTTAAACCTATACTAATTATTGCTAACATAACAAAGGTATTAAAAAGGTCTGCGGAAAACATAAGACCAATGAATCCACCTGTTAAAATTAATATGTAGGAATGTTTTTTTTGGTATATAGCATAATAAATACTATATATTAATATTAAAAAACTGATAGTAATAGAAAACAAATAATTTATATGATCGATTTCAAGCCCTATTCCTATAGCCCAATCTTTTGTGGGAACTACATTTCCATACCAATAGGTTAATATTTTATTATCCATTAGTATGGGTTTTATAAGTAGTAGTAGTAAAGTAAAAATAAGTACCTCTGAAATAATAAAAATGAGTTTTTTAATAAGCATAAATTTATTTTTTAAAAGTATATTTGAAATATTTAATATTAATGCAGCTATAAAAGCTATAAGCATAATATAGAAAGGAATATTTGAATATATTACTTTCATTGTTTTTCTCCTTTCTGACTTATACCTTCATCCATTGAATTAATATTTAAGGCCATCAATATAAAAATGATGACAAAGATAATAAATATGACTGCAAAGCCTAAAGGCACAGGATCCACAGAGGGTAATAAATTCTTTAGATTTAGAAGCATATTGGACTGTGAAATACTGTTTTTGAAGGCTACAAGGACAAATAGCATGGTTACTCCAACTCCAATAATAATGGAGCCTCTTATCGCTTTCTTAAAGCTTTTCGTGTAAATTGCTCCAAATAGGCCTATTGATATAAGTCCAAAAGCAGCAACATAATTTAGTATCATAATGTCACCTCCTGATTTTCTTAATTAATGATAAAAATATTTTTTTTGAACTTGATGTTCTTTTCTCAAGCAACGCAAGAAATAAAATAAATCCAGTTATTAATATAAATAATACATCTGGGAACCTCAAGTAAAAAATAATACTAAGTATATTGTTAAACTGCTGTTTATATTTTAGTAAAGATTCAATTGCCAAACTGCTTACTGTAGTGCCATAGGATGGAGGAAGCTCCAAAACCTTAATTGAAGTGTATACAGAGAAAACAAAAAAAATAGTAATTGAAAACCATATAAATAATTTTTTCATTGTTTCACTCATTTTTCTTTCCCTCCCTGTGATATTTCTTGATTCCAAAAATAAAAATTACGTATAGAACTAATATGAATACTAATGGAATAACTATAATATAAGCATCTAAAATGATGAAATCCAATATTGTAAAAACTAAAAGCAAAATGAATGCAGCAATGGAATTTCTCCTTTTATCCGTATTCAATAGCCATATTCCGGAAAAAATCATTAAGAACAACAGTGAAGCATTCACAATACTTGTAAAATACATAAGCTTATACCTACTTTCTTATTTTAAATATTTATTAAGATAGGATACTACTTCAAGAATACCTTCACCGGTTTCTGAGTTCACCATAAATATTTCTATATCTTCATTTAAGGCTTTAGCATTTTTAATTACTCTATTAACATCAAATTTAAAATACTGAACTAAATCATGTTTGGTCAAAACTAGGGCATTAGCCTTTGCAAACATTAGTGGGTATTTTTCTACCTTGTCATCCCCTTCAGGTATACTTAATATAGCAATCTTCAAATCCTCCCCAATATTAAATTCTGCAGGACAGACTAGATTCCCAATATTCTCAACGAAAATTATGTCTAGAGCCTCTAGATTAAACTCAGGTAGTATGTTCTTTATAGACATTGCTTCTATGTGACAAGCTCCAGCAGTATCTAATTGAACTACTGGGATATTCATAGCAGCCATTTTTTCCGCATCAATGATACCTGCTAAGTCAGCTTCTATAACCCCAATTTTATTTTTATCCTTTAGCTTTTCAATGAGTCTAGTTATTAATGTGGTCTTTCCACCTCCTGGTGAACCCATAACGTTTAACATAAGAACTTTTTTATCATTTAGCTCATTATGAAGTTCATTATGACAATCCTCATTCCATTCCATTATTTGTCTTACTACTTTAATCTCTCTCATCTGTTACCTCCATATCTTCAATGTATAATTGACTGCTTCCTAAGATCTTAACATTTTCGCTGTTACAGCTACTACATTTAAATCCCCTCTTACTTAATTCCTCTTCAAACCCACAGTCCTTACACAAAATCCTTGCTTTTATTTTTTTAATATTCAATATTGTACCTTCCAGAATAGTACCTTTTACTAATAATTCAAAATACATATAAATGGAATCTGGAACTATATCTGAAAGAGCTCCTACCACAATATTAATTTTTTCTACCTTTGTGACTCCATTTTTTTCTGCTTCTTCTGTACATATATTTATTATGCTTTGAGTAACTGGTAATTCATGCATAACCCACCTCTTAAGTTAACATATTCTTGGTAGCATATCATAGCTTAATTTATCAAGAAGTCTGGTCCCACCAAAATGATTCTTAAGTAATACCCTTCCTGGCATCTCCTCTGTAATCTCTCCTATTATAGCAGCATTTGAAGATAATTTATTCATTTTCAATTTTGCTATAACCTCATCGCAAACTTCTTCAGAAACAACAACTAAAACCTTCCCTTCATTAGCGCTATATAAAGGATCTATACCAAGTAAATCCCCTACTGTTTTAACATTCAGATCAATAGGTATATTTTTTTCTATAAGCTCTATTGAATAATTGCTGCCTTCAACAAATTCATTTAGGGTAGTTGCAATTCCACCTCGGGTAGGATCTCTAAGTATTTTTACACTTTTCCCAAAGGATAATATTATGTCAACAACTTGGTTAAGTGGAGCGCAATCGGATACTATATCTGTTTCTAGTAGTTCTTCTCTAGCACATAAAATAGATATTCCATGATTACCAACACTACCAGAGACAATAATTTTATCTCCCTTTTTAATCTTATCTTTGCCCAAATCGAGTCCTGGTCTCATCTCGCCAATTCCTGCTGTATTAATATATATACCATGACCATGGCCTTTATCTACTACCTTTGTATCACCAGTGACCACCATAACACCAGCAAGCTTTGCGGTCTCTTCTATAGATTTAACTATTTTTTTAAGATGACTTAATTCAAAGCCCTCTTCAAGAATTAAAGAAAGGCTAAGATACTTTGGAATGCTTCCACACATGAGCAAATCATTTACCGTGCCGCAAACCGAAAGTTCACCTATATCGCCACCTGGAAAAAAGTATGGATAAATAACAAAGCTATCTGTTGAAAATGCTATTTTACCCTTTATATCTAATATTGCTCCATCACCTAAATTGCTTAGCTGTGGGTTGTTAAAAGCTGGAAGAAAGATTTCTTCAATTAAAGCAGAAGTTCTCTTCCCTCCATTTCCATAAGATAAAGATATTATATCTTCCATAAAATCACCCTTTTTAAATTTATTATATTGAATATTTGTAATAAGTAGCGCAGCTTCCTTCACTGGAAACCATGCAAGGACCAATAGGATTTTCTGGGTTACAGGAAACCTTAAATAATTTACATTCATTAGGCTTGATTTTGCCCTTTAATACTTCACCGCACTCACACCCATTTGCCTTATTAGCTTCCTTGAAATTTATAGGAAAAAGCTCTTCTATATCGTAAGCCTTGTAAATGCTCTTTATTCTATATCCGCTATTGGGTACGAGTCCCAACCCTCTCCAATAATCATCTTTAATATCGAATACTTCCTTGATTAATTCTTGGGAATATTTATTGCCTTCCCTTTTTATAAGCTTCTTATAACAATTAGATAAAATGTTATTTTCACTTTTTATATTTATTAATAACTGATACAAGGCTTCAACTATTTCTTCCAACTCAAAGCCTGCAATAACACCAGTGCAATCATATTCTTCTAAAAAATCAAAGCCTTTTTCCCCTGTAACTAAGGCTACATGTCCTGGACATAAAAATCCGTCAATATGCATAGTCTTATCTTCAAGTATGGCCCTCATTACTGGTTCCACAAGCTTATGAAGGGATAAAATATAAATATTTTTTATATTTTGTCTAGCTGCTTCTTTAATTAAAACTGCAGAAGCTGGAGTTGTAGTTTCAAAACCAATGCCAAGAAACACTACTTTCTTATCATTATTTTTTTTTGCTATTTCTAAAGCATCTATGCTTGAATATACTATTCTAACCTTTGCACCCTTAGCCTTTGCTTTTTCTAAGGTAATGCTAGGCTTGGAGCCTGGAACCCTAATCATATCTCCATAGGTTACTATTATTACATTTTCTTTTAAGGAAAGGTCATATATATAATCTAAATATATATTTGGAGTAACACATACAGGGCAACCTGGTCCAGAAATCAAATTAATGTTTTTACTTAAAATATTTCTTATACCAAATTTACTTATTGCTACTGTATGGGTACCACATACCTCCATTAGGCTCACTTCGTCCTTAAAGCTATTAATATAACTAATCTTATCTTTAAGTGTTATTTCCATAGATTAATTCCTATCCGCCTTGATTATTTCCTCTATTTCATTAAAGGATTCTATTGTTTCTATTACTGACTTTTCATCCATCTTTTCCATTGCAAACCCTGCATGAACCAAAACATATTCCCCAAGTTTTATGTCAGGAATGAAATCTATTCTTACCTTTCTTCTTACTCCATTCATTTCACCTTGAGCTACTTTATTTTCATTATTTATTTCAACTATTTTTAATGGAAATCCTAAGCACATAATGCACCTCATAATTATTTATTTATTCACTAAAAATAATATCACATTTTCGATTATTATGTAAGTTAGAATTATTTATTATTTGAATAAATCTTATTTTAAATCATGGAATTATATGATATAATAGTTCTTAATTTGGTTTATGTTTATATATAAAGGAGCAATATAATGGGGTTAAAAGATAAGATACAAAAGTCCTATGCCGATAGCTATATGAAAAGATATGGTGATAGAATTACTCAAGTGCAAGGTAATGTGGTTTCTGTAAAAATAAAGAAAAAAACAATACTTTGGTTATTTCATAAAATTGAAGTTATACTATTAGTACGTCAAGACAGAAGCAAATCCATAACAAAATGTGTATATAAAAAGAATAGATTCTTTAAAAAGATTGATTTTATAAAAATAGTTCAAGGAAATTTGTTAATTGTTCAAGGACTAAAAGGGAAAAAGGGAAAAGCAAATCATGAGGTTATAACCATAATAAATGTTCGAAATTTAACTAACAAGACTGACTTGGTTAAAGTTGACGGACAAGATCAAAAAGTAAAAAGAGTTCAAAAAATACAAAGAATAAAATAAAACAATTCTGGGGCACACCTTTAGGTGTGTCCCAGTTCATTTTAAATCGTGTTATCGTTTATTTGATGGTTTAATATACATATATAGGGAATTTACTAAAGCAATTATTCCTGAGAAAAACAGTACGATTACCCACTCTCTCATACCTAATGGAACTGTATAAAATATTGATTCTAAAGTCTTATTATATAAGACTAGAAGTAACATCATTAATGATATTAAAACTGCCGCTATAAGATACATATTTGAAAATATATTTAATTCAAAGAGAGAATGCTTTTCTGATTTACATTCAAAAACGTGGATTAGCTGGGATATAATTAACGTAGCCAAGGTTAAGGTTCTACAAGTTCTTATATCCATTCCGAAATAACTTCCTACCATAAAGGCCAATAAGGTTGATACTCCGATTAAAGTACCTCGTACCATTATTTTATATATTAAGCCTCTGGAAAATATACCCTCATTTTTCTTTCTAGGACTATCTTCCATGATATCTTTATCTGGTGGATCTACTCCTAATGCTATAGCTGGCAAGCCATCAGTTGCTAAATTTACTAAAAGTATCTGAATCGCAAGAAGTGGACTTTGTAAATTAAACAAACTTGCTAAAAACATTGTAAGTACTTCACCTAAATTACAAGATAAAAGATACCTGATAAATTTTCTTATATTACTATATATTACTCTGCCTTCTTCAACAGCAGCTACTATAGTCTCAAAATTGTCATCAAGAAGTATCATAGATGCTGCTTCCTTAGTAACATCAGTTCCTGATATTCCCATGGCAATACCTATATCTGCTTCCTTTACAGCTGGTGCATCGTTAACTCCATCTCCTGTCATAGCCACGATATAGTTTTTCTTCTTAAAGGCTTTTATGATTTTCAGCTTATGTTGAGGACTTACTCTTGCAAAAACTGATATACCTTCAATATTATTTAAAAATTCTTTATCCGACCATTTATCAATTTCATCTCCAACTACCACTTCCGATATATCGCTGCAGATCTCAAGCTGTTTTCCTATAGCAAAAGCTGTATTTTTGTGATCCCCTGTTATCATTATTGGTTTAATCCCTGCAAGCTTACACTTTCTAACAGCTCCCTTTACCTCAAGTCTAGGAGGGTCAGTTATGCCTGCTACCCCTAAGAAGGTCATATTTTTTTCATTATCACTAGTTTTATATCCTACATTTTCTAAAAATGCTGCAGCAATACACCTCATAGCATTTAAGGACATTTTATTGACCTGTGCAATTATTTTTTTCTTATCCATTTGGGTTAGGAGTCTTTTTCCCCCATTAATCAATATGAAGCTGCATTTTTCAATTATTACTTCTGGTGCACCTTTAGCATAGCAGGTTTCCTTAATCCCTTCCTTAATAACAACAGACATCATTTTTCTGGTGGAATCAAAGGGAATTGTATGTAATAGCTTGCTACTATTCAATAACTCCTGATAACTTTTAGTGCTATTAAAAAATCCTAGTATAAGTGCCATTTCTGTAGGATCACCTAGGAGTGATAATTTAAGCTCTGGTTCATCGCTATTAATTATTGATTCATTGCATAGGGCAAAGGTTTTGATTAATATACTGTTACTTGCCTTATGAAAATCTTTTATATCGGAATATGTAAAGTTAGAATACACCATAGCTACGGTCATTTTATTTTCCGTCAAGGTGCCGGTTTTATCGCTACAAATTATGGAGGTACAGCCTAAAGTCTCAACTGAAGGCAGTTTCCTTATTAGAGCCCTTTTCTTAAGCATTCTTGATACGCCAAGAGCTAAAGCTACAGTCACTATAGCTGTTAGTCCCTCTGGTATTGCCGCAACTGCTAAGCTAACTCCAAGCAGGAACATTTTATATATTTCTTCACCTCGTAGTATTCCGAGTAAAGTTACCACGGCACAAATTACAAGACACAATATAACAAGTATTTTTCCTAAAGAAGCCAACTTCTCCTTAAGTGGGGATCTCTCAAATTGAATGTCATCGAGTAAGGATGCAATCTTCCCCATTTCAGTTTTCATTCCTGTTTTTGAAACTTTATAAATACCTCTACCCTTTTGAACCATAGTACCCATAAAAAGATTTTTATTATCTCTTATATTTTTAAAACATCCAACTGATTCTCCTGTTAATAAAGATTCATCAGCAGTAATCTCACCTGAGATTAAAACTCCATCAGCTGGGATTCTATCCCCTGCTTCAACTATTATAAAATCTTCTGGAACAATGACTTCTGCAGAAATAATTACAATATTACCGTCTCTATAAACCTTAGCTGTAGGAGCTGATAATTCTTTTAAGGCTTCTAAGGATTTTTCAGTTCTATATTCTTGGAAAAATCCTAATACTGAATTCATTAAAACGATAATAAGAATTGTAATCGCATCTGCCTTCTCTCCCATAAGTCCAGATATAATGGTTGCAGCAATTAAAACCCAGGTTATAAAATCATTAAACTGTGAGAGAAATATCTTAAGGGGTGATATTTTAACCTTTCCCTTAAGCTCATTGAGGCCATAAAGTTTTAATCTTGCCTCCGCCTCTTTGCTACTTAAACCAATATAATTCGCTCTTTCTTTTAGCATATAATTACCTCTTTACATTTTACATAATAGACTTAATAAAAATATTGCATAAATAAAAGTACATATAAAATAGTTGATATTTATATAATCCTTTATACAGATAATATCAACTTTAGACCGATTACCACCATAACTTTTCACATAACCGTTGCTACTTCTGTTATAATGTTGATAAAAATTAACAGCTTCAATATTTGCAGCTATAATATCCGTATTGAGTAAGGGTTTATAGACTAAATTGAATAAAAAGTCTCCTTTAAAGTCTACATTGAATTGTTTATTTCTGGTTAAATAAACAAAGTATAATATTATATCTGTTATAATTGAAGGAATAATTAAAAGCACGTTGTTAGTGAACTTAAAAAACCTATGATCCTCGAGTAGACCTATATTTATTACTAACATTATTAAAATAGAAAATAGATTCCCTAGTAGAGCTATATAAAATAATGGTGCTATAAAGCCTATAACCATGGCCCTTGAGATAGTGGAAAGAGAATTATAAAATTCTATTTTTCCTTTTAAATTTAAATTTTCTCTTTCAGTGTTACTGATATCAATAAGTAATAAAGCTGTTACAAATGAACTTAAAAATCCACTATTTATACAACTAAATAAAAAGCATAGGAAAGATACTATTAGTACATATAGGAAAACTTTTAGATATTTGTTATGGATTCTTCTTGTAGCTAGTTTTCTTAATAAAACGTAGGGCATTTGTTTATCAATTTTCCAAAGTAAGATGCTAAGTAAACACCCTAATATATACCCAACAACCATAAATCCCTCCAATATTATTCTTATTTTACTATATGTATATGGTATAATAAGCCATTTATTTACTTGTTATTAAAAAAACTAAATTTTATTATGATATAATAGGTTTGACTTTATATATATGAGAGGTAATTATGCTTAAATTATTTTTTATTTTTTTGAAAATCGGGAGTTTGTCCTTCGGTGGAGGATATTCAATGATACCCTTTATACAAAGTGAATTAGTGGAGAAAAGAAACTGGCTGTCTAAAGAAGAGTTTATGAATACACTTTCAGTATCACAATCTATGCCAGGTATTTTTGCTGCTAATATAGCACTTAATATAGGTTATAAAAGAAAAGGGCTTAAAGGTGCTCTCTTTGCTACTTTGGGATGTGTTCTACCTGCCTTTGTTTCTACTATCCTAATAGCAATTTATTTTAAAGAAATAATGAGCATCCCAATAATAAAAAAAATATTTGAAGGTGTAAGACCAGCCATTGCGGCCTTACTCGTCTATTCTATTTATAAGCTTATAAAAAACGGAAAATTGAAATTAGTATGGTATACCTTGGCTGTGGCAACCTTTATTCTTGTGGCCTTTTTTCAAATAAATCCTATTTACTTATTGATATTAGGTGGTTTATTAGGCTATTTCATAAAAGGGGGTAGCAAACATGAACCTACTGTTTAATTTGTTTATTATTTTCGCAAAGATAGGTGTATTCTCTTTTGGTGGGGGCTATGCCATGCTACCCTTTTTCCAAAAATATTTTGTTGTAACCCTTCATTGGATTAACATGGATATCTTTTCAAATATAGTAGTAATATCTCAGATTACGCCTGGCGCAATAGCCATTAGCTTTTCTACCTTTGTTGGTTATTACAAAGCAGGAATACTAGGAGCGATAATCTCAACTATAGGAATAATGCTACCATCAATAATAATAGTTATATTAATTTCAAAATTCTCTAGTAAATTTTCAGAAAAGAAAGCCTTTCTTCGAGTATTAATAGGGCTACAGCCTGCAGTAATTGGACTTATAGCTGCTGCAACCTATCATATTTCCATTTCAAATATTACAAATTTAAAAGGTATAATTATATTTACTGCTTCTCTTTTTATACTTTTATACAAAAAAATAGATCCCCTACTCCTTATAATATTAGCAGGAATCTTAGGGATACTTATAAAATAATTAATCAGGACCACCCGTAAAACGGGTGGTTTGAACCAACCCTATAAGGGTTTATTACTGGCTGTGTCTCAAGACACTCTGAAA
>Ga0209125_1002400_pt1 | contig 14529 bp, 12 predicted proteins | sample BarGraIncub1131A_FD_184503 | JGI IMG/M metagenome (GOLD analysis project Ga0209125, IMG submission 184503) | Arctic peat soil microbial communities from Barrow, Alaska - Barrow Graham LP Incubations 11-31A (SPAdes) (version 2) | ecosystem: Environmental > Terrestrial > Soil > Wetlands > Peat... | reverse complement strand
ATCCAATTTTTGGTACAGGCTTAACATCATCATAAATATAATTATTTATTTGATCAGCCATAGTTTTAAGATCTGGAATTGGTACTAGGTAATCAGAACCTTTTATCATTTGACTTGTCCAATAACCATCAGCAGGGAATCTTTCTTGTTCTAACGTGCTTATACCTGAAGTAAAAACGGAAGTACCAATAGCTAATAACTGTGTACTACTCATACTGGTTTCTATATTTGGAAGCATAGCATTCATAAAACTAGGATATTTTGCAACACCACCTACTTGAACTTTGTCTAATAAAAGAGTTAAAACTAATCGTTGCCTTTCAGTTCGTTTGAAATCATCACCAATTGTATATCTAATTCTAGCATAGGCAACGGCTTGTTTACCACTTAATAGTTGAAGACCTGGTTTTGTTATATATATAGGCTTAACTTTTTCAAGGGTACTTGTTTCTAAAATATAAGCATTGATATATTTAACTTCATCAGAGGTTAAATTGATTGAAAGTCCCCCAACAGAGCTAATTATTTTTTCAAGACCAAAGAAATCCACTTTAATATAATCTTTAATGTTTAAATTAAAATTCTGATTCAAGGTCTTTATTGCTAATTGACCAGCGCCTTTTTGATAAGCAGCATTAATTTTTGCAGTACCTAACCCATCAATTGTAACTTTAGTGTCTCTCATTATTGAAGTTAGTTTTATTTTCTTGTGTATTTTATCAATGGATGCAATCATTATAGAATCGGAGTTACCATTTTCATTAGTATCTCGTCTATCTACACCAAACAATGCAAAATTAGTTATATCATCTGGTAGTGCATCAGCAGTTGCGCTAATACCTAAATCAGTCTTCTTTTTAGATATGTTTGTCTGTTTTACTTTTCCAAGCATACTGAAGACATAACCAATTACTAAACAAACAACTAATAAAATAATAAGTAATAGAACTATAACTATTTTTATCCTTTTAGACTTTTTTTTCTTATTAATGTTTTTTTTATCCATTCTTTTGGTTTTATTTTCCAATTCATCACCTCTTATTTAAAATAATATACTGTTATTAACTTTTATATTATACTACTTTTGTAATATTATTTAAAGGGTTATATAGGTTAGTTAATAAACGTTTAATATTTCTAAAGAAAACAATACTATTAGTCTTTTTATTGCCTAAGCAAAATCAAAATTATGCTATAGATAACTTATTGCTATATTCTAAATAATATAATATTTTATGTTGTAATTTCAGGGAATACTTGCTAAAATATTGACAAAAGCTTTATGTAATAATCTAATATGAGTATGAGTATTCTGAAAAGCCTCCTTGTATTCCAGGTAAAAAGAAAGGATGAAGTTCATGATAAAAGGGATAGTAAAAATTAAAGAATTTTTTAAAAATACTGTTCAACCACAGAAAATAGATTGGTTAGTATTGATAGCCATTTCCTTATTACTATTTTTATCTCATACCTATAATGATATTTTAATAACCACAAGACAGGGCATTAATTTGTGGAATGCCTTATTTAGCGGGCATATATTAAACTTCTATTCCTATAATTACAATATTGTATCTGGTAATGTTGTGTATAACATCCCCCAGGGTGCTTGGTATGATTTCTTAGTATATGTTGTATACGCAATATGGAATTTCCCTTTGTGGATACTTGAGAAATTCTTTAAAGTTGACATAATGAATTCAATTTTATGTATTTTGTGGTCAAAAACAATGTTAATATTCTTTTTAGGACTTTCAGCTAAAATGATAAATAAAATTTGTTTGGAATTGAAAATTAACGAGAATTTAGCTAAATGGTGTGTTTTCTCCTATTTATCTTCAACTCTTGTATTCTCATCTTTATTTATTATTTCCCAGGATAATATTATAAGTTTGTCCATTATGTTAATAGGTCTTTTAATGTATTTACAAGAGAAAACTAGAAAATTTATATTTTGGTTTGCATTGGCTATAGCTTTTAAATATTTTGCTTTATTTTTATTTATCCCTTTAATTTTATTGAAAGAAAAAAGGATTTTCCATATTTTAAAATATTTAATTAGCGGTATGAGTTTAGCAATAATAACTAAGTTGATTTTTAGTTTCGATATTGCCACAAAAGCAACAGGTAAATTACAAAATGATTTATACAGTTTTTTAATAAAAAATAGTTTGCAATTATCTATAGGTAACGTGTCAATTTTCTTTTTATTAACTGCCTTATTTTATATTTTCTGTTATTATAAAAAAATAAACAGTATGGAAGATTTATATAAATTCAGTATTTACGTCTCTTTTTTGTCCTTTGCAATTTTCTTTGGGTTTGCTTATACATATCCCTATTGGTCTATCCTTCTTGCCCCCTTTACTATTTTATTAGTATTTCAAAACCACAATAAATTCAGGTTTAATCTTTTGATAGAAACTGCTATGACGGCTTCTTTTGTTATGGCTCAAATGGTTGTATTTTACTGGTGTTATGGAATAAAAACAATTAAACCAATGTTACTTCCCAAAATATTTGGCCAGGTTTCTTCCTTGCCTAAGGTATTTAGCATAGACCACATACAATTATTGACAAAAGGTGGAGGAACTAAAAACAATATTCTATCAGCTCTCCTCGCCATATTTTTGGCTTGTCTCATTACCTTGGCTATAGTTAATTTCCCTAAAGATAACAAGAATGAAATTAGTGAAGATATTGTAATAGATAGGAGCCTATTTTGGGGTAGATTAGCGATCTCAGGCGGTATTTGTTTAATCCCTATAGCTGGTTATTTTGCTGGTGTTTTATATAAGCTATTATTTTATTAAAGTATATAGTGAAAAGGAAAAAGGTACTATAAATATGAAAAAAAGTAACCACTTCGTATACAAATTTAGATATATATTTTTACTTTTGGTTTTTATATTTTCCCTCAGTTTGAAACTTAATTTTTCCTCAATAGGTTGTTGGGAAAGTTATATTAACAGTGAAAAAATTGATAAGAGCGATATAACTGTAATACTGGGTAAAGCAAGAGCTATAAGAAGTGATGATTGGCTGGTGCAAACTCCTATGTATCTATCGCAAAGCCTTAATAAGAGCTTTTATCCTGTTTTTAATAAAAACGCTACTACAGATGGCACGAATATGATTCTGAGCTCCTATAGCCCTACTTTTGATATAATAACTATTGGTAAGCCCTTTGATTGGGGTTTCTTATTATTAGGTAAAGATATGGGTTTTCCTGGTATTGGGTTTCAAAAGTATTGTTACTGTTTGTTTTTTCTTTTGAGATAAGTATGATACTTACTAAAAGGAATAAGTTGGTTTCTTTATTTGGAGCTTTTATAATTTTATTCTCAAGTAGCATACAATGGTGGCTTTCTACAGGTGTAGCTGATTTAATAATATTTTCTTAAATCATTGCAGTAAGTTTTTATTGGGTTTTAGTAAGTGGTAAACCTATGAGAAAAGTATTAGCCACACTAGGTGTAATTATAGGGGGGGACAGGATTTATATTTACATTATATCCACCCTTACAGATTCCTCTAGGTATACTTACTTTAATAATAATGTTTTATATAATATCCGAAAATGAAAGATATAAAACTATGAAGAAGCTAGACTATATTCTAGGTATTGTTGTTGTCTGTTCTTTAGGGTTATTGATTTCTCATTTTTATAAATTATCCCATGTACAGATAAATTTGATGGGTAACACAGTATATCCAGGGAAAAGAATAATGTTAGGGGGCGGCACTAAAGTTCAGGAACTGCTTTATTATTTTTTTAGTTGGAAATTACCTTTTAGGGATATTACAACATTCTCGAATAATTCAGAAGCGAGTAGCTTTTTTACATTATTCCCATTTATACCTTTTATATTTATTTTGGTGAAAAGAAACGTATACGAAAAGTTTAAAGTGTTAAAATATTTATTGTTTTTCTTGATTTTTCAGATGTTTTGGCTGTTTATCTCATTCCCACAATGGTTTGCAAAGGTAACATTGCTATCTTATGTTCAGCCTAAAAGATTGGTAATTGTATTTGGATTAACTTGTATCTACATACTAATAATATTTTTAGCTTCCATTAAGGATATTAAATATAAATGTTCATTCCCAATAGTGTTTGTAGTTATTAATTTGTTTTTTATAATTTTTTTATATAATTCAAATGTTAAAGATTTCTTAGGAAAAGGATTTTTAATATTAACAACAGTATATATAAATCTTATTATATATTGCCTATACATGAAAAAGAGGAAAGTATCAATGCTTTTGATAGGAATAATTGTTTTTATTTCTGGATTTGCTGTAAATCCTATTTGTCAAGGGCTAGGGTCAATATATAATAATAAACTTTCAAGTAAAATAATAATAAGCTTGAATAAAAGCGATGCGGGAACCTGGCTAGGAATAAATAGTATCGTTTATGGAGATTATTTACTTGCAAACGGTGTAAAAAGCTATAACTGTGTAAATTATCTGCCGGATTATAAAAAATGGAATAAAATAGACAAAACCTATCTATATAAAAATGTTTATAATAGGTATGCCCACATAATAGTAAATTTAATTGAAGATAAAACTAACTTTGTATTAGTAAATAAAGCTGATTTGATTACGCTTAACTTGAATTATACTGACTTATTAATAAATACAGATATAAAATATATAATGGCTCCAAATAAAATCGATAATTTACAAAAGTATAAAGAAATTAGTGAAATTTATCATGATAAACAAAGTAATATTTATGTATATAAAATAAGTAGGTACTAATTAAATATAAAGGAATGTGGTTTATGAAAAAAAAAGTATGCCTCGCACTATTAATGGTATTTTCAATCTTGATATTTGCTGGACAAGCTATTTTAGTCTACAGAGGTTTTAATTTCTATAGAATTATTTTATTTATTGTCTTCGATTTAATTTTAGCCGCATATTTTTCTTTTTCTTTTAAATGTAGTTTTAATAAAGTAAATGAGATTATGTACAAATTTAGGTATATTTTTTTATTGATACTATTTATTTTTTCCATCAGTCTTAAGCTGAATTTTTCTTCAATAGCTTCTTGGGAAAATTACATTGGTAGTGAAAAAATCAATAAAAATGATATTACTGTAATACTAGGAAAAGCAAGACCAATTAGAAGCGATGAATGGCTTGTACAAACGCCTATGTATCTATCTCAGAGCCTTAATAAGGACTTTTTCCCAGTAATAAACAAAAATGCATCTACTGATGGTGCCAATGCCCTATTAAGTGGCTATAGTCCTACCTTTGATATAATAACTATTGGCAAGCCCTTTAATTGGGGTTTCTTATTACTCGGCAAGAACTATGGGTTTTCTTGGTATTGGATATCTAAATTAATACTATTATTTGCATTTTCCTTTGAGATGAGTATGATACTTACAAAAAGAAATAAGCTAGTTTCTTTATTTGGAGCTGTTATTATTTTATTCTCTAGTGGTATTCAATGGTGGCTTTCTACGGGTGTTGCTGATTTAATCATATTTTCACAAATTATAGCAGTAAGCTTCTATTGGGTTTTAATTAGTGGTAAACCTTTTAAGAAAATATTAGCAACCTTAGGTATTATTATAGGGGGTACTGGCTTTATATTCGCTTTATATCCACCCTTACAAATCCCTTTAGGGATACTCACTTTGATAATAATGTTTTATATATTGACTGAAGATGATAGATATAAAGCTATGAAGAAGTTAGATTATATTTTAGCTTTTAGTGTTGTTTGTGTTTTAGGCATATTGATTTTTCATTATTATAAGCTTTCATATAAACAAATAAGTTTGATGAGTAGTACAGCATATCCAGGAATGAGAGTAGCGCAAGGTGGGGGGATTTCAGTAGAAAGACTGCTTTATTACTTTTTTAGTTGGAAATTACCTTTTAAAAACGTTGGTGCTTTTTCTAATAATTCTGAAGCTAGTAGCTTCTTTACATTGTTTCCTTTTATACCTTTCATATTCTTATTTATTAAAAATACTATTTATGAAAAATTTAAGTTGTTAAAATATCTTTTGTATTTTTTAGTTTTTCAAATACTTTGGCTATTTATTACTTTCCCAAAGTGGTTTGCAAAAGCAACTTTATTATCCTATGTTGAACCTACAAGATTGCTTATAGTATTTGGGTTAACCTGCACCTACATTTTAATAATATATTTAGCAGCTCATAAGGATATAGAATATAGAGTATCATTTTTGAAAGTATTCTTATTTTTAAATTTATTTTTAATTATTTTTCTATATAAATCCGATATTAATGTTTACTTAGGTAATGTATTTTTAATGATAACACTTACATATATTAATGCTATTATTTATTTTATCTACAAGCAAAAAACAAAAGTAGCCATGGTTTTGATCGGAGTATTTATTTTTGTATCAGGAGCTGTTGTCAATCCAATCTGTCAAGGATTAGGGTCAATTTATAACAATAAACTCTCAGAAGAAATTATTAGCTTGAATAAAAGTAGTGAAGGTACTTGGTTAGGAATAAATAATATCACTTATGGGGATTATTTATTAGCAAATGGGGTAAAAAGCTTCAATTGTGTAAATTATTTGCCAGACTATAGTAAGTGGAGTAAACTAGATAAGGCTGCTGAATATAAAGATGTATATAATAGATACGCACATATTGTCGTAAATTTAACAGAAGACAAAACCAAATTTGTATTAAATACAGCTGACACTTTTATCTTGAGTATGAATTTTAATGATTTAATTGCTAATACAGATATAAAATATATAATGTCAGCGGATAAAATTCTGTCCTACCAAAAGTATAAAGAAATAAGCGAAATTTATTATGATAAACAAAGTAACATTTACATATATGAAATAAACAGATAAGAAAGAGGTTGATACTGTGGTACTGAATATTTTCGTTTATCTTTTTTTTACGGTAAGTGGGTTAATATTTATTAAATTAGGGGCAGGAAACTCAAATGTTCAAGTTAGCAAAAATGTTTTAAATTTAAGCGTAAATTTATATCTTTTAGTAGGGTTAGTTGCATATATCTTAAGTTTTCTTATGTATATAGTATTATTAAAAAAGTATAATTTATCGTATATTGTTCCTATTACTACTAGCTTAAGCTACATAGCTGTTTTAGTAAGCAGTGTATTGATATTTAAGGAGAAAATAACACCAATAAGTGCTGTCGCAATTTGTATAATATTGGTAGGAGTTGTTTTGCTAAATTTATCAAAGTAAGCTATTTATTAATTTGTATTTTAGTAGATTAATTATTAGGATTATAATAATTTTAAAGGAGTTTTATGATGTTTAAAGATAATGTACTATTAATTACTGGGGGAACTGGGTCCTTTGGACATGCGGTTTTAAGGCGGTTTCTAGATTCAGAAATTAAAGAAATTAGGATTTTTAGTAGAGATGAGAAAAAACAAGATGATATGAGAAATAACTTTAAAAGCGATAAACTGAAGTTCTATATAGGAGATGTAAGGGATTCTAGTAGTACAAATGATGCAATGAAGGGTGTGGATTATGTTTTTCATGCTGCAGCTTTGAAGCAAGTTCCTTCCTGTGAGTTTTATCCAATGGAGGCAATAAAGACTAATGTCCTTGGCACTGAAAATGTACTAAATGCAGCAATAGTAAATCATGTCAAAAAATTAATTTTACTTAGTACGGATAAAGCAGTTTATCCTATAAACGCTATGGGTATGTCAAAGGCTTTAGCCGAAAAAATAGTAACTGCTAAATCAAGAAATCTAAATGAGGGGGAGACAGTTCTATGTGCCACTAGATATGGTAATGTTATGGGATCTAGAGGGTCAGTAATTCCTTTATTTATTGATCAAATAAAACAAGGTAAAGACATAACTATAACAGATCCAAATATGACAAGGTTCTTAATGTCCTTAGATGAAGCCGTAGATTTAGTAATTCATGCTTTCAAATATGGTGAAAAGGGAGATATTTTTATACAAAAATCCCCTGCAAGTACAATTGGAGTATTAGCACAAGCTATAATAGAGTTATTTAATTCAAAGTCAGAAATTAAGATAATAGGAACGAGGCACGGAGAAAAGCAAGCGGAAACTTTAGTTACCAGGGAAGAACTGGCTAAATCTATAGAATTAGGCAATTATTATAAAATACCATCAGATATGAGGGACTTGAATTATGATAAATACTTCTCTAAAGGTGAAGAAGAAACCTCAAGTTTAGTAGATTACAATTCAAATAATACAGAAAGACTAGATGTTGAGGGTGTAAAAAGAGTACTCTTGAAGCTTGATATAGTTAAAAAATTGATTTAATAGTATATAAGTACTATTAATCTAAATTATTCATAAATACAAGGATTTAGAGGGGTAATATGGGAGCTGAACATAAAAAAAAGATTCTAGTCGTATGCCAGCATTTTTGGCCAGAAGAATTTAAAATTAATGACATATGTAAATCATGGGTAACTATGGGATATGAAGTAGATGTATTGTGTTCTATCCCAAATTATCCCTTAGGAAAATTTTTTAAGGGTTATTCTATTACCAAGAAAAGAACAGAAATCTATCAAGGAATTAATATTTATCGATCCTTAGTAGTTCCTAGTGGAAAAAAGAATCCCCTTAAGATTTTGCTTAATTATGTTACCTTTCCAATTTTTGCTTCCTTTAAAGTTAAGGAACTTTCAAAAAATAATTATGATAAGATATTAATTTACCAATTGACACCAATATTTATGGCTTATCCAGCAATAAAAATGAAAAAACTTTTTGGAACGAAGCTTTATATTTATATACTTGATCTTTGGCCGGAGAGTCTTTTTTCTGTATATAATTTTAGATCTAAACTTTATAGAAGCTTTTTTGAAAGACTATCTAAAAATGTCTACAAGAAAGCTGATTATATATTAACTACCTCAAAAGGAATAAGGGAAAAGGTAGCTACTAAATATAATTTTGATAAAAATAATATTTTATATATACCTAATTGGGCGGAAAAAGTTTATAGTGAACCAAGAAATAATATTCAACTTGAGGAAACCTACAAAGATACCTTTAACATTGTGTTTGCAGGAAATATTGGACCAGCACAAAGTTTTAATACAATTTTAGAAGCAGCTAAAATATGTCTTCATAAAGGGTATAAGGATATAAAATGGGTTATTGTTGGTGATGGAATGACTAAAAATTGGGTAGATAATAGAATTAAAGAGTTAAAGCTAGAAGTTATTGTAGATATGCTAGGAAGAAAACCTATGGATAGTATGCCTGAATATTATAACATTGCAGATGCACTATTAGTGTCTCTTTCCAAAAGTAATCTTTTTGCAATAACGGTACCGGCTAAAGTACAGACCTATTTAGCCTTTGGTAAACCCATTATTGCATCTCTAGATGGAGAAGGGGCTGATATAATAAGAGAAAGTAAAGCTGGGATAGCTTGTGAATCAGAAAATCAGTTGGAATTGGCAAATGTAGTTATACAAATGTATAAATTGTCAGAAGAAGAAAGAAAACTGATGGGTCAGAATGGAAGAAGTTATTATTTAGCTAATTTTGATAAGGATAAATTGCTTAAGAAACTTACTGATTTTGTTTTTAAATAGGGATTTATTCTAATTAATAGGAGGATAGGTTATGAATAAGATATTAATAACTGGAGCAAAGGGCTTTATAGGAAAAAATTTGATTCAAAGCTTAACTGAACAAACAAAAGCACAGCTTTTGTTTTATGATATTGGTAATTCAGAAGAAGAATTAAAAGAATATCTAAAGGAAGCAGATTTTATTTTTCATTTAGCAGGTATTAATAGACCTGTAAAGGAAGAGGATTTTAAAAAAGGGAATTCACTTTTCACAGAGAAAATAATAGATATTTTAGAAGAAAATCATAAAAAGACACCTATATTAATAACCTCATCAATTCAAGCAGAAATTAATAATCCCTATGGAATAAGCAAAAAAGAAGCGGAAGAAGCTTTACTAAAATATCATGAGAAAACCGGAGCCAAAATTTTCATATATAGATTGCCAAATGTATTTGGGAAATGGTCCAGACCTAATTATAACTCAGCTGTAGCAACCTTTTGTTATAATATTAGTCATGATGTAGAAGTCTGGGTTAGCGATAAAGAAAAGGAGCTTACTTTAACTTATATAGATGATGTAGTTGAAGCCTTTTTACAGTCCTTGGAGAAAACTCTAGATTTACCAACTGTATATTACACTATTAGCAAGACATATACCGTTACCTTAGGGGACCTAGTAGATAAAATCCAATCTTTTAGAGCTATCAGAAGCTCTTCAGTTATCCCTAATTTATCTGAGGAACTTACTAGATATCTATATACTACATATTTATCATATATTGATACCAAAAATTTATCCTATTCAGCTATAAAGAAAGAAGATAACAGAGGATATTTCTCCGAACTATTAAAGTCAAAAGAATTTGGACAGATTTCAATATCCACCACCCATCCTGGAATAGTAAGAGGTAATCATTACCATCACACTAAAGTTGAAAAATTCATAGTTGTGAAGGGCAAGGGTTTAATAAAACTCCGAAAAGTGGAAGAGGATAAGGTAAATGAATTTGAAGTTAATGGAGATTTCCCTGAAATAGTTGATATAGCCCCAGGGTATACTCATTCCATAGAAAATATTGGGAGTGAAGAACTTATAACACTATTTTGGGTTAATGAAATATTTAACCAGGATAAACCGGATACATTTTATAAAGAGGTGTAGTAATGAGTAAGTTAAAATTAATGACAATAGTTGGTACAAGACCAGAAATAATTAGATTATCTGAGGTTATTAAAGCCTGCGACAAATATTTTGATCATATTTTAGTTCATACAGGTCAAAATTGGGATTATAATCTTAATGATATTTTTTTTAAAGAGTTAGAACTCCGAAAACCGGACCATTTTCTAGGGGTAGTTGGAGCTGATTTAGGGGAAACTATGGGAAATGTTATTTCTGCTTCTTATAAAATATTGAAGGAAGAGAAACCTGATGCCCTCTTAATATTAGGAGATACTAATAGTTGTTTAAGTGCGATTTCAGCAAAAAGATTAAAGATTCCTGTGTTTCATATGGAAGCTGGTAATAGATGCTTTGATCAAAATGTGCCAGAGGAAATAAATAGAAAAATCGTGGATCATATAAGTGATATCAATATGCCTTATACAGAACATAGCCGAAGGTATTTAATAAGTGAAGGCTTTAGAAAAGAGCATATATTTGTAACCGGTTCTCCTATGCGAGAGGTATTAAACAAATATTCAAAAGAAATAAATTCCAGTAACGTTTTAAATGAATTAGAATTAACTGAGAAAAAATATATTTTAGTCAGTGCCCATAGAGAGGAAAATATAGATATTGATAAAAATCTTTTCGAATTAATGGATTCAATTAATAATGTTGCTCAGGAGTATAAATTACCTATTATTTATTCAACTCATCCTCGTAGCTGGAAAAAGATAGAGGAAAAGAATATTTCCTTTAATCCTTTAGTTAAAAAGCTAAAACCCTTTGGTTTTTTTGATTATAATAAGTTGCAGCAAAGCTCCTTTTGTGTTCTTTCTGACAGTGGAACTTTAAGTGAGGAATCTTCTATGTTAAGATTTCCAGGTATACTTATTAGGACTAGCACAGAGAGGCCAGAAGTATTAGATAAAGGAAGCATAATAATTGGAGGAATAAACAAAGATGATATTCTTCAATCTATTGAGCTTTCAAGGGAATTAAATGAGTACATTCTTACATGTCCTATGCCTATTGACTATGAAGATGTTAATACATCTATAAAGGTTGTTAAGATAATTCAAAGCTATACTAAAATTATTAATAAAGTTATATGGGGAAAGTAAAGATGAGGGATAAAGCGTGAGGAAACTAATAATTATTCCAGCTTTTAACGAAGAAAAAAACATTGCAGCAGTTATAAAGGATATTACTACCAATGCTTTGGGATTTGATTATGTTATAATAAATGATTCATCCACGGATAACACTTATCAGGTATGTAAATTCAATGATTTTAATATAATAACTTTACCTGTAAATTTAGGAATTGGAGGAGCTGTACAAACCGGTTTTATGTATGCTCTTTTAAATAATTATGATCTTGCTGTCCAATTTGACGGTGATGGTCAACATAGCGCTCTTTATTTAAATGATATGGTACAGGAAATGGAAGATAAAAATCTTGATATGATAATAGGATCTCGCTTTATTAAGAATGATGGATTCCAGTCATCTTTTTCTAGAAGGATAGGTATAGTTTACTTTAGTTTGTTAATAAAAATCTTAACAAAAAAGAATATCACTGATCCAACATCCGGCTTTAGATTGATAAATAAGAAAATAATAAAAATGTTTTGCAAATATTATCCAAAGGATTACCCTGAACCTGAAAGTGTAGTTTCTGTCCTTAGAAATAATTATAAGGTAGGAGAAATCCCAGTAATTATGAGCAAAAGGACTGAAGGCAAGTCCTCAATTAATTTGATCAGGTCTATATATTATATGGTAAAGGTGAGTATTGCTATATTTATTGATGTCATTAAAAAAAATACTAGAGGTGAGTAAAAATGGAATTAAGATTGAGTATAATAATATTTGTTTCTGGAGTATTTATAATCAGTTCTATAATTAATTTAGTTAGAAAGGAAAAACTAGATTTGAAATATGCGCTTTCCTGGTTATTTATCATAATTAGTATATTTGCTCTGACAATTATACCAGGTTCTATTTATGCTATATCCGCATTGATAGGTGTTGCTACTCCTATTAATGCTATTTTTTTTCTTGGAATTGTTTTTATTTTGATTATTTTATTTACTTTAACGGTTGCACTTTCAAGAGCATCAGCTAATGTAAGTAAGTTAAGCCAGGAGGTGGCGTTACTAAAGGATAAAGTTAACAATAATCATAAGTAAAATGTATTTTTCCAAGTTGTAAAAAAGACATATTTCTTAAATAATAGACAGAAATAATCTTATAAGCTATAATTATAAGGATTTAATTCAATAAAGATCGATTATTTTAATAATAAATATACAGGAGTTGAAAGTATGAAAGGTATTATTTTAGCTGGAGGTACAGGATCTAGACTATTCCCGTTAACAAAGGTTACAAACAAGCATTTGTTACCCGTAGGTAGATATCCAATGATAGATCACCTTATAGCAAAGATGAAACAAGCTGGTATAAATGAGATAATGGTAATATCCGGGAAAGAACATATGGGTTCAGTAGTAAATCTTTTAGGTAGTGGATATGAATATGGAGTAAACTTTACATATAGAATTCAGGATCAGCCAGGTGGAATAGCACAAGCCTTAGGCCTTTGTGCTGAGTTTGTTCATGAAGATAAATGCTTAGTAATTCTTGGAGACAATATATTTTCTGATGACATAAGTGAATTTGTAGCGAATTTTGAAAGTCAGGAAACGGGAGCTAAGATTTTAATTCAAGAGGTTGAGGATCCTGAAAGATATGGGGTAGCGGAGCTTTTAGAAGGTAAAATATTGAGCATTGAAGAGAAACCTAAGCAACCCAAAAGCAATTTTTGTGTGACAGGTATATATATGTATGATAGTAGAGTCTTTAATGTAATTAAGACTTTAAAGCCATCCGGACGAGGAGAGCTAGAAATTACTGATGTAAATAACTGGTACATAGAAGATAATTCCTTATCCTATGATATATTAGAAAATTGGTGGACGGATGCAGGTACTTTTGAATCCTTAGCTTATGCAAATACTTTAGCGAAAGATATAAATCTTGATGAAATATTAAGTAAAGATTATTTTTCCAAATAATAAGAAGAGGTGAAAGAATGATTACATATTTAGTAACCGGCGGAGCAGGCTTTATCGGCTCGAATTTTATTGAATATATGTTTGGTAAATATAAAGATATAAAAATAATAAATATGGATAAATTAACTTACGCAGGCAACTTAGAAAACTTAAAATCAGTAGAAAATAATAAAAACTACATATTTGCCCAGATAGATATATGTAATAAAGAAGCTGTTCAAGGAATCTTCGATAAATATGATATAGATATAGTTGTAAATTTTGCAGCAGAATCACATGTAGACAGAAGTATTAAAGAACCAGAAATATTTGTTAAGACAAATATATTAGGGACAGTTAATTTACTTAACATCTCTAAAAATGCTTGGATAGAAGGAGATCATTTTAAGGAAGGGAAGAAGTTCCTCCAGGTTTCGACAGATGAGGTTTATGGATCACTAGGAGCTACTGGCTTTTTTACAGAAACCACACCACTCGATCCCCATAGCCCTTATTCTTCAAGCAAAACTGGGGCAGATTTAATGGTAAAGGCATATAGCGATACTTATAAAATGCCTATAAATATTACAAGGTGTTCAAATAATTATGGTCCTTACCAATTTCCTGAAAAGCTTATTCCCCTTATGATTAATAATTGCTTAAATAAAAAGGACCTTCCTGTATATGGGGACGGTATGAACATAAGGGATTGGTTATATGTA
>Ga0209125_1002397_pt1 | contig 14538 bp, 16 predicted proteins | sample BarGraIncub1131A_FD_184503 | JGI IMG/M metagenome (GOLD analysis project Ga0209125, IMG submission 184503) | Arctic peat soil microbial communities from Barrow, Alaska - Barrow Graham LP Incubations 11-31A (SPAdes) (version 2) | ecosystem: Environmental > Terrestrial > Soil > Wetlands > Peat... | reverse complement strand
CACAAGGGGAAACACAGAAAACTACCCGTCCGAAATCAGGAGAATAGTATATTATGAAGCTGAACTCAAACGAACCTTCACTTACTACACGAACAATTTTTTTCTGAAGGCCAAGGACATTGCATTCCTTTATAAAAATAGATGGGCCGTGGAGATCTTCTTCAAATGGATGAAGGGGCACCTGCGCATTAAGTCCTTCTGGGGAAATACAGAGAATGCTGTACGGATACAGGTTTATGTGGCTATCGTCACGTACTGTACTGTTGCAATAATTGAAAGGACTCTTGAACTCAACAGAAGCATCTATGAAGTCATGAGAATACTGGGAAGTTCCCTCCTGACAAAGGACAACATCAGGGACCTGCTCCAGCCTGTAGAGGTGGAGCAAACCCAGGATGACGGGCAGTTGCAATTGGAGTTCGATGCGCGTTAACATAAATTAAGAGACACTAGTGATATTATTTCAAGAAAAAGGATTTATCACAAAATACTTTTTAGACTACAATATCTCACCCAAATGTTTATAATTGGACGAAATAACTTTAAATACTTCATCCATACGTCCGCTTAGCATCATTTTCCCCATGTATAAAGCGACACCTTTCATCTGGTCAAATTCCAATTTGGGAGGCATGGCAAGGGCATTCGGATCAGTCTGAATTGAAACCAACACAGGTCTTTCATGCATAAATGCCTTTTCTAATCCTGATTTTACATCATCCGGATCATCAATACTCAACACCTGTCATTCCCATTGCTTCCGCTATTTTTAGGAAGTCAGGGTTTAGCATATCCGTTTCCAGATCGGGAATGCCGGCTACTTCCTTTTCCAGTTTCACCATTCCCAACGACCGGTTGTTAAAAACAATGATCTTCACGTGTAACTGATATTGAACAATGGTCATGAGGTCGCCCAACATCATCGAAATACCTCCGTCGCCGCAGAAGGCAATAACCTGTTGGTCAGGACGGGCAAGCGCAGCGCCAATGGCCTGTGGCATCGCATTTGCCATGGACCCATGATTGAACGAACCCAGCATTTTGCGCCCGCCTGTTCCATCAATATAGCGTGCAGCCCATACACAACTCATTCCGGTATCAACCGTGAAAATGGCATCTTTGTCAGCCAGTTCATTAATCACAGAAACAACAAATTCAGGATGAATTTCATTGGGTTTTCCGGTATCCTTTACAAAGGATTGTAAATTCTTTTTGACTTCCTGATAAAATTCCAATTGCTGATCAAGAAATGCGACATCTTCCTTTATTTCCAACTGAGGCAGGAGTGCCTGCAAGGTATCTTTCACATCTCCGCAAAGTCCCAGATCGAGTTTAGCCCTTCGCCCGAGGTTTTCGGGTTTAATGTCAATTTGAACAATCTTATTTTCAACGGGCATGAAAGGTGTATATGGAAAATCGGTGCCAATAATACCAGCAAATCACATTCATGCATAGCGTGATAAGCCGATGGAATCCCCAGCAATCCGGTGAGTCCAACTTCATACTGATTATCATACTGGATCGCCATCTTTGCTTTATAGGAATAAGCTACCGGTGATTTGAGCTTTTCGGCCAGTTGAATAACTTCTTTAAGTGCATCCGCAGCACCAAATCCGCAGTAAATAGTGACCTTTTTGTGCGACTTCAGCAGTTCAGCCAATTGCAGAAGTTCATCCTCCGATGGCCTGATAACAGGCTGATTTCTGAAAAGAACAGTCGTTGTTTCAGCCGCTTCGGCGGGCAGGTCGGTAATATCACCCGGCAATCCAATAACTGCTACGCCTCTTTTATGCACGGCATTTTGAAGTGCGGCCTGTAACATACGTGGCAATTGTGCAGGCGTTGTGGCCATCTGGTTATAGCAACTGCAATCGTCAAAAAGTTTAATGGCGTTTGTTTCCTGAAAAAAATCTGTTCCAAACTCTTTGGTTGGGATGGTAGAAGCAATGGCCAATACAGAAGCCGATGAACGGTGTGCATCATACAATCCGTTTATCAGATGGACATGTCCGGGGCCGCTACTGCCCGCACAACATGCAAGGCCGTTCAGCTGTGCCTCAGCTCCGGCTGCATAAGCAGCAGTTTCTTCGTGCCGTACATGTATCCATTTGATTTTTCCATTACGATGAACTGCCGCATTTACATGATTTAAACTATCGCCTGTTACTGCATATATCCTTTGGATACCTGCTTCAACCAATGTTTCCACCAGTTGGTTTGATATATTTTACTCATGATTTCATATTGGTTTGTTCGTTTTCCTTAAAGTTCGATTCATTATGTTGTTTTTTTTTGTAGTATAGTTCTTTGTTTTGAAAGTATGCTTTAGCTTCATCGGGTGTCCCCAAAAGTATTGCAAGCCATAGTGTTTTCTCATTCTTTTCCAGAATGATGCTTATGAAAAGCGCTAGCAAAAAGTGAGCGATGATCGATTTTGCATAAATCATCCATGCAAAAATGACAATTAAAATAGCAAGCTTTTTAATTGAAGAATCCTCTATTGATCCAGTACCTTTAACATTCATTTCAGAAATCATACTCTCTTCTCATTAAAATTTCACCTTCTTATAAAAAATTGTTTTGGTAATTTCTGCGGCAAAAATGTATAAAACTACAATCAGCATCAGGAGCAAATAGGTTGTTAAACTGAGCGGACTGAAACCAAATACAGTTCCAAGTGGCGTGAATGGCAAAATGAGCGTTATGAAAGCAATTGACAAGGTTGCGATTAACAGGTATTTCCCCGGCTTACTCCTGAAGAAAGGTTTTCTGCTGCGAATAACCAGTACAATAACCGATGCGGAAATGACCGATTCCAGAAACCATCCGGTCCGGAACTGCGCTTCATTGGCATGAAGCACCAGCAAAAGCAGACCGAAAGTCAGGTAATCAAATACGGAACTTACCAGGCCAAAAGTAATCATGAACTTGCGAATAGCTTTGATGTCCCAGCGTCGGGGATAATTGATCATTTCTTCATCCACATTGTCGGTGGCAATGGTCATTTCAGGAAAGTCAGTCATCAAATTCGTGAGTAGAATCTGTTTGGGCAACAATGGCAGAAATGGAATAAACAGAGACAATCCTGCCATGCTGAACATGTTCCCGAAATTGGCGCTGGTGGCCATGAAAACGTACTTCAGTGTATTGGCAAAGGTGGTTCGTCCTTCACGCACACCTTCGATCAGTACGCTCAGATCTTTTTCGAGTAAAACAATGTCAGCAGCATCTTTGGCAACATCGGCAGCCGTATCTACCGAAATTCCGACGTCGGCAGCATGAAGCGCAGAGGCATCGTTGATTCCATCGCCCATATAACCCACCACGTTTCCGGCCTTTCGCAAGGCAATGATAATTCGTTCTTTCTGATTGGGTTCTATTTCAGCAAAAACATCCACCGCTCCAACTCGTCTGACCAATGCGGCATCACTCATTTTATGAATTTCCGGACCTGTAATGATTTTGTTATCCGCTAATCCCATTTTTTTACTGATGCTGGCTGCTACCAGATGGTTATCGCCAGTAATCACTTTCAGCGAAACGCCCAGTTTCTTCAGGGTGGCTATTGTATCGGCAATATTTGCTTTGGGCGGGTCAAAAAGGGTGAGAAATCCCAAAAACGTCATATCCTTCTCATCGTCTTTGTTGATAGGCGATTCAGAGGAAAGGCTTTTGTATGCAATTCCGATGGTGCGAAATCCATCATTACTGAAGGCTTCAAATTGTTTCTGAATCTGTTTCTGCATGGTTGCTATTTTAACCACACTTCCTTCCTTCACTTCTACCGTTGAACATACATCCAGAATATTTGACAAGGCGCCTTTGGTCACCATTAAATGCGAATTACCTTGTTTAACTGATATACTCAAACGTTTCCGAAGAAAATCATACGGTATTTCATCGTGCTTTTTGTATCCTTTCAGGTCAATCTTCTTAAAGTTCAGGATGGCCTCGTCGATCGGGTTTGTAAAACCTGTTTCGTAGGAAGCATTAAGGTAAGCAAAAAGGAATGCTTTATCGCTCGCATCTCCATTCACATCGACTGCCGATTGTACCTTCACGGTTCCTTCAGTAAGCGTGCCGGTTTTGTCTGAACAAATGATATTCATGCTTCCGAAGTTTTCGATAGACGCCAACCGCTTTACGATGACCTTCTTTTCAGCCATTTTCTTGGCACCATGTGCCAGGTTGATGCTGATAATGGCTGGCAATAATTGTGGCGTCAGACCAACAGCAAGCGCCAGAGAAAAAAGAAAAGCTTCGAGAACTGGTCGCTGCAAATAAACGTTAATGGCAAATATGAGTACTACCAGTACCAGAGTTACTTCTCCAAGAAAATACCCAAATCGACGAATGCCACGTTCAAAATCGGTTTCCGGAGCCTTGAGTTTTAGTCGTTCCGATACTTTTCCAAATTCAGTGTTCGTGCCGGTAAGAGTCACCAGGGCTTTTGCCGTGCCGCTTACAATATGTGTTCCCATCCAAACCGAATTTGTTCGTTGCGCAAGGGCTGTATCAGCAGGCAACTCCGTTACCGTTTTTTCAACCGGAAAGGTTTCTCCGGTCAGCATAGCCTCATCAACAAAAATGTCCTTTTCTTCAATCAGAAGACAGTCGCCAGGCACAACGTCGCCGGCATTCAGGATAACAATGTCACCCGGAACAATATCTTCCACCGGAATTTCAACTTGTTTTCCATCGCGTAGAACGGCAGCTTTAATTTGTACTAAGGCAAGCAATTTTGCTACCGCGTTGGAAGCACCAAACTCTTGCCAAAACCCAAGTAGTCCGCTAATCAGGACGATACTGAGAATAATGGAAGCATCGACGAAGTTGCGCAGAAACAACGACAACACCGTTGCAGCTAGCAGAATGAGAATAATAGGACTTTTAAACTGGCCAATCAGGAGTGAAAATGTACCCGATTGTTTTTGAGGTTTAAGACTGTTGGCGCCATAACTATTTAGGCGCTTTTTGACTTCATTGGTTGTCAGACCATTGGTCGTTGACTGAAGATCAGAAATACAAGATTTTGTATTTTTACTCCAAAATGGTTGCGTTTTTTGTTCCATAATTTTCTATTTTATTATCTTTTTCACGAAAGTCTGCGAAAATCATGTATTTATGAAAAAAATGAATTCCGAGTGAACTAAATTTAATACCTGTTACCCAATAAGTGTTACAGAATATTTGAAATGAGTTACATCATTCACATATATCAAACGACATAACCTTTCAAAATGAAGTAGGAGTTATCCCTGGGCTAAAGTGTAAAACATCGCAACCGCAGATGCCAGCATAACTATGAATGTGATCCAAACCACGGTATTAGACAACCACCCACTGCGGTATTCACCCATAATTTTTTTATTGCGTGCGATTCTGGCAATCAAAAAGATTAAAGGTACAGCGGCCACTCCATTAAAAACAGCGGTAAAAACCAGAGCTTTAATCGGATCAATGCCGATAAAATTAATCATCAAACCAATAAGCGTTGCAATAGAAATTACTCCATAAAAACCATGAGCTTTCTTTAATTTAAGGTTAAGCCCTTCTTTCATGTTAAAGGCTTCAGATAAGGCATAAGCTGCCGAACCAGATAATACGGGAATGCCCAATAAGCCCAGGCCAATGATGCCGACAGCAAAGATTAATTTAGCTAAGAAGCCTGCATGAGGAAAAGTCTCAACGAGTGGTTCCAGAGCTTTGGCGGCATCAGCGGCAGATGTGACGTCAGTAACGCCATTCTGATTTAAAACAGTGGCGGCCACCACAATTATTGACCAGGTAGCGAATTCCGAAAATATCATGCCAGTCAAATTATCAAGACGCATATTTTTGATAAATTTTTCTCCAATTTTAGGTGTTCCATACCGACTCATTAAATGTTGAGCCTTTTCCTCCTCAACTTCTTGCGCAGCCTGCCAGAAAAACATGTAAGGAGAAATTGTTGTACCTAAGACGCCAGTAATGATGAAGAAAAACTCAAAATTTAGTTCCACATGTGGCAAAAAAGTAGCGGTAATAATCGTCTGCCATGGCTTGCTAATAATAAAGAGCGTGAGAGGATAGGCGAGTAACGTTAAGGCCAACCAAATTAAGATACGTGAATAAACCCGGTAGGAAGTGAATATTTCTAAAACTAAAATCAGAGCAGTAAAACCTAAAGTTAAAATGGTAAAATTGACGGGAACAAGTAGTTGAGCCGCAGCCGCGAGAGCGCCAATATCCGCACCGATATTAATTGTATTGGCGACAACCACAAGTAAGACAGCAGCATAAAGCACCTTCTTGTTATAATTAGCTTTAATCACGGCAGCTAAACCGTGACCGTTTACGGCGCCAATCCGTGCGCAGGCTTCTTGAACAGCTACCATGAGCGGTAGCATAACTATCACTGTCCATAGTTGGCCATAGCCGAATTTGGCCCCGGTTTGAGTATAAGTGGCGATTCCTGACGGGTCATCATCAGCCGCTCCGGTAACCACCCCTGGCCCGAAAACCTTAAAAAATTTCTTTATTTTAACGAAGGTTTTTTTCATAACTGACTAAATAACATCTACTTTTATTTGCCCCATAGATCCAAATTTGTTTTGATCATCCAGGCAGTGATAATGCAATCCATCACAACCGGCAAATTCAAATCAGATTACCTCACCCAAATGCTTATAATTGGATAAAATCATATTAAATACCTCATCCTTACGACCGCCTAACATCATTTTTCCCATGTATAAGGCATAGCCTTTCATCTGGTCAAATTCAATTTTGGGAGGCATGGCAAGTGCATTCGGATCTGTTTGAAAAGTAATCAAAACAGGTCCATCCATTCGAAAAGCCCTTTCTATTTCGGATCTTACTTCACCCGGATCAGTAATAGTGATCCCTGGCATTCCCATTGCCTCCGCTACCTTTGTAAAGTCAGGATTTAGCATATCGGTCTCCAGATCAGGAATCCCTGCTACTTCCATTTCGAGTTTCACCATACCCAATGAGAGGTTATTAAAAACAATGATCTTCACTGGTAATTTATACTGAACAATGGTCATAAGGTCGCCCAACATCATTGAAACACCTCCGTCGCCGCAGAATGCAATTACCTGCTTATCGGGACAAGCTAATGCGGCTCCAATAGCCTGGGGCATTGCATTTGCCATAGAACCGTGGTTAAAAGATCCAAGCATTTTTCGCTCACCAGTTGCATCAATATAACGTGCAGCCCACACACACAACACATTCCTGTGTCGACCGTGAATATCGCATCTTTGGCAGCCAGTTCATTAATCACGGAAGCTACGAATTCGGGATGAATAGCATTTGGCTTTCCTGTATCTTCAACATAAAGAAGCAAATTCTTTTTAACCTCTTTATATAATTCCAATTGCAGCGCGAGGAAATCACCATCTTTCTTCAATTCGATTAGCGGAAGAAGTGCCTGTAAAGTGTCTTTCACGTCACCGCATAGTCCCAGTTCAAGTTTCGCTCTTCGCCCGAGGTTTTCAGGTTTGATGTCAACCTGAACGATTTTATTTTTAGTTGGCATGAATGGAGTATAAGGAAAATCTGTTCCTAATAATACAAGTAACTCGCATTCGTGCATAGCCTGATATGCCGATGGAATTCCCAGCAATCCTGTAAGACCCACTTCATACGGATTATCGTATTGAATCGCCATCTTCCCTTTATAAGTATAGGCGATGGGTGCCTTTAGCTTCTCGGCCAGCTGAATTATTTCATCGTGTGCCTCTGCCGCTCCAAGCCCGCAGAAAAGAGTAACTTTTTTGTGCGAGTTTAACAATTCAGCCAATTGCAACAACTCGACTTCCGATGGTCGGACGACCGGCCGGTTTCGGAAAAGCATTGTTGTCGTTTCAGCATCGGCTGCGGGAAGATTTGTAATATCACCTGGTAATCCAAGAACAGCTACCCCTTTTTTATGCACGGCATTCTGAATGGCGGTTTGCAGCATACGTGGTAATTGTGCAGGTGTAACAGCCATCTGGTTGTAGCAACTGCAATCATCGTAAAGTTTGATTGTATTTGTTTCCTGGAAATAACTTGTTCCAAATTCTTTGGTCGGAATAGTAGAAGCGATTGCCAAAACAGAAGCCGATGAACGGTGCGCATCATATAATCCATTGATAAGATGTATATGTCCGGGGCCACTACTGCCGGCACAACATGCCAAACCTTTTAGCAATGCTTCTGCACCTGCAGCATAAGCAGCAGTTTCTTCATGACGCAAATGAATCCAGGTAATCTTCCCGTTATGATGTACTGCTTCATTCAGGTGATTCAGACTATCACCTGTTATTGCATATATTCGTTGGATACCTGCCTCGACTAAAGTTTCAACCAGTTGATCCGAAACATTTTTACTCATAATAATACTATATTAAAGTCCAATAAATAATTTTAGTTTCATTGGAGGCACTTTTAATCCGGCTTCCTTTGCTCCGCTTATACCAATTGCAATAGCTTGTTTTCTGTTTTTTACTTTGCCGCCACTGCCATTTTTGCCCGATTTTAAGGTTCCATCCTTAAATTCGTGCATTACTTCCTCAATTTTCTCCTGGGCTTTTTTTTGAATATTTTGCCATGTCAATATATTGAAGTTATTTTATAATTAGCACTATGACGTTTGGTATGGGTAATTGTATTTTGTAAAACTGCTGCTGGCTATTAGCAACGGGCAGACTCGTTTACTAAAAAACCAGGAATTATCTTAATTTTCAAAGAATAAGAATCTGGTAGTTGGCACTATCATGCCACCTGTAAGTCGCCAAAAGCCAGCGACTCATTGCATAATACATTTGAAAGCAGTTTGCAAAATTTACCCACACAGTCCGTTATAGAGCCATATTATTGCTATTCAGGGATGTTTAATAATTTATAAACGTCCTTAGAGGACATACTTTTGAGATCCTGCGCACTTTTGTTATTAAGATTTGCCGATTTCATTGTAGGTATAGTACCAGGAATTGCAATAAACCGAAATTTATTTCCTTTTGTAACCGGTTTAGAAATCATATCGGAAGTAAACTCGATAGATCCATATTGATGAACTAAAAAACTCCAGTTTGCTTCGACAGCATATTCGGGTAAAGGCCTCACTGTAGTTCCATTATATAAATCGCCAGCCAGCCAGACTTAACCCAGTACAACACCATTCTCGACAATATCAGCCGTTAAATCGGGAGCAGAGACATCGAAATACCAATCGCCCGAAGCACCCAACCAGGCTAATGGAGTAACCCAGTCGGAATAATATACCGTTGCATCCTGTCCGTCAAGTCCGGCAGGACCAGCATCTTTACTACATCCCGTAAAGACGAGCGTTGAAAATGCTGCAAATAAAAATGAAATAATAATTTTTGTTTTCATGTGTTAATGATTTGTTTTTTAATGGTCAGATGGAATGAGTCCCAATGTATCGGTACTCATTCCATCTGAATATTTATTTTTTAGAGGCCAAATGCCTTCAAAGCATGTTCGTACCTTTCAGCTACCACTTCCCAGTTAACAACGTTCCAGAAAGCATCTATATAATCCGGCCTTTTATTCTGATATTTCAAATAATACGCGTGTTCCCATACATCCATTGTAAGCAGAGGTATTCCCTTTTTTTCAGCAATATCCATCAGCGGATTATCCTGATTTGGTGTGGAACAAATAAACAGCTTACCTTTATCATCAAGGCTCAGCCATGCCCAGCCACTTCCAAAACGGGTTTTACCTGCGTCCGAAAATTGTTTTTTGAACTCTTCAAACGAAGTAAAAGATTTGGAAACAGCTTCTGACAATTCGCCTGTTGGCAGTCCGCCTCCCTGCGCTTTCATGTTTCCCCAGTAGAATGTATGATTGAAATAACCACCACTGTTGTTTCTTACTGCCATGGGGTAATTGCTTATTTTCTTGAATATTTCCTTAATATTCATTGATTCCATCTCTGTTCCTTTTATTGCAACAAGGAAATTGTCAAAGTAAGCTTTGTGATGCTTGCCATAATGGATTTCGAGTGTAAGTTTATCAATGAATGGTTCAAGAGCGTCATAAGAATAGGGCAGCACCTGAAATTCGAAATTGTTTGCTGTGTTCATAGTAATTTGTTTTTTAGAGTTAAAATTTAAGATTCAACTTCTTGATTTCCTTTTCTATTTCTTTTGCCCCCTCAGCATAAAGTTTCTCTTCATCGGGGGCCAACTCATGAAGCAACCTTAAAAACTCTCCGGCATGTACACGTTCCTCATCAGCGATGTCCTTAAGTACGTCGACAGCAAGTTTGTTGTCAGTTGACTCAGCAAGCTGCATATACATCTGAATTGCCTCGTATTCTGCAGCTACCATAAAACGTATGGCTCTCACGAGCTCTGCATCCGTGAGTTTCCTGTTGTTTGCTAACCCTGAAAAGGGTGATCCAAATTCTGGCATGTTTATTCTCCTTTCTTATTTATCCTACTTTGTGTCGGTCAGCGTCTTCAGGAGGGAGACAATAGCCTCCTCCTCCGTGGTTGTCAGACCGAGATTACCCACCTCGCTGGTCATATTGGCCGCATACTCGGATGCGGGCCAGCCAGCTCCGGGTATATCGCGGGTATTGTAGAAGTGGACGATATCCTGAAGGCTTTTGAAGTAACCATTGTGCCCATAGGCCTTCACGAAGCTGGTGTTCGGTCGCTTGTCAACATTGTGCAGTGTAGGTACCTTAAATTTTCCGAGTTCCGGTTCATAAACCGATGCGACGAAGCCAGCGCTCTTTAAATAACCACCGAGTCCCATATCAACCCAGGATGTACCCAGAGGATTGAACGCGAGTTCCAAATAGAAAGGGTTTTTTGAGTTTTTCGGCACACCGATGTTGATGTAGGTGAAGTCGGTGAGCATCACCTTTCCACTGGCAGGATCGGCGGTGCTTGTGTGGCAGTTGGCACACTTTGCCTTGCCATTGAATAGTGAGAGTCCCAGCGTCTCCTGTGCAGTTAATCCGTTGCCCGTATCCAAGTACGTGTCGAACCGAGAGTTGAACGGACTTACCTCGTCGGACCGCTCGTAGTCAGCAATCGAGCGGCCGATCATCTGGTATGCTTTCTCGGTGTCGTCGAAGGCATTCGTGCCCCATACCTGCATGAACAGGTTCGCGTACTTCGATTGTTTCACTTTATTCACGACAACATCTCCGCTCGCATTGTTTTGCTCCAGCGGGTTCAGGAATGGACCTATAGCCTGCTCGGCCAGCGGATCTCCGAGCGTCAGTCCAGTGGCACGACCGTCCCAGAACATGCCGCCTGTCCAACCGTTTGTAGCATCGAGATGCAAATTGGGGCTATCGCCACCATACGCTATCGACGGTGGTTTTCTATTGCCAAACCGACCCTTGACGGCACCCTCATACACTGCGCCTTCCAAATCGATCGTCGCGTCGGGTCCGGTCCATCCGACTTGCGACGCATGACAACCGGCGCAGGCCAAACCTGCCGGTTCTGAGAGATTGGTGTCGAAGAACAACTGCTTGCCGAGCCATTGCTTGTCCGTGAAGTTTGCTGGTCGAAGAGCGTCGCCTAGCGATTCGGATGTCTTTTTGCAAGCTGATACAACGATAAAAATTAACACGAACAGTGCGAGTGCCCAACTTTTACCCGTATATGTAATATGAAGGCGTTCATTGGGTTTTACTTTAATATAATCAGCCCTGGCCGATCCGGATTTTGTTTCTTCAAGTAATTTTTCCATCATTTTAAATTTAAAATTATTGTTGTCATAGAATAATCTACTTTACACCCGTTGCTTTTAAAGCATTTTCGTATCTCCTGGATACTTCTTCCCATTTTACACCGTTCCAAAATGCATCATTGATTTCCCTTGTATTAAGCAACGCCTTATATCTGGTCAAATTCCCGTTTGGGAAGCCTAGACAATACCGTCGGATCAATTATGAAAGAAGTTATTTGTTGGTATTAGGTTCCAATTGTATTGTCAAGTCATTCTGTCCGATATTGGTGAGTTCAACTTCACATGAAATTGCTATCTCATCACTAACCATTAAGCCTCCGGATTCTATAGGTGAGTTCCATGTTAATCCCCAATTACTTCTGTTTATTTTCCCGGTTACGGTAAATCCGGCTCTTTCATTTCCCCAAGGGTCATTTAATAATCCTCCCAATTGTAAATTTAATTTTATGTTTTGGGTAATTCCCATCATTGTTAATTCTCCCCACAATTCATGATTCCCATCCGCATCTGATTTTTCAATGGTGCTCGAAATAAATGTTATTTGTTTAAATTTTTTAACATCAAAAAAATCTAGACTTTTTAAGTGCTCGTCGCGTTTTTCATCACCTGTATTTATTGAGGAGACTTCTATCCAAAGATCAACTTCTGCAGTTCTAAAGTCTTTGCCAGTTGTATAAATACTTGCATCAAATGTTTTGAAAGTACCTTTGACATGTGAGATCATTAAATGTCTTACCTTAAAGCTTATTTCGCTATGTGCCTGATCTACTAACCATTTTGTTTTAGCAATATTTTCGTTTGTTTTCATTTTTATCGTTTTAATTGATTGTTTTTTTAATTACTTAATACAATTTGATTCATTTGAACTTGGTTAACCCCAAAAGATATTTCAATTAAATTTCGCTGTATTAGTTCGCCTTACTTCAGGTTTGGCTTGTCAGATAATTTTCAAGTCCCATTTGGTCGATCTGTGCACGTTGTATTTCTGCCCAATCAACATGGTCTTCTTCCATTTTTAGTATTTTGGTCAGCAGGTCAACAGTTCCCTGATCATCAACCTCACGGGCAAGTTTAATTGCATCGTTATATTCACTGACAACTTTGAGTTCAGTGTCGTCGTCACTACTGATTATTTCTGAAACAGTTTTACCAATCTTCATCGGATTAAGTTTGGATACTGTTGGCGAGCCCTCGAAAAAAATGATTCGCTCGATTAGCCATTCGGCATGGAGCATTTCATCCATTGCCTGTTTCCGAATAGCCTTATGAAGCTTACTGTAACCCCAGTTTGCGCACATTTCCGATTGCACCATGTACTGGTTGATAACAGTGAGTTCATCTGCCAATAACGAATTCAATACTGTAATTAATTCTTTGTTCCCTTTCATAGTTATACTTTTTTAATTTATATGAATGAATGAATTTTGACAACTAAATTAAATTCATTTAGCCTGATAAGTGTTATACAATTTGTGAAAAAAGTTACATGATTCACACATGTATGAGTGTAATAAGTAAGGTCAATTTGAGAGATGATAGTGAAAAGTGTTTTCCCTAAATCATTACAGTGATTCATCTTTTCTCAGGTTAAACAGCTTATATATCTCAAACCACACGATGGTTGTTAACCCCGCTAAACCACAGATGATAATATTAATGAATGTCAGCTTTTGAAACTGGAAGAGGCTCAAGAAAAATGGAATATTTAAAATTAATAACAGAAAAAAATTGCCCCACCGACAACCCATAAAACAGCTTTGTTGGGTGTAGCTATAATTTTAAATATATTATCTGTCCACGATCGATTTGTGAGAATTATAGCTATCCTGGAACCTGATTCTTGATAAAAAGGATTCAGCAACTTGTTAATCAGAAAAAGCCTCTATAGTGGGCTTTTTTTGTGGTTTTGATTTTTATTTTACTAGTATATTTATTAGTATATTCGTGAGTATATTTGTTAGTTAATAATTTTTTATTCAATTCTATAATTTAGCCTTCATAATTCCCCATTTGGGGTGATATATTTTAAGGCATCTAGTTTATAATCAATGAAAATTGAAAAACTAAGAGATACATCCAACGCATTCTATTGATGAGTGAAACCAGTAAACATCTCCAGGTTTATTGGTCTGATTTACTTACGACTGAAACGAATTTTCAGACTTCTTTGTCTGACGATAGACATAGACAAATATTATAAGAAAATTCGTAACCAAAACGAGTTAATCTCAGCTGAGATTAGCAGTGCTAAAATAAGCAAATTGAAATTTTTGTGCTCGTATTTACAAAAAAGGATTTTCCAAAGGGAGTTCGATTTTAATATTTGGCACATTCTATTTAAAGAAAACAATAGCACTAGTGTCTCTTAATTTATGTTAACGCGCATCGAACTCCAATTGCAACTGCCCGTCATCCTGGGTTTGCTCCACCTCTACAGGCTGGAGCAGGTCCCTGATGTTGTCCTTTGTCAGGAGGGAACTTCCCAGTATTCTCATGACTTCATAGATGCTTCTGTTGAGTTCAAGAGTCCTTTCAATTATTGCAACAGTACAGTACGTGACGATAGCCACATAAACCTGTATCCGTACAGCATTCTCTGTATTTCCCCAGAAGGACTTAATGCGCAGGTGCCCCTTCATCCATTTGAAGAAGATCTCCACGGCCCATCTATTTTTATAAAGGAATGCAATGTCCTTGGCCTTCAGAAAAAAATTGTTCGTGTAGTAAGTGAAGGTTCGTTTGAGTTCAGCTTCATAATATACTATTCTCCTGATTTCGGACGGGTAGTTTTCTGTGTTTCCCCTTGTG
>Ga0209125_1002396_pt1 | contig 14538 bp, 6 predicted proteins | sample BarGraIncub1131A_FD_184503 | JGI IMG/M metagenome (GOLD analysis project Ga0209125, IMG submission 184503) | Arctic peat soil microbial communities from Barrow, Alaska - Barrow Graham LP Incubations 11-31A (SPAdes) (version 2) | ecosystem: Environmental > Terrestrial > Soil > Wetlands > Peat... | reverse complement strand
TAAAATATATCAAACAATTACATTTCGGTATGAGTTCTCCGGCGACCAATCCGTTTCCAGATGCTGGAGTTCATGAGTGGCGACCATTTAGAAGTTTTCTCTCCCAATCTGGATTGGTAATCAAAAGAAGTAACCATCAGGGCAATATCTTCATATAATTGAGAACTTTTTCCACCATAATCACCTTCTGCAAGCAGAAAGGGGAGGTTATTTTCGATAAAATGTGTAGTATACCTTCCGCTTCGAAAATCAGAAGCTTCCATGATGCGCGATAGAAAACGTATAGATGTTTTGACACCAGTTATTTTATATTCAAACAAAGCACGTTTCATCCTTTCAATGGCCTCATCCCTGTTTTCACCCCACACAATCAACTTGGCAATCATTGAATCGTAGTAAATGGGGATAGTATAGCCCTCATAAACATATCCGTCACAACGCACGCCAAAACCATAAGGTTCGGTAAGATGTCTTATCAATCCAGGATTAGGCATAAAATTATTCTCTGCATCCTCTGCATAAACACGACATTCTATTGCGTGTCCGTGTTGATGCAAATCCTCCTGCTTAAAAGGTAAGATATGATTATTTGCAATATTTATCTGTTCTTTTACCAAATCAACTCCTACTACACGTTCGGTTATCGGATGCTCAACCTGAAGGCGGGTATTCATTTCAAGAAAATAATAGTTCAGGTTGTCATCAACAATAAACTCGATAGTACCGGCGCCTGAATAATTAACTGCTTTTGCGGCAGCAACAGCTGCATTTCCCATCTCTATTCTCTTTTCGGGAGTCATGATGGGTGATGGCGTCTCTTCAACTACTTTTTGATGTCTGCGCTGAACGGAACACTCACGTTCAAAGAGATGAACTGTGTTTCCATGTTTATCGGCCAGTATTTGAAATTCGATATGATGTGGAGAATCAATGTATTTTTCAATAAAAACAGCATCGTCACCAAAAGATGCTGCAGCTTCTGAACGGGCTGCACGCAAAGACCCAACTATATCCTTTTCTTTTTTTACAAGCCGCATTCCTTTCCCCCCTCCACCAGCTGAAGCTTTTATCATAACGGGAAGTCCGATCTCTTTTATTGCAGAAATAGCTTCTTTTTCAGTGTTTACTTTATCGGTAGTGCCTGGTACTACGGGTACTCCTGCTGCAATCATGGTTTTCCTTGCAGTAATTTTATCACCCATTGTAGAAATAGCATGAGCCGTTGGTCCGATAAAGATAATTCCTTCATTGGCACATCGTTCTGAAAATGAAGCTTTCTCACTCAGGAAACCATAACCCGGATGAATAGCATCGGCACCTGATTGTTTTGCAACCCCGATAATCTTATCTATATTTAAATAACTTTCAGTAGAAGGAGCTGCGCCGATATAATAGGCCTCATCTGCATACCTGACGTGCATTGATGATCTATCTGCCTCAGAGAAAACTGCAACTGTTTTGATTCCCATCTCCCGACAACTCCGCATGATGCGTACAGCAATTTCTCCCCTGTTGGCAATTAGTACTTTTTGAATCATATCGATAAATATTTATAAAGTAATTGTTGTTGATGATAGATCAACTATTTTATATTTAAGTAATAGGAGTAGTTTTCTGAGAAAATACACATTTAATATAACTCTAGTCCAGAACGTAAATTTATACTTTAATGTTTTAACAATATAGAAATTGTTTTAATTGACAGATGAATATTACATGTTATTTCCATTATTGGAAAGAGATTTCGGAACAGTCTCGTTTTATCCGATAAATATAACATATTGAAACATTTTTTTATAACAAAGAGCCGCAAAGGTAAAGCTTTTTTTTGTGTCGTAAATATAAAGGTACAACATTACTTAAAAGCAATCACCTGCAAGAAAAAACCTCAGGCAATGTCATATAACATTACCTGAGGTTTTTAGATGAAGAATGCAAAGATTAATGGTATTAACAAATTTTAACCACTTCAATTCCAAGTATCTTGCCAAGTTTGTCAATTTTATCAGCAACATGACCAACTCCAATAGCACAGTGATGGGCAGGACCCTTTTTAGACCATTGGTTCATCATCTCGCGGGCGCCAATAGAGAAGCGGTAGCGGCTATTGGTATTTCCAATATTTAGAACAGGTCCTTCAACAGATTCGCCTTCTGCAGTTAACAGGAAAAGACCATCTTTACCTTCAACGACAGAAAGTAAAGTAACAGGACCATGTTTTACACTCATCTGAATTGATAATCCTTTACCAGGTTTACCATGAAATAATGGCAATGGAACCAGTTTAACGCGTCCTTCGGCTATAGCAAAATGAGCAGGACCATCATGTCCCAACATCACGATATCATCGTTAAAATCCATCAGATAGAACTCGCTGAATGATCCACCAGCACCAAGCTCTGACATAATCTTCATTGCTTGTGCATTCTTCACTTCACATTCACCTGCAACCGGGATATTCTTTCCGGTTAACAATGTATTACCTGCAATTATAGAAGTTACGATATTCTCATAATCATTACCGGCCATACCTTCATAATAGTATGCCATCGAGCCAAGGTTATGTGCTGTAATGAGCTTATCAAGGGCTACAGACGTTTGAGCAGCACGTTCAATTTCATCCTGGGCGCATTCGTCAACCACTTCAAAAGTAGTTTGAAACTCCTGAATCTTATTTTTAATTTCAACAGGCGTGACTTCGTCTCTCAGTTTTTTTAACTCACACATTTCCAGTAGTTCAATATGTGTTCCAAAGACTGTAGACTGTAAAGTAGTATCTGTATATACGTCAAGCATTCCACCATAATAATGGCCAAGAATTCCTAATCTGTTGTTACGCATGGCTGCTGCAACTTTAGCTGCTTCAACCCAACTTTCAATTTCGCCCCAGGCTTGTTTATCTTCAAGATATCCAGTGACAAAATCATACTTAATATCGGCCCGATTAAATACACAAGCTATTTCAGGTACCGAACAAGCCTGGCAATGCTCTAACCATTTGCCAGTCATTTTACCTCTGTCACCCAAGGCATTAAATGCAGCATAATCCAAAGTCGGAACAGGCTGAAGATTTAGGATAATAATGGGAACCTTTACTTTCTGTGCAACAGGTAAAACTGTTGAAGAGAGTGCATAGGTTGAAACGTAAAGAAATACTATTTCTACATCATTTTTCTTTAAGAAATCAGCTGCTGCCTGAGCTTTAACAGGGTTATCAACCATTCCGGCATCAATAACTTCAATACCAAACTGTTCAATTTTATGCTTTATGCTATTCTGATAGCCCACCAGGTTATCGAGAAGTCCTTCAAATTGTGCCCAATAGGTATCAAGCCCAATTCCAAATAATCCAACTTTTGTCATTCTATTTTGCTTTTAGTTTTTAAAATTTATTGGATGAATTTAATTCTCAAATGAAACTTACTGATCTGATAATTCTAATCATTGAATTGCGATTAGAAATCCCTGTTTTATTTATAGTTTGTATTTTAGTTAAAACAATCGATTGTTTATTTTTGTAGTTCACTCAGATCCTGATTAATAAATGTGATTTTGACAGGACCTAGTAAACCAGAGATCTTCAATAAACTTTCTGCATCGGCACCTTCATATTTTACCACATTTGTTTTTGTAAGCCGTTGTTCCACTGGAAGCTTACCATCTCCAATCAAGCGGTTGGGCCATAGATTTACCACTTCGACTTCAAGCTGATTATCTCCCTGCTTTACAAAACTGGTGATATCAAACTGGAATGGAGCGCTCCATTTTACAGCCATTTTATTCCCATTAATGGTAATAGATGCCATCTCGAGTACATTGCCTAAATCGAGTATTACTTTTGTGCCATTTAGATTGGTTGCATTTACAGAAAAGCTTTTTTTATAAACAGCATTTCCTGAATAATACTTAATCCCTTTATCTTCAAAAAGCGTCCATGATTTCAGTGTGTCAACATTTACATGAGCTGGTCCACCCCATTTGGTATCAAAATAGATATCCCAGTTATCCGATAGTGACTGTGATGCGTTTTCTGACTTAAGGCTGCTCTTCTGGGTTTTTCCATCAGACCATGTCAGGGAGTAATCCCCGGGCTCAAACAGCGTAGACGAAACTTTCCCACCTGTTTTTACAACCTCAATATATTGTTTATCAACGCCTGCAAACTGGTTATTTGGGAAAAGGCTCTTACCGTCTTTTTCAATTTTAGTGATGTGGGGCGCTTTACCTGCTTTTTTGAATACAATAAATTGCGATCCTTCAGGTTCCAGGTTAAGAGGAATGATAGTTTGTCCGTTTTCCTCTTTGTAAGTCAGTATCTCTTTGGACTGACCAGTCATTGGATCCCAAAGCTCCGGAACCATACCGGTGACCCTGAATTTACATTCTACCTGTTCATACCTGTCGGGCAGGGATGTTAAGTAACGGTATTCAAAATCGTTGATCCCTTTACGTCCGAATCTATTGACGACAAAGTAGATTTCCATATTATCGGCGGTACGATGGATATAATCCAGACCTGTTTTTTCCTGGGTACTGGTAAATTCAAAGTCGGGTTTTACTTTCATCTCTGCCAGAACGGTATTGACATCCTTGCCCCAGATTACTCTTCCTTTGCCATAGCGGTTTTCTGTTGTCGTTGTGCCATCTATTGATCCCCACATGCGTGATGCAATGGCATTGACCTCTTTATCGTTTTCAGGATAGTTGGTTAGGCTGGTTGCCTTCAATGGGCGGGGTGCAATGACTGTTAATCCATTTTTAACCAAAGATTCTACCTTTCGTAGAACCTCCAGATCAATAGCATTTTCTGATGGCAGCACCAATAACTTATAACTCATTCCATCGGGGAATAATACCTTATTATCTTTTACCGTCATCCGGGTTACGAGGGCTTGTTTCGAACATTTATCCCAATCATGACCAAATGCTAAGTCATTTACATCATCTTTCAGGAAGACAAAATTAGGAACATCATCGCCATAATAATAAACTACATCGGCCACAAACAGTCCTTGTGAAAGCATGAAAGTACACCTGTCCAGATAACCGATAAAGTCGCTGGCTTGTTTCCACCAGGTAATATTAGGGTTCATGTGGGTTCCTGCAAAATATTCATTTCCTGGGATTCCAAATTCTTTTGGTGAAGAGGTAAAAGTATGCCATACAATTCTGTTAACCCCCGAGCAGAATATGCGGTCGATGTTGGTTTTTAAATCCTTTGGAGACCGCTCCCATTGTGGGCCAATAGATGTAGGCCCTTCAGCAGCAACGAATCTTTTACCGTTGGTATGTGCAACGCAGGCGCTTTGTTTAACGGCTAGCCGTGCAGCATCACTTACTCTATGCGTATTGGCAGTAGCCCAGAACTCTCCCTGTGGAAAATCGCTGATAGCCATTACCCTTAATGCATCAACCGGTGCAGAATGAGGGCCTCCCGATTCGGGATGTATGCCCAAGCCATGTTGATGAGCCAGGTCGCTAAACAGTTGATAATGATATGTAGCAACACAATCTCCGATAGTCTTGCGATAATCCTGTAGAAACCGGTCTGATTGTTCTACACTCTCGACTACTCTCCCGGCGAGTACAGGCAGATAGGGTGTTAAATCATACCCCCTAAATTTTTTGAACGCATTGGCAAAGTTATTGGTCCAGTTTACATTTCCCATTTCCCAACTATCTGTTTGAAGAAAATGCAAGCTGTTTCCTGATGACTGAGCAGCAGTAATCAAAGGCATAATAACATCATCACTAAACTTTTTAAATGCATCCGGATTTAAATGATCCAAAGAGAGTCCATTCCATCCATCGCTGGTAGTTGATGTAGAAGCTCCTGTACAGGTCCAGCCATATCTGATAATAGTCCAATCGCCTTCAGGAGCATCCCATGATAAAACTCCATCGTTGAATTTATCGGTAAGATTAATGATTTCAGATTTTTTAATGCCTTGAACTTTTTCAGCATCAGTATATTCCTCACGCAGTTTATATAACGGATAGACCCCCTGAGCGCCAAAAAATTCATTAAATGTTTTTAATCCCCAATTTTTAATGGCTTTATCTTTCAGGGGAACATCACTTCCCTGTTGTTTAAAAGCCTGTACGATAATATCTTTATACAATAATTTTGTAGCAGGTTGTGGAAGTTTGACCTGAATTTTCCTTCCCCCCTGAACCTTTGTCTCCGTAAAAACGATTTTCTTTAATGCCAGCTCAGGCGTGATAGTTGGACTACCTGGATTCCATCCGCTCTGAACGTTAATGCTCAACTCAATTCCTATCCGTTGTGCCTCTTTTACAGCATGTTTATATAGTTCCATCCATTCAGGACTCATAAACACTGGTCCAGCCTTAGTCTTATGGGCAACATTATAGGCTGAACTACCAGCATCAACAATTGAAGCGCCACCGTAACCCTTTGCTTTCATTTGTTCCAAATCGCGTGTTATCGATTCTTTAGTAGCCATGCTATTTAACCACCACCAATAACATCTTAAACGGCTATCATCCGGAGGCGTAATAAATCCCTTATTCAACTGGGTATAATTAACTGAATGGGAGGTAAGTAATGAATATTTCTGGTTTTGAGCTAAAACTATGAATGAGCCTGACAAAATAACAAACGTGAGCAGTAATTTTAACATATCATTTTAGATGTTTGAATTGCAAATATACCTTAAATCCCCAAAAAAAAATCAAACATATAATGTGACCTTTTTTTAAGATGTTTTTACTTTTTAATGATCCTGTATTTTTGATCTTCACCCGAACAGTAGCTGTTCCAGTTTTCTGAATATTAGAGGGAGAAATTATTAAATCCGAGTATTGGAAGGTAGTGTAACCCAATCCATGTCCAAAACAAAAAAGTGGCGTATTTTTTTCATCACTATACCGATGGGTTGAAGATGGTTTATGATTATAATAATAAGGCAATTGCCATTCTGAAAGATTCAGTATATGGTTTCTCAAATAAACAAAAAATAAATTGATACCCTGCTGCTTGCGGTGGGGAAATTCATTAGATTTTATGTTTTTTGAGGCTTAATGTAATTAACTAAAGTTTCGCTTTTGAATTCTGTTTGTTTTTTAGTTTTAAATATCTGATTAAAGATTTTTAGTCAAATATCATTAAGAATAATCTGTTATTCACTCTCCCATATATACGAAAAAAAGCACAATGCATACTGCACCTGCATAAATTTACCATACGGACGATCATTTATTGGAGTAAAATTGTATCTGAAAAAATCATATTTCTCAGATGAAGTTTATTTATTGCTCCATAACAACGACAGCAGAGCGGGCGGGAATTTGCAATTTACCCTGTGTTGACAGAGCCTCCGGTTGCTCAGGTGAAGCGACAACAAGTTTGCCCGAATCCTGCAATTCCACTTGTGCAGTAATGGCTTTATCAGACTCAGTATTGACAACCACTATGGCACGCTTTCCGGAAGTTGTAACGAAAACTGAATAACGATACGAACCATCAGCACTTACTTTGACTCCTTCTTTATCACGGAATTCAGCATCCCAAAGCCATGTTTTATATTTGCGCCTTAAATTATCAATCTTCGTTCCATAAGCCAGAGTCAGAGGAAAATCAGTCACGTGGCCTTTGAAATTGTAAGGCTCATAACTAATAATATAACGATTCAACAAAATCAGATTGAGCATTTCCCGATCATCGATACCAGTCACTGCTACCATTAACGGAGCATGAGGGGCAATGTAACGGTCTACAGGCGTTGAACCCCCATTAATACGGAAGTAAGAGCATGGATAATATTGCATCTGCCAATCCTGATGCCCTTCTCCGGCAAAAAGAAAGTCAGGACTGGCCATCTTGTCTGCGGCATTACGCATTTTAGCAGCAAGTGGCATATCACCTGCATAAATGAATCCGGGTGGAGTATACCCGTGGTCAGGAGAAAAACTATATTTAACTGGCCCATGATGACAGTTCTCGTCAAAAAGCCAACCAGAGGCGCCCAGAGCCAGTACTTTCTGAAACTCTTTGGTAATAAGTGTTTGATAAGCCGGACAGAGGAAATCCATCACATCACGGCGTCGATTATTAATACCTGCTAGTTGGGTCGGGGTATAGTAACTATATCCTCCCTGTTCATAAGGAATGCCGTAAGGATCTGTTGCAGCATACTTATACAGTTCTTTCTTTTCCCAATCAGTTGTTTTATCGGCCCAGTTTAATTTACCAAACAAAATGATCTTCACTCCCATATCTTGAATTTTGGCAATGGCATCATGTAATTCCTCCCAATTACCCAATCCCGGATCAGTGTTTTGCGAAGGGTCGCCTCCATCCTGACCTCCATAATTCCAGCCAACCAATTGGATGGCACTCACTCCATTATCTGCACACTCCTTACCATATTTTATTAAGTCCTTATATGAAACACGGTAGTCTTGTTCCGGAGAATTAATTTGCAATTGTAACCATGAATTCACACCATTGATCCACTCGGGAGTGTGTGCCGGTTTGAACCATGTAGCACGCCATTGTTTGTATATGTCAACACCCGCTTGCCAGTCGCCACTGTAACAGCTAAGAGTGATCGGCGCCAGTTTCACTGTTGAATTTGGGTGCGCAAAAATAAAATGGCAAGTACGAAACTCCAGATGTACCGGTAATCCTGAAATCTCATCTTCTTTGGGAACCGGGTTATTAACCGACTGAATTACTCCGGGATGTTGTTCAAAAGTGTATTCTAACAAATATGGTTGAGTTGGGTCTTGCATCTCCACATATAGACCTTGTCCTGAGGCTTGTATCAGACAAAAAAGACTTTTATTTGTCTCAAAGGTTTTTGTTGGAACAAAATCACCCCAATAGCCTTTTGCATTATTAAAATTAGGATAGATTTCATTTGAATCCAAATTGCCATACCACATTGTCCTGACTTGCATCCTCTCATTACGTTTGGGTGCATTAAGATCTCCAAAATAGGGATAATCAATTGTTTCTATAGTCAATTTCGAATCGTTTTCCACTACCGCTTTAAAGGTCAGGGTTCCATCTTGTAAGGTTACATTGGCAGTCAAAGTAATTGGCAATACACTGCCGTGTTCACTAACCAGATTTTTCCATTGGAGACGAACCTCGTTTTCCGATATTTTCTCAACCTTATTAGCCAGTTGCTTTTGTCCAAGGACAAAATTAAAACGCCGGTCGGGCAATGGAACATGTAGTCTGAAGGATACACCCAATTCTGCACGACGATCGATCGTCCAATGAGTTGATTTTCTTTCCATCCGGGTCAGAGCTCCGGTTTTGGAGTCGAAAGCAACGAGCAGCGACTTGTCCTGCAATACTACTTCATCAGCCAGAGCTGACTTCGCTGTTGAAATTATCATAAAAAGTGCTACAATAATTAACACAGAATAGGATGAAATTTTCTTCATGGTAATTTGTATGAGATAAAAAATGGGTTAGAAACTGTTTGAATTTTTTATTTTAGAGTTTATAGGGACAGCTTTTCGTAAATATTATTTCATTTCGCACCTTAAACAAGCTTGTTTTTTATTGAAAAGCACATGATTTTAGGCTATACAAATTTCAAAATTTAATTTTTAAACAGTCTCTAATCAAAATCAATATTTTTTTCAGATTAAAGAGATGCTTTTAGAATAGATGCTGAACTATTTTATTATCCTCATCCCCCTTCATGATTGTGTAAGACAAAACACATCTGTTAATTTTTACCCCATTCGGTAGGTTTATCAGACAATACCATCTCAATGGTTCCGCCATTAGCTATGTCCCGGTGCCTGAAGATAGAATTGTTCCAGGTTTTGCCATTGATTTTGCACGACTTGATGTAAATGTTCTTTTCCGAGGCATTCTTTACAAGGATTGTTAATTGTTTTCCATTACCCAGAGAAATCACAGCCTTGGGATAGAGTGGAGCATTCAGATAATAGATGTCCTGACCGGCATTGGGAAAAAAGCCTAAGGCAGAGAAGATATACCACGAGGACATGGCGCCACTATCGTCATTACCCAGACCACCCGTGAGATCAAAATTCTTTTTTAAAGCATTATGAACCCAATATGAGGTCAGGTCAGGGCGACCTACGTGGTTAAATGAACGAACGGCGAGAAATGAGGGTTCGTTGCCATAATCAATCAAATTATTTTTCAATGCAAAATCGAGTCTTTCAACAAACCTCTCTTTACCACCCATTAACGAAACCAGCTTTTCGATGTTGTGGGGTACAAAATAACTGTATGTCCACGAACTGCCCTCATAAAACGGACTTTGCCCTGATCTTGGTTGAAAGTCTGGTTCAATAGCAACAAACTTTTTGTTCTGATCTCTTGTTCCAATAAAACCTTTATAACCTTTACTTTCTAAATTATCGTCCCAAATGTTGATCCACCCATTACTCCGCTGCAGGTACTTTTTATAATCATCAGTCTTGCCCAAACCCTCCGCCACCATTGCAATGCAATAGTCGTTATATGCATATTCAAGTGTATAGGACGATGACATAACCCCGTTTGGAATCCATCCTTGTTTTCTGTAAATATCAGGATTATTTCCGGTCATCAATTTGTCTCCACCACCCTGACGTTCATGATCGGCGTTATATTTCATAACACCGTAAGCCTCCTCCCAGTTAATTCCTTTTATGTCTTTAATATACGCATCAGCAATTATATTGTCAACATCATTTCCACCCTGATCGATTCCTTCTGATCCCGAAATAAAAGCATCACGCACCATGCCGTTGTGTTTTAACCGGTCGATAAAGGACAATACATTATCGCGTACCATACCGGGATTGATTAGGGCATGTAATGGAAAAAGCGTCCGCCAGGTATCCCATATTGCATACTGGTCGTTCCAGAACGGTTTATCGCTTTTCCAGTGAGGGTTGTCGCCTGTGCAGTCACGAGGCATTACCATTGTATGGTACATTGCTGTATAAAATAATTTTTTTTGTTCTTCTGATGATGTTTCTATCTTTATCTTCTTCAATTGTTTCTCCCATGTTTTCATCCCTGCAATTTTAACCCGTTCAAATTCCCAATCGGGAATTTCTGATTGCAAATACTTCCAGGCATTTTCATAGCTTGACATAGAAATGGCCACCTTCATCAAAACCTGTTCTCCTTTTGCGGTTTTAAATCGGCAGAATGTACCAATGCGTTGCTCTGCAAGTTCATTTGGATCGTCTCTCTCAATAGTGTTTTCATTACTCAACAGAGTAGTGTTTTTCCATACTCCCGCTTCTATTAACGGTTTGTTGAACGCAGCCACAAAATAGAACTTATAAGGATATACACACCACCATCCGCCTTTGGTGTAAATCATTCCTCTGATTGTTCGTTTTTGTTTATCGATCCGAATACTATTTTCAAGAATTGATGCTCCTCTGCCGAGGATATCTTTCGGTATACTTTGAGACGCATCGATTACAATAGAGGCACTATCGGATTTCGGGAAAGTAAACCTGTAAATGGCGCTGTGATGCGTGGGGGTAATTTCGGTGGTTATGTCGTAACGTTTGAGTACGGTTTTTAAGTAATATGCTTTTGTTTCTTCATTTATTGCGGGAGAGTCGTGATCTTCCTTGCCTACAGCAATTCCTATTTGCGGAGATATCAGAAAATGTCCATATCTTCCTGCCCCTCCTGTGCCACTTACATTGAGCTGTCCAAATCCTCTTATTGGCATTTTAGGATTGTACCCATTTGTGGAGCTTTTGATTGATTGTGGCGATGGATTGATGCACCCAAAGGGCATTTGTGGCCCTAAAACACAATTGCTTACCCTGGTGCCAATGACTCCGATTTTAGTATCGATATACTGAACCAGCCCACTTCCAGCTGATGGACTAAGGACTTTTTTTTCAGGTAATTTATTTGCAGCAAAACAAGGAATTGTTGCAAATAACGCAGGTAAAAGAATTCTCGCAATTTTTTTTCTAATTGTCATGTTTTTTAGTAGTAATTGTCCGCTTTATACTTTCTAATAATGTTTTAAAAGTTTATCGTATTTATACCCAATTCAAATAAAAATATTACTTTCTTAAGTTTTCATTCTGAGTATATTGTAGAATAAATTCAAGTTTTTTAATACTTTTATTTTTTCCGTTTTATTAACAAAGGTAATCTTGCAACTATTATTATTGTAATCCACAATAAAATCTGCAAGATCTTTTCTCCATAATTCTCAAAAGATTCAATAATTCACTTTCAAATATACACGTTAAAATTTTCAATGCATACTGTTCTAAACTCAAAATAAAAAATAGATAGCAACTAACCTTTTTTAACTTTGCATTATCATGTCCCAAAAATCAACAATCATCTTAGCCCCCCTCCACGGGTATACAGAAGTTGCCTTCCGAAACGCACTTGCTGAATGTTTTGATGGTTATGATGAAGCAATAGCTCCCTTTGTATCGCTCTCACCCGCTGAACGCATCAATCCCAGCCGGCTTCATGATTTTCTTCCTGCTAATAATTTGATGCTTCCGGTAATTCCTCAAATCCTGGGAAACGATCCAAAGCTGTTTATTGCAATGGCAAATGCGATAGCCGATATGGGTTATGACAGGATAAACTGGAATCTGGGTTGTCCCAAGAAAGCCATTGCCGCCAAGAAACGCGGTTCGGGACTTCTTCCTCATCCCGAATTGATTGACAATATTCTTGATAAAGTCGTTCCCAATATACCTCAGAAGCTGAGTGTCAAACTTAGACTCGGTCGCAATTATCCTGAAGAAATCTTTCCGGTCATCGATGTACTAAATCGTTATCCGCTTGATGCTGTTACCGTTCATCCCCGCATCGGCATTCAGCAGTATGAAGAAAGGGCCGATGTTGACCGCTTCGAAACGGCGATGCAATTAATCAAACATCCTGTTATTTATAATGGCGATATCTTTTCCTTATCGGACTTCCAGCGAATTTCTAAACGATTTCCTTCTGTGACAAGTTTCATGATCGGTAGGGGAGTATTTGCTAATCCATTTCTGGCCGAACAGATAAAAGGACTACCGCTTGCTTCGGCAGAAGAACAACGCAACCGATTCATTCACTTTGTATCGGTTTTGATGGCAGAATTAAAACAAGAATCCCGCTCGCCTCATTTTTTGTTTTGTCGCTTAAAAGATTACTGGGGCTTTTTTTCATATCTATTTTCCGACAGCGAAAAGATTTACCAGAAGCTAGTGCGTATTCAGGATGAAAGAGAATTCTTTTCGGCACAGGAAAAGATATTGAATCAAGCTATCTGGAAAGACCTCAATTCATGTGAAACTTGTTTCACGGGCTCAAAGGCAGATAAAAAGCAACTTGATGGTTAAATTATCGTTCGGTGAAAGATTAATTCGCCACCGCCGTATCATATAGAGATCAACCTGATAATCTTTGACAATCAATCCAATTTCGACCTTTTGTCGTCAAAAGAAATACCATCTTTCTGGAATTATCCTTTAGGGCTGAAAAATCAATTCAACCCATCTTCCGTCATCATTTTAAAAGCCCCAAACCCTGCTTCGAAGCCGATAAAATAACCATGCTAAGAAGATTCTATAAAATCAATTTCAAATCTGATTCAAACCTCTTTAAAACCACTTTAATACCAGTCCTATGGAGTGGTTTTATACTGGTTTTAAAGTGGTTTTAAAGTGGTTTTAAAGTGGTTTTAAAGATTCTTTTTCGGGGGTGTTTTTCATTAGCATGGAAGCATAATTTGGGCTTGTTATTTCAATGGAAAAATAAAGTTGGAGTTTTTATTAAATTAACGACTGGGTAAATTTTATTCATGGAATAGACCATCGACAACATTTTAAAATTTCTATCTTTACAAAGCAAAAGAATGGGTAGCCTTATGGACAATCTGATTTACACTTATCCAAAAAGCGGTAACTCCTTTAACCTGCTCTTCCTAACAGAAAACGGTAGTGATGTTTCAGGGTTTAATGACGCGTATAAATCAGGGAATGACTATGCCTACGATGGCAATGGCAACCTGACCACAGATAATAACAAAGGGCTTGCCATAAGCTATAATTATCTCAACCTGCCCAAAAGTGTGACAAAGGCTTCTCAAATCATCGGCTATACTTATGATGCCACGGGCAGGAAGCTGAAAAAGACTTTCGATGGTAATACGCACTATTACTTCGACGGAATAGAATACCAGGATACCGAACTGTTATTTGCCATGACCGAAGAGGGACGTGTACGTCCTGGTGATGGCGGCGCATACACTTACGACTACTTTTTAAAAGATCATCTGGGGAATATCCGCGTAGTACTCAGTACAGACGGATCGCAAAGAGCCAGTGTCTATCCTGCTGCCAGCATGGAGACCACGACATCCGCAACCGAAAACACCTATTACAGCAACCTGGACAAGGTACGCAACTTTACCCCCGTTGGTTTTACTTCGCTCAAAAAGAACGAGAAGGTGGCCCACCTGAAAGGGACAGACCCCAACAAGCAAATAGGCCCCAGCATCACCGTGAAGGTGAACAGCGGGGATAAAGTCAGCCTGACTGCGC
>Ga0209125_1002395_pt1 | contig 14538 bp, 13 predicted proteins | sample BarGraIncub1131A_FD_184503 | JGI IMG/M metagenome (GOLD analysis project Ga0209125, IMG submission 184503) | Arctic peat soil microbial communities from Barrow, Alaska - Barrow Graham LP Incubations 11-31A (SPAdes) (version 2) | ecosystem: Environmental > Terrestrial > Soil > Wetlands > Peat... | reverse complement strand
AAAAACAGTATGCCAAAGTCAGCATATGAAACCTACTCTTCATTTGCAAATACGGATGGTGGCTGTATTATTCTTGGGGTGGAAGAAGATAAGACAACGCGCATTCCAGAAAAAAGATTTATTATTCATGGTGTTCAGGGTGCACAGAAAATTGTTGAAGATTTTTGGAATACTATTAATGGAAGCAAAGTTAATGTTAACATTCTGATTGATAGAGACGTATATATCGTAGAACAAGATAATGTTAAATTAATTGTAATCGAAGTGCCGAGAGCAGACTATAAATTGCGCCCTGTCTATATTGGAGAGAATCCAATCAAGGGAACATTTAAGAGAAATAACGAAGGTGATTATCACTGCTCAGAAGATGAAGTTAGAGCAATGATGAGAGATCAGAATCCGGACGGAAATGATGGCTTGGTGTTAGAGCATTATTCAATGAAAGATATTGATGATGAAACGCTAAAACATTATAGGACACTTTTTCAAACTAGGAATCCAGAACATGTGTGGAATACTAAGAATAATCAAGAATTTATTGAATATCTAGGAGGATACCGAAAGGACAGAAGAAAAAGAATAGAAGGATTAACACTTGCTGGATTATTGATGTTTGGTAAAGGACTGGCTATACGTGATGAATTTGATAATGTGTTTATGGATTATCGTGACGAAAATGGTTCAACAACAGATATGCGATGGAATGACAGAGTAACATATGATGGAACATGGGAGAATAATTTATTTAACTTCTTTACAAAGGTTACACCAAAACTTACATCAGATCTTAAAAAACCATTTAGACTTGAAGGAATGCAGAGAATTGATGATACACCAGTTCATAAAGCAATTCGTGAAGCATTTGTAAATATGATTATTCATGCAGATTACTTGCTGGAAGGTACATTGAAAGTCATTAAGATAACCGATGGATTCACATTTACCAATCCTGGAATATTGAAACTTCCAAAAGAAGAAATATTTAAGGGTGGAAACTCTAAACCTAGAAATTCGAGAATGCAGACAATGCTTCGAATGGTTGGATATGGTGATAATGCTGGTTCTGGTTTCCCATCGATTGTTTCGACATGGGCAAAAGAAGGCTGGGAAGCACCAAATCTTTCCGAGGATACGATTCTGAATCAAGTTACATTGACATTAATGATGAAATCGGATTCGGGTAAAGTTAATGGAACTACCCAAACTACCCAAACTACCCAAACTACCCAAACGGGTTTGGAAGGCAAGGTTAATAATGAAACAGAATCATTGACAGATAAGGACTTAGAAATCCTAAATATTCTGAAAATGATGCCTACTGCATCTCAAAGTGTTATTGCCACTGAACTGAGTTGGGACGTTAATACAGTAAAGTATTACACCAAGAAGTTGAAGAAGGCTGGTTTATTGGATAGAACCGGTAATTCTAGAAATGGAAAATGGGTAGTTAAATAAGTATGGGTAGAGAATCAATTAATAGAAAAGGTATGTGATTTATGGGAAAAATAACAGATAAAGTAAGAGATTTTATTGGTGCGACTGAGGAAGAGACAATATATGCAATTTCAGAATCAAATTTTATTCCAGAAGGTGTTCAAGTCATTTTGGAAAACCATGTGAGTGATTTAGCAGCTGAAGTTATCGGAGGACTATTAGTAGGTGCTTTACCACAAATTAATGGAATACGATTGAATTACAAAGAAAAAAGGTTTGAAAGAAATGTCAGAGGGGCGATGATTGAGTTTAATAATAGATTTAGAACTCATGGATGAAAGAATGGCTCAACTTGATAGCCATGTTGAAGAAAAATTCAGGGAGTTATATGTTGAATGGTTATTGGATTCACTTGAGAATGAGAAACAAGGTACAAAAGTTCCATATTTTGTGAATGGATACATTGCTATGATGAATAATATGACAAATGATGACTTGATGATTATGTTCTTTGCGACATTAAATGATCTTACAGATTTAGACATTGATGTCCTTAAAATGTATCATTATGCGAGTGAAGTAAATATTCATACGCTAATTGATGAGAAACATCTTACATATGAACAAATTGATCTAGTTAAGGAAACACTTCTTAGAAATGGGTTGCTGGAAAGTAAGAATGATGAACAACGGGATGCAAATCTTGATGAAGTTGTTAGATATATAACAGAGCTTGCAAAACAGATGAAAGTGACAAAACCTAAAGAAGTTAAGGCGGCAAAAACAAAGAAAATTTCTAGATCAGAATCCTATAAAATCACACTACTTGGAAGGAATTATTTAGAGATGATAGGTGCCTTGAAAGGATAAAACTATGGAACTAATTACTGACTTTGAGGAATTAAGTAAAAGAATTTTAAAAAAATATGAAGATGAAGACAGCTGCGTAACAATGGGAATTCTAGTTGCAGATTATCGCCAGAGTGAAGCTAGAGAATATATGTTAAATTATTTGCGGCGTTTTGATATGCTCTCTGGCAAATACATTGATTTTTATTTGCCGGGATACTATATGTATGCTAAAGATTCAAAAGACGAATGGAAAAAACGAGATCATTATAACATATGTGTTAGCCGACATTGTTCATCTAGAAAAGAAGTTTTTTTAGATAGAATTAGTTCTCCATATTATTTTGATGATTATTTATTTGAAGACTTTCTACGAGAATTCGAAAAAAAGACTGGAATAAAATATACATACAATCCGATGCTAATATTAGTAGAAGTTAAGAAGGATAAGTGCAGGGGAGAACTTCAATTTCAAGATAAGATTGTGATAGAATTAGATGATGATACACCTCGTGGTTGTCGAAGAAGTGGACAATTGTTTGAAGCTATATTTGATATTGCTAAAAAGGAAGCTCATCTTGATAGATTTGGAAAAGAATTAAAAATGAGATATATAAAGGGAAATGCCTTGCAGAAAATAGCAAGTATATTAGATGGCAATATTATTGAAGCTCTAGGGGAAACGGCAGAAGGTATTTTCAGATATAGAATTAAGTAAATCGGTGTTATTGGATTGATGTGGTTTAGTTCAAGATTTAGTTCAAAGAAAAAGACATTATATTCTAATATATATAATTCTATTTTTATTTTTAAAAATGGAAGCAATAATGAAGGTAGTAACAGATAGTGAAATTGTCGGTCAAGGTGTCGGTTAAATGTCGGTCAAACTAAAAAAGAAATTGGAGGTATTCCCGTGGATGATAAAGACAAGTTAATATGCGAATTACAGCAAAAAGTATGTAGTCTGGAATCCCAGGTAGAATACCTTCAAGGGGTTCTTAGCGAAGCAAAGATTCCTTATGAAAAAACTCAACTTGAAGAAATTGTAATGAATATTGATTTCACAGAAGAAGATCAAGGAGCACGCATCATCCCAGAAGTAATAACCCAAAATCATGCTAAATACTTTTATTCCATGTTCAAAGGAAGAATGGATGTATATAGCAAGCGTGGAGGTAAGCCAAATCCTAAGACAGGAAAGACTGGTTACTATACGCAGTGTTGGAACTTTTGGAAAGATGGGATATGTCCTAAGAAAACGGGTAACAAGATTAAGTGTGGAGAGTGTAAGAATCAAAACTATAAGCCACTAATTGGTGAAAATATAATGAATCACTTAAAAGGCGAAAAAGAAGATTGCTCTGACGTAATCGGATTATATCCAATGTTTCCAGATGAAACTTGCAATTTCCTTGTTTTTGATTTTGACAATCACGAGGAAAAGACAAATGGGGAAGATTTTGCAAATACTGATGATGAATGGATTGATGAAGTAAATGCAATGTGTGCTATTTGTAAAAATAATGATATTCGAGCATTAGTGGAGCGTTCAAGGTCAGGTAAAGGTGCACATATCTGGTTGCTTTTTGAAGAACCTATTCAAGCATTGGTTGCTAGAAAGTTTGGAAGTGCACTACTTACAAAAGGCGCAGAATCTGTGAATCAAAAGAATTTCAAATCGTATGATAGAATGTTGCCAGCACAGGATCATATGCCGGAAGGTGGATTGGGTAACTTGATTGCATTGCCATTACAAGGACAATCTTTGAAGAAGGGTAATAGTGCTTTTATTGATGAAGAGTGGAATACATATCCAAATCAATGGAAGATTCTTAAAGAAACCAGTAAATTATCCAAAGCATTAATAGAAGAAAAAATTAGTGAGTGGACATCAGATGGGTTACTTGGAGTGCTAGCAGAAGATATGAGCGGTAATGTTGAAAAAGTTGAAAACGAAAAGTCAAAACCATGGGAAAATAAAAAACAAATATTTGAATCGTCTGATGTTAAAGGTGTTCTAAACATTACAATGGCGAACAAGCTTTATATTGATATAGAGAATGTAAAGCCACGAATGCAGAATCAAATTAGAAGATTAGCTGCATTTAGTAATCCTGAATTTTATAAAAATCAGGCAATGGGATTTTCTACTCAGGGAACAGCAAGAATTATATCCTGCAGTCAGGATATAGATAACTATGTTTGTATACCTCGTGGGTGTGAAGAAAATCTCATAGAAAGACTTACAGATGCAAATGTACTTTTCAAAAAGGAAGATTGTAGGCAGACCGGTAGAAGTATATCTGTAACTTTTTGTGGGGAATTGTATCCTGAACAACAGAAAGCAGCAGATAAAATGTTGAAATATGATACAGGAATACTTGGAGCTGCTACAGCCTTTGGAAAAACAGCGGTAGGGGCTTATCTTGTATCGGCACATAAGGTAAATACTTTGATATTGGTTCATAATACAGAAATCATGAAAAACTGGGTTGAAGATTTTGAAAAATTTCTACATATTGATGAAGAACTACCAGAGTATATAACAGCTACTGGAAGAATAAAGAAAAGAAAAAGTGTAATCGGACATATGCATGCAGGACATAATTCAGTTAATGGAATTATTGATGTTGTTATGATTTCATCCCTTGGTAAAAAGGGAGAAATTAATCAACTCGTAAAAGATTATGGTCTAGTTATTATGGACGAATGTCATCATGGAGCCTCTCAAACAGCGGAAGAAGTTCTAAATGAAGTTAATGCAAAATATGTATATGGACTTACAGCAACACCAAAACGAGATGATGGACAGGAACAGAAAGTATTTATGCAGTTTGGCCCGATACGATATCGATATACAGCTAAGGATAGAGCTATGAAGCAAGGAATTGATCATTTTGTGTATCCTCGCTTTACAAGGTTGGTACATACTGAGGGAGAAACGCTAAATATAAATGAAGCATATAAGATGGTCAGGGATAGTGATATTAGAAATAAACAGATTATTTCGGATGTAGAATCATGTATTGCTAACGGAAGAACACCATTAGTATTGACAAAATTTAAAGACCATGCGGCTTATTTATATGAAAAGTTAAATGGTAGTGCAGATCATATCTTCTTATTGCAGGGTGGGAGAAGTACCAAGGAAAGAGATTTAATCAGAAAACAGATGAAGGAAGTGCCTGAAAATGAAACAATTATACTCGTTGCAATTGGACAATATATCGGCGAGGGGTTCAATTATCCAAGGCTTGATACAATGATGCTAACTACACCAATTGCATGGCAGGGAAATGTAGAACAATATGCAGGAAGGTTACATAGAGATTTTGAAGGTAAGCAGGATGTAATAATTTATGATTATGTGGATTCACATATCCGAGTACTGGAGAGAATGTACCATAAGAGACTTCGTGCATATAAAAAAATTGGGTATGAAATATGCATGACTTTGACAGATAAAAAACAGGAAGCAAATGCTATTTACGATAATGAATCCTATGGGGCAATCTATGAAAAAGATCTTCTTGAGGCAAATAAGGATATTGTTATTTCTAGTCCCGGTATTAATGAAAAGAAGGTAAAATGTATCATTGAATTGATACGAAAAAGACAGGAATCCGGTGTATCAATAACGGTGATAACACTGAAACTAGAAAGTTATCCAGAAAGTCGAGTTGAGAAGACAAGGCAATTGTTAAAGCAGCTTTTGGAGGTTGGAATTAAGGTGAGTCAGGTATCAGTTATGCATGAACACTATGCGATTATTGATGGAGAAATTGTTTGGTATGGAAGTATGAATTTATTATCTGGTGAAAAAGAAGATGATAATTTAATGCGAGTTGTTAGTAAGGAAATTGCGCAGGAGCTTATGGAGATTACGTTTGGAGGTAACTCATATATTGTCGTTGATAAATAAACTGTTCAGAATAAGTAATCTAGATTCGAAAAATCAAATAGAGGGAAGGAAAGGAAATGGGAGAGAAAAAATATAGGTTGAAAAATATCAATGAATTGGAAAAAATAAAAAAACAGAAAGAAACTCAGCAAAAGGCAGATTTGTTGGATTTGTTTACAACATATATTTATATGACAAATCCTGATTACAAATATAATGAAACATATTTAAAAGATATGATACCTAGTTTTTGGAATGATGTTTCAATATACACTAAAAAGTTGGAAATTCGTGAAAAGATTTTAAAGAATGTTCAATCAATTACTATTTCGAATGACATTAAATTTCAAATACAAATTCAATTAGATGAAACATGGGAGCTGAAGTATAATTGTGATACTAAGGAAAGTATAGGTAATTGGGAAATGAGAATCTCAGATGCTCCTAATTTGACTTCGGTTGATTATGAAAAAACTTATGTGAAATGCAACTTTACTGACAAACATGATATTTATTTTTCGGATTACACTGTTAAAGATAATGATGATGATATAATTGAGTTCGTAGTGAAATCAATTAACTTAGTGAAAAAAAGAATGGTGGTGGAGTAGTATGCCTAAATCAATAAAGAGCAGTTCGGTCTACAAAAGAATATTTAAAGATGACTTCATTTACAAGGCTATCTATTCCTTGGAAAGTTATGTGTTTGAAAAAGATCTTCTTGAAAATGATGATTATATTTTAATGTTAAAGTTAAGAGACCCATTTAATCATGAAGTTATTTCAAATACAATTGAAGCTGTGAAAAAAAATTGAATGCAGTATTGATAGATGGGGAGTTTTTTGAAGCTCAAGTATATTTTAGACCCAAAAAAATAAATTCTGATGGAGAACTTGAATCAAGACCACTACATTCAGCATCATTAGTAACGCTTATATCAAGCGTTGTATTGCTTAATGTGCTTTTGGTAGAGATTGGAAAGAATGAAAGATCTATCGAATTAACTGAATTAGCAAGAATGCTACCTTCAAATTTTTATGGAAATATTCCATCTGAAAGACCGGAGCATCTATTTAAACCATGGTATTTTCAATATAAAGAGTACACAGAAGCAATTACAAAATCGTATTATGATTACACGAAAACAAAAGAATACAAATACGAAGTTACTTTAGATCTTAAGAATTTTTTTCCATCAATAAATCCAGTCATTATTTTTGATGAAGTCATGGAAAAATATTCTGTAAAATATGAAGGGATAGATAGAGAATGTCTAAAAGCAATACTTTCGAAACTGTTAGTATTTAAAATAACAAACTTAAAAACAGAAGAACATATTGCTATGTATTATGAAACAAGTAATCTTGAGTTTCTAAATGATGAAATTTGGTCGAGAGGAATACCACAGGGCTTACCACATGCATATTTTTTTGGTAACATTTGTATGGTAAAAGTGGCAGAGATATTCGAAAGTGTTATTATGAAAGGAATGGGGAAAGCATTTTATTATGTTGATGATTCGGTAATATACACTAATAATTTAGATGAGCCTGAGGAACTTAAGGACAAGATCGAAAAAGTAAATGTAGAACTAGAAAATTTGAGCAATAAATATAGGGATAAAATCGATGTATATAAAACAGACGCAAAAGGTACTAGTTTGGAACCATTTGTTAATATCTTACATGAATTTAATTACTTGCTTGAGGTTCATCCAGCTGAAAGTGAAAAAAGCACAGTTATTGAAATTCAAAATCCAAAATATGGACAAGCTAATTTGAATGCCTATAGTAAATTGGCTTCAATGACGACTTATGATTTAAATAAAATTTTTTCTGATACAGAAGAAATAAATTTATCACATAAGTTAGAAGTAATATATAAAGCAGTTGAAAAAGAGATTAGTAGAATTAGAGATATAGATTCTGACGAAGACACATCGAATTATATAAAAGTACTATTACGATTTAAGAAATTCTTTAAATATCGTCAAAAACGTATGGAGTACAGCAGAAATAATGATATCAAAGAAGCTGATATTGATGAGTTGCTAGAGAAATTTAAAATATCAAATGTTGAATTTAAAGACGCTATGAAATTTTTTTTTAAATCATATGATGAAGATATTTTATTAAATGAGTTTAGATTTTTCTTTGCAAATAGACCAGATTTTTGGGACGACGCTGAGCCTGTTATTGCAGAGTTCAATAAAATAACGTATAGAGAGGGCTATAAATGGATAGAAGGTAAGGATGAGGAGCATGCGAAGGAGAACACGATATCGTATTTTCATAAAATGTGCCAAAGTCTATCTTCAAGAAGGACAATTCAGCTAGAAAACAATGATTCAAGATATAATAGTATATTAAAAATAGTGAAGCGGAACGTTTGGAATATATCAAAATCCAGCAAGAGTGCAAAAGAAACTGAAATTCAGAAAGCAATAAATATGTTTTCGGCATTCTTTAAAAAAGGAAAATATGTATCAATACAAGGGGATGAAAGTAAAATATTATTAGAGATAATTAAAGCTACGGAATTGCTTTCAGAAGCGGCCAATAGATATAAGCTGATCTTACTTCAAACTGATGAACTGTATAGAATTATAATGAATGCATATTTTTCGGAATTGATTTCAGTTGAAACAAATGACCTCAAGTATCTAGCTAAAAGGAACAATAAACCTATTTACTATAATGAAGCAAGAGTGCTTTTGTTTTTGAGAAATCAAAAGTTTCGTATAAATGAATTTAATTTACAGTTTCATAATTATAAAAATGGAGAAGCATTAGATTATACGATATTTGAAGTGATTGACTATTTCGAAAAATTTGTGCAAGAACCGGTATATATTGATAATCTTATTTTGGTTCATAAGTATACAAGCGACATTTGGAAGAACGGTTCGAAATACTTACATTTCTATACTCTTCATAATCAAGAGCATGCAATAGAGTTGATCAGGGCTATTATTCAGTTTATGAAAAGTGTGAATTATTTTCAAATAGATAAAAGAGACTATTATATTTTATTTATTAGTTGTTATTTGCATGATATTTCAATGGTTTTGCATCCGAACTTGATTGAAAGCTTTATCAAGGATAATAAAAGCTCAAATCTAATATTTTCGGATTTTAAACGTGATATATTAAAACTTACTAATGTAAATGAATTTAATTTCGTTGAAGAGCAACCAGTAAAAAAATTGCTTGTTGACTATTTTAGGAAGCTTGATCAGTATTATGAAGTGTATGTTAGAAATAATCATCCGAAACAAAGTGCAAAGTTTATTCGAAAGAGCAACGACTTTAACTTCGTAGATGATGTTGTCAAGGATATAGTTGCAGAGGTAAGCCAGGCTCACGGTTACAATGTTGATGAAATATATAAGATAAAATCTAATGCTGAAGAAAGTATTGTAAGTGAGAAATACCTCAAAATTTTACTAAGGATTGGTGATTTATTAGATATGTCATCAAATAGAATTAGTAATGCAATATTAGATAATAGTCAAAAAAGTATGTCTGATACAACTCGCTTTCACTGGTTATCTCATAAAGCAATATCCAATGTAGAAGTCTTAGTCAATTATGATTTGAAAGAAACAAACAATGATGAAAATCAAAGTTGGATTGGTCCTGGTTCTATAATTGAAAATGTGGATTTTGTGATTTATCTAGATGTTAAACATTTAATTGGAACTTCAAAAGGCAAAAATTGTTCATTGGAAACCAATTTTATAGGCAATGAAGAAGAGGAAACAACGTCATCTTTTAATATTACAATCGGGAGTAGTGCATCATGTGAATCATGTAATTTCATGTGTAAATGGATGAAAAATAAGAATGAGTATTTATATTGGGAACTTGAGGCATTACAACAGTATTTAAGCCGTTCGGAGGCAAATTTATTTAGGACTAATATCAAAGTGAAATATGTATTCAATGAGGGAGCAAGAAGATTAAAAAATTCAGAATATGAGAGTATTTTAAATTTTATTTCTAATAAGTAAGTTATTCATACACATTGAACAATTCGTTAAAAAGTTATAGAGTAAATGACTGAATAGCTGCCAAATATGATGAATCTAGAACTAAAAGGATATGGAGAGAACAGATATTGTAAAGGTTGATACCTCTATGAAACTCAAAGCTTAGGATACTCAAAATAATACATAGAATTCCCGGACTATAAGCATTTATATATCAAGAAATATATCAAATCAATTCGCTTTAAAGCGAATGGTTAGGGAGTTTGAGTGATATGAAGAAACGCTACAGCCCAGTAAAATAATGGCTGTAGCGTTATTATTTTGTAAACGTCAAATCTCACGCCTAGCCACAATCTGTATTTTATGGTATACTCAAAAAAATGAAAAAACTAATATCCTTTTAGAGGAGATGCTAAATGAATAAAACAACTTATGAAGTGAGGCGTCAACACTGGAAGAATATCAAATATCAACATGCAATGCCAGAACACCGTCTGAAGGATGAGTGCAAAACAATGGCTATGCGATAATTCCATTAATGAAAAATCATATTATTACATGGCTGCGACAATTTCGTAAAGATGCTTATGAACGAGGGAAAACAACACAGGAACTTCCAGTAGTCCAAAATCCTGGACAAGTTACCATATTTCACTTTTCATATTTCAAACACTTATTGTAATAGAATGTAAATTCATAGAGTTTATACTAACTACTGTTTATGATGCATTAAGCAAAATGCAGATACCGTACAAGTAACCGAACAAGTTGAGAAGTTACTTAGTTTTATGAAGGATAAGAAATATTCAACAAGGGAAATGATGGAGTTGTTAGGATTAAAGCACAGACCGTCCTTTAGGGATAATTATTTATTGCCAGCATTAAAACTGGGACATATTGAAATGACGATTCCGAATAAGCCAAATAGTAGTAAGCAGAAATATAAAAAGGTATAACAACAAGAAAGTATGCTGCAGATACCGCTGATATCGTCCGGTAACATATATTGGCTTTAGCAACTTCACATAAAGGAGGAAGAAAACATGAAGAAATTACAATTGGGTATTGGCATAATCCTATTTTCAATTTTACTTAAGCTATGCTCCACAGGAATCGATTTTCTGCCACTTACGATTGGAGTGGTTGGGTTGATATTTGTCATCTATGGAAGCCTTAGTAAGTCGGATTAAGGGAAGTGGGACAGGAAAGCGAGTACGAAAAGCTTTCCTGTCTCTCTTTGTATTATTTAGAGCTAAACCAGACCAAGTATGGAAGCGGTGGTAAATGCTGTATTCCATAAATCTTATAGAGATGGAGAACCCTTAGAAATCAGGATTTATGTTGATAATATTCAGATTATAAATTATCCCGGCCCTGACAAATGGATAGATATGGATAAATTTGTTATTGGTAAGGTTAGAGCAAGAAAATACCGTAATCGTAGAATTGGAGAATTCTTTAAAGAAATAGAATTATCAGAGAAACAAGGAACAGGAATTACTACAATTCTTTCTGAGTTAAAGAAAAATGGATCTCCATTACCAGAATTTGAGACAGATGAGGATAGAACTTATCTGATTACGACGATTAAGATGCGGAGTGGGTTTGAACACAAACACACAGACTTCGCTCAAAAAAATGAGCGAAGTCTGAGCGGAGTTATGAGCGAAGTGCTTTCGAAGAAAGATTATGACAAAGTGTTACCCATCATTGTATATTTAGAAGAGAACGATAGAATTATGCCAAAAGATGCTGAGAGAGTTACTGGTAAGTCAGCAGCAACTATTAGAAGATACTTAGGAATTTTGGTTGATTCGGGTGCAATCGAACCAGAAGGTAGTACAAATAATATTGTTTATGTAAGAAAATAAATGGGACACGACCGAAAGTATTACAGAAGAAAATATAAGAGGTGAGGTGCTTCAAGTAAAAGCTATGTTGCGTGATCAGACTGATAACACGATGGACAGGGAATATCTGTGATTTTTATTTTCGTATATATAATAAAATTATCAAGGATATTAAAGTTCTATTTAAGATAAAAGGTGGAGATCACATTGATGATACTCCTGTGCATGAAGCTTTGAGAGAGGCACTTGCAAATTGCTTAGTTAACGCAGATTTCTATGGAGTCAGAGGTGTTGTAATTAAAAAAGAGCCAGACAAGCTGATTATAGAAAATCCAGGTTACAGTAGGACAGGCAAGGTTCAGATGCGAAAAGGTGGAGTATCAGATCCTCGTAATAAGACTCTTATGAAGATGTTCAATCTTATTAATATTGGTGAGCGTGCAGGAAGTGGAGTTCCCAATATTTATAATGTATGGGAAGATGAAGGTTGGGTTGAACCAGCGATTGAAGAACAATTTGATCCTGATAGAACAATCTTATCGCTTAAATTTAAGAAAAAGCAAGCAAAGAAAACAAGCGATAAAAAAACAAGCGAAGAAAACGGTTGAAAATATGGGTAAAATCAGAAGGTATTTACAGAAAAGCGGTGAATCCAAAGCAAGCGATATTACTGAATATATTGGACTGAGTAACTGGATTGCATTACCGTTACAAGAACAATCTTTCAAGAAGGGCTATAGTGCTTTTATTGATGAAGTGTGGAATACATATATAAATCAATGGAAGATTCTTAAGGAAACCAGTAAATTATCCAAAGCATTTATAGAAAAAAAATTAATGAGTAGACTGTAGATGGGTTACCTGGAGTGCTTGCAGAAGATATGAGCGGTAATGTTGAAAAAATTGAAAATGAAAAGTCAAAACAATGGGGAAATAAAAACAAATATTTGAATTGTCTGATGTTACAGGTGTTCTAAATATTACAATGGCGAACCAGATTTATATTGATATAGAGAATGTAAAACCACGAATGCAGAATCAAATTAGAGGATTAGCTGCATTTAGTAATCCTGATATCTTAATAATGAAAAAATAGTAACATGAAAATATACACAACAGAAATGGATTGTGTTCGAAATCATGTTGACATATTCAGTGTAATCTCGTATTATTAACATAGTAAATTAACGAAAATTACTGATTATCATATTTTGAAAGGATGCTGAAATGGATATTCAGAAAGCAAAGCAGATATTTGATGCCCGTGGCGGCATTATGAAAGCAAAAGAAATTCAAGAAAATAAAATACATTCCCATTATCTCGCTAATCTTGTGAAGCAAGGCTACGTTGAGAGAATCCGACACGGTTATTACCAGTGGCAGGACGAACGTGCTTTCAGTGAAGCGGCAACAATTGCACGGCTATTTCCTGATGCAGTGATTTGCAGAGAAAGTGCTTTGCAATATTACGGATATACTGACCGAACTCCGGCGGCGTGGTGTCTGGCAGTGGACAGAGGATATACACGGTCAAGGTTTAAGATTGACTATCCGATGGTGAAACCCTCTTTTTTTTCGCAGGAACAAATGAAACTGGGTGTGGACATTGTTGAGATTGAAGATGTGAATCTACAAATCTTCAACAGGGAGCATATCATTTGTGATTGTCTGAGGCAGGAAAATAAAATGGATGTAGAGATTTTCAACAAGGCAATACAGGCGTATATAAAAGATCCTAAAAAAAATGTTCCACGTTTGATGGAATATGCAAAGATACTGCGAACAGAGAATAAGGTTCGTAAAATTATAGGAGTATGGCTATGAAAGATATAGCAGCGTCTATACTGGCGCGGTTGAAAAATCAAACAAAAGAAACAGGATTAAGCTATCAGATGTGTTTGCAGCTATTTTGCCAAGAAGAATTTTTAAGACGGCTGTCGTTGTCACAATACAACAGTAACTTTGTTTTAAAAGGTGGGTTGTTCATTTATACCCTTACTGAGTTTCAAAGTAGAGCAACACAGGATATAGACTTTCTGATGCGCCAACTCTCGAATGATATAGACAAAGTTAAAGGTGTTATTGAAGAAATTAGCCGAGTACCTACAGCTAATGACTATATTACAATCGAGGTTTTGAATGCTGAAATGATAACACCAGATAAGGAATACCAAGGTGTATTGGTAAAGTTCGTTGGTCGCATAAAGCAAGTGAGAATTCCATTTTCGATTGATATTGGCATGGATGATGTGATTGTACCCAAAGCAGTAAAAAGAAGTATTAAAACACGGCTAGCAGATTTTGAGGAACCAGAAGTCTATACGTATTCACTGGAAAGTACCATTGCAGAAAAATTTGATGCCATTCTGAAACGTATGGAAGCTACAAGCCGTATGAAGGATTTTTTCGATATTTACTATTTGTCCAGTATGTTTGATTTTGATGGGCACAAGTTACAGGAAGCCGTCTGGCAAACTGTACAACATCGGGGAACGGTGTATGAAGAAAACAG
>Ga0209125_1002393_pt1 | contig 14560 bp, 14 predicted proteins | sample BarGraIncub1131A_FD_184503 | JGI IMG/M metagenome (GOLD analysis project Ga0209125, IMG submission 184503) | Arctic peat soil microbial communities from Barrow, Alaska - Barrow Graham LP Incubations 11-31A (SPAdes) (version 2) | ecosystem: Environmental > Terrestrial > Soil > Wetlands > Peat... | reverse complement strand
CATGGGATCAAAATGTTGCCCAGATTCCTCGCGGAATAACTGCGCCACTTTTTCCATGGGCCAAGCTTTCTTGTAACAGCGATCGTTGGCAAGAGCATCAAAAACATCAGCTACGGCTGTGATTCGCCCAAACAAGGGAATCTGCTCCCCATTTAGATTATGGGGATAACCGGTACCATTCCACTTTTCATGGTGGGTGATCGCAATCGTTGCAGCGGTCTGGAATATGAACTCGTTGCTGCTATTGAGTACGTCATAACCAATTTGTGCGTGCTGCTGCATGATTACAAATTCTTCCGGGGTTAGACGCCCTGGTTTCTTGAGAATCGCATCTGGTGTCGCTACTTTGCCTGCGTCATGCATCGGTGAGGCCAAGCGCAGTAATTCAATATCCTTTTCGCTGACTCCACAATACTTGCCGATCAAGGCGCAGTATTCCGCCACACGACGCACATGGTTTCCCGTCTCACGTGAACGACTTTCGGCCTGTTGTCCTATCATGAAAATTGCAGTGCGCTGTGTTTCCTCGACGCGTTTCAGGGTTTCTTCGACGCGCTTGAGGTAAAGCGCGGCCTCGATAGTTTTGCCCGAATAAGTCGAGGTCAATTGTAGATGTTTTAAGTCATCTTTTGTAAAGACGCCTTCTGAGGTCTTCTTGTTGATAGCCTGGAAGGCACCCATGATTTTGCCTTCAGTATTGCGAATTGGCAACACCAGCATGGCTTTAGTCCGGTAGTTGTTCTTTTGGTCTGGCTCGGGGTTAAAGCGAATATCTTTGTAGGCATCATCAATCAGAATGGTTTTGCCCGTACTCACGGCTTCGCCAGCGAGACCATGATCCGCAGGCATACGTAACTCCGCATTCAGGCCGTGGGCCATGAACGTATAAAGCTCTTGAGTTGACTCATCGAGTAACCAAAGGGTACAGCGATCCGCAACGACGATTTCGCGCCCAAGGTTCGCAATGAGAAGCACCAGCTGCTCGCGGCTTTTCTCACCAGCAATCCTCGGCACATAATCAAACAAGAGATCGAGGATCTCCTGAGTTGTCAGGTCTTGCTTTAACTCAATTTCACCCACAGAACACCCCTTCCCTTTCCCTATTTGCGAGAAAAGGCCTTAGCGATACGCCCTAGAGCTTCATGGACGGTCTCGCGCAGTGCAAACGCGGAAAGGCGGAAATACCCCTCACCAGAAGGGCCGAAGCCGGCTCCTGGAGTTCCAACCACCTGAACTTCATTCAAGAGCTTATCGAAGAATCCCCAGGAATCAAGCCCGGCAGGAACCTTGAGCCAAATGTATGGTGCATTTTCGCCACCGTAAACATCAAACCCAAGAGACTGCAGACCAGTGCGCATCATACGGGCATTTTCCAGATAATAGCCAACCATGGCACGCACCTGCTCTTTGCCTTCGGGGCTGAAAACAGCCTCTGCACCGCGTTGCACTGGATAGGATGCTCCGTTGAACTTTGTGGAATGGCGGCGATTCCACATGGAATGCAAGCTTACTTTACTTCCGTCAGACGCGGTACCTTCGAGTTCGGTAGGAATGACAGTGTAACCGCAACGGATACCTGTGAAACCTGCTGTTTTCGAAAAACTGCGAAACTCGATTGCCACCTTGCGGGCACCGGGAATTTCAAAAATGGAACGAGGCAAGGACGGGTCTTGAACATAGGCTTCGTAGGCAGCATCGAAAAGGATGATGCTTCCGTTCTTTTGTGCGTATTCAACCCAATTGGTCAATTCCTCGCGGGTCATGACCGTTCCCGTTGGATTATTGGGAGAGCATAGGTAAATGACTTCTGGTGACTGGGTTGGCAGGGGAGCTACAAAATGATTCGCCGCATTCATGGGCAAATACTCGATGCCTGCATAGCGGCCATCCGCTCCGAGCTCTCCTGTGCGACCAGCCATCACATTGGTATCCACATAAACGGGATAAACGGGATCGGTAAGTGCAATGGTCGCATCCAAGGAGAACAGTTCCTGAATATTACCAGTGTCGCATTTGGATCCATCGGAGACAAAAATTTCCGAAGCATCTATTTGGGCGCCACGGGACTTGTATTCGGCAGCAATCGCTTCACGGAGAAAGTCATAACCCTGTTCTGGGCCATAGCCATGAAACCCTTGCAGAGTGCCAATTTCATCGACAGCCTTGTGCATCGCGATTCGTACCGCTTCGGGAATCGGCAAGACAACATCACCAATGCCCATACGGATCACTTGGTGTGAAGGATTCGCTGCCTGATAGGCGCGGACGCGACGGCCAATCTCGGGAAAAAGGTAGCCAGCTTTCAACTTGGAATAATTAGGATTGACACGTGCCATACATTACCATCGTTACAAATGAGTTCCGTTTGGTCGGAATATAGCAAGTTTATCATTATTTCTAACGACTTGCATTGCCCAAATGGGACCGCCTCAAACAAGGCAAATTTATCCGACGAGGTCTGTTTTAATGACAGAGACCTGCTCAAGTTCGACCACCAGCTCAGCCAAGAGCGGCCGCAGGCCCTCCATGGTCGGCTGCATTCCCCAGCTATAGAGCAATTCGTGTAATTCTGGAGAGATTGTAGGTACTGCAGGATTGCCCCCATCACCTGCCTTGAGCAATCGACAGAGAAGATCTGCTAATTGTACAATGCCGACTAGGTTGCGAGCCTCAGTGGGAGCATTTTGCAAGTGGTGATGGAATTCCATGGCGGCGCTTAGGGTTTTAGGGAGTTTCCATCGGCTAGCGAGCCAGGATCCTATTTGCCCATGGTCCGTGCCAAAGAGTTCACGCTCCACTTCCCAAAGATTGCGCCCGCTTTGCTTCGCAAGCGCAAGTGCCTCGGCAAATTCGTCGGGGAGGTATTGGATGAGCACCACTTTTCCAATGTCGTGGAGAAGCCCTGCGGTGAATGCCTCCGAGCTAAGCTCAGGCAACCATCCACGGGCAATTTTGCGGGCCACCAGACCAACTGCGGAACTGTGATCCCAGAAACCTGAAATGTCAAAGCCTTCGAGCCCTTTGGCGGAGCGAAAAGCATTGATAACAGAAACGCCTAGGGAAATTTCGCGAACCATATCAAAGCCGAGCATCACCACAGCCTGATGCACCGAAGTCACTTCCCGTCCGAGCCCATAGTAGCTCGAATTACTCATTTTGAGCAGTCGTGCAGTAATGACCTGATCCTGGCTCACGAATTGCGCCAGAGTTGAGGCATTGGTAGTGGGATTATCGACCAGATCGAGGAGACGTGCTGCAAGGGTGGGAAGGGTGGGAAGATTTAACAACGATTGAGAGATGCGTTGCAGGTGCGCTGCGCGGGATTGCGGAGTGGTAATTGTCTTCACAAGCTCTACGCAAGGATGTCGATGTGACCGGCGCCGAGATTGCGTCGTTTAGGAAGGGGTAGTGGCTCGTTCTCATCACCTTGATTCTTCTTGCCCCGCCGCCGTTTGCGAGGGAAATACCCTGGTTGCTTCTCTCCCATTTCATGCGGATCGATCTCCACACGGACGGTCTCTTCCACTTCGGTATCCCTATGCTCGTCTTTCTCCTGCTGGTCTCGAACTGCCTGGGCATCCTGTGCCAGATTTTTTTGGAGTTCTGCGTTTCGTAAATCGCCGATGATCTCGCTGCGATGATACGTGTCTGCGTTTTGTACGGGTATGGAAAGCATGGATTTGAACCCCTGAAAAGAAAACAGGGCGAGGAGACTATCTATTAGACTGTTCGGTTACTTTGGCACGAAGCTTTAGCATTGCCTTGGAATGAATCTGCGAAACCCGGGATTCCGTAATGCTAAGGACTTGCCCGATTTCCTTAAGAGTCAGCTCTTCGTAGTGATAGAGGGCGATAACCAGCCGCTCCTTTTCTGGCAATTGCCCGATAGCTTCCTTTAGAATGTTCTTTGTCTCACGGAAACTGATATCCTTCAAAGGATTGGTTCCTTGAGGATCTTCGATAGTGTCAAGGACGGTCAAGCTTTTGGCGTCCCCACCCATATCGGGGAGGCACTCGGAGAGGGAAATGATGGTTGCAGGGGCTACATCGGAGAGGAGGGATTCGAATTCGTCCATGGATATGCCTAGTTCAGCAGCGACTTCATCGTCATAGGGAACGCGGCCGAGCCGTTGTTCCAGTAGAGCATATACTTGCTGAATCTTTCGGGATTTTTGACGAACGGAGCGAGGAACCCAGTCTAGAGCTCTGAGATCATCTAAAATGGCTCCACGAACCTTGTGCGTCGCGTATGTCTCAAATTTAAAGCCGAGTGACAGATCGAACGTTTCTACGGCCTTAATAAGACCAAGCACACCAGTGCCAATCAGATCGCCCACTTCGACTGAACGCGGAAGGTTGATCGCCATGCGTTGCGCCGTGTACTTGACCAAGGGTGAATACTCGGCAAGGAGTTTATCCTTGGCGATTTGACTTCCTTGTTCTTTGTACTCTTTCCAGAGTTGATTTAAATCCACAGCCATGTGCCTCTCAATGTCTTCATTTTACTAATACTTTTGTCTACTTGGAAGACTTCTCTTTCTTTTTATTCGGGTCATCCAGTTCGGCCTCATGGATTTTTTGCCATTCTAACTCATCTTTGGAAGGCTCGGTAAAGTGGTAAGACAGGCCGCCATCGAGACGGTCCACCTTTTTTTCCCGGGCATCGGCAATGATTGCCTTTAGAATTGCATCCACCACGATCGCGAGGAAAATCCAAAGAACAGCACATACCACAAGGCTTTTAATCAATATGAAAACCAGTATCTGCACGCTGAGGGAATCAGCGAGAAGCATCGACAGAAGCAGAACCACCCAGAAAACTACGATCACGATGCCGCGACTGATTGTTTTTATAAGGGATACAACTTCCATTAGTTCACCTCTGGTTGCTGGAGCAATGTCGTCAGGGACTGCACGACTGTTGCCATGCCCATCGCATAAGGGCCATCAGGCATCGTCAATACCAAGGGTTTCTGTCGGGCCAAGGAGCGCGGGAGTTCGAGGTCGCGAGGAAGCCAGCCGAGCAGAGGGATGCGTTTGCCCAAAAACTGAGCGACGATTTTTACCAAATTGAGATAGACCATACGGGCCTGCTCAACGGTCTCGGCTTGATTCACCACAATGCCCATTTTTTGGTGAGGGTTCCGTGCGAGCACCGTCTTGATGGTACCGTAGGCATCGGCAAGTGAAGTTAATTCAGGTGAAAGCACCAGAACTAGGAAATCAACCGCAGTCAGAAAGACCAGATTGGGTTCGCTTAGTCCGGCACCCACGTCGAATACAGTACAGTCGTAGCAAGATTTCTGAGCTGCCAAGGCGTCAACCAAAGTACGCGCAGCAGTGCCCTGCATCCAAGTTGCGTCGGTAACTCCGGAAAAACCGTGGATAAAATCGAGGTTAGGCCAGACATTGCGCAAGGTAACTTCAGCCAAGCTGCGCTCCCCGCGAATGAAATGCCCCCAATGCAGTTCGGGATTGAGGCCAAGAAAAATATTCAAATCGGCAAGACCTGGATCAGCATCCACAAGCAAAGCTGACTCCCCTTGTCGGGAAAGCATTGCGGCATAGGATAGCGCAAAGCAGCTCTTCCCTACCCCACCCTTGCCGCTGCCGACGGCAACCGTAATGCCTTTGTGGGGAATATTTGTCGCGCCAAGGGCTTTACGGAAAGTATCGAGTTGAGAGGCACTCATAATGTCACCTCGCCGAGTACCCAGCTTGCCAGAAGGTCGCGGTGTGCTTCCTGGATGTCATCAGGAATACGTTGGCCAGTACACACAAACGAAACTGGTAACTTTGTTTGCATAGGCAACCACAGCAAGCCCCCGAGCTCAAAGGTTTCGTCCTGCTTGGTGAAGAGCAGTCGATCGACCCCCATAGGGCGGAATAATTCAACCATTTCGAGCAGGTCACGGTCACGGGTATTGAGGGAAAGTACAAGATGGACTTCATCGGGATGCACTGCGGCGACAAAGGTTTTTAGTTCTTCGAGATGCTCGCGGTTGTTACGCGAACGACCAGCAGTATCGACGAGAATCAAATCGTGATGACGTAAACGCTCCAAGGCATCCTGGACATCTTCGACTCCAAAGACGGTCTCTAGTTCAATGTTTGCTGCAGCAGCAAAGGACTGCATCTGCTCCAGTGCTCCCATGCGATAGCAATCGGTGGTAATTACGGCAACACTCCCACGCCCGCGCAACACTTCACGTCCCGCAAGTTTTGCGATGGTCGTAGATTTACCGACACCAGTTGGCCCAAGCAATAGCATGACTGCGGAACGGCCCTTACGAACGGGTAGTCCAGGGGCAATGGGAATGCGACTAGCAACCACGCGTTTTGCTGCCGCTAACAATTTAGGACCGCCACGGTCTTCGACAGGGCACGAAATCATGATTTCAGCGAGGATATCCTGAATCATCGCACTGGTAAGTCCCGCGCGCTCAAGGCCCTTGGAAATACTTTGGAATTCTGCGGGAAGCCCTGCTTGGGCGGTGCGAAGACTGTTTTTGAGCTCATCGCGCAAATGCGAGAAATCTTGCCGCAACGCTTGTACTTCGTGCATGGTTTTCTCCACCTTGCCCTGTAGTCCGACCGCATTTTTTCCGGAATGGTCGAGAACTTTCGATTCTTCATCCAGATTGCGCCAGCTAACCTTTTTTACTCCTTTGCGATCATACCCGTTTTGTGCAATAGACTCCGATTCAACGGATATCGCCTCGGGAACGGCAGCAGAAGGAAGCGAAGCTTCATCGAGAGCCGCAGTAACTTCGACGCCCTCTGACTTGCCCAGAACGTTCTTGGGTTCATGGATTTTAAGGATGACAGCTTCGGGACCCAGATCGGCCTTAACCAGCATCAAGGCTTCGCGCGTGGTCTTAGCATGGTATTTTTTAATCTTCATGGATGCTCAAATTTGCGATGGAAGTGATATTGACTCCATTGACAATCTCGCTGTAGGAAAGAATGGCCAAATTGGGCACAGAACCTTCCAGCATTTTTTTAAGAGGAAAACGAATATTCGGTGAGCACACCAATACGGGTGCTTCGTTTGCAGCAATAGCGACTTCGCATACTTTCTGCGCAGTATCAATAATGCGGCCCACAAGGTCTGGACGCACAACCAAACGTGGACCACGGTTGGTATTTTGTAGCGAGGCCTCGAGCATTTGTTCTAATTGAGGATCAACAGTAATCACCGGAATGGTATTCTCAGCATTACGATAGGTCTTGCAGATTTGTCGTGCTAGAGCTAAGCGCGATTGGTCGGTCAGGTATGAGGATTCTTTTGATGCTTTTGATGCTGTAGCAAGAGCTTCAAGGATTGTACCAAGATCGCGGATGGAAACTCTTTCAAGCAGCAGATTGGCGAGAACTTGCTGGATTTCTCCGATACTCAAAATGCCTGGAGTAACCTCGTCAACGACTGCAGGACTATGCTTTTTAAGGTTATCCACCAGAGTTTTAACATCTTGACGGGTGAGAATTTCAGCTGCGTGATGACGGATAATTTCGGTCAGATGAGTCACGAGTACGGCTGGTAATTCCACCACAGTATAACCAGCAAGTTCTGCATTTTCTTTCTGGGATTCGGTAATCCATAGTGCCGGTAACCCAAAAGCAGGCTCGGTGGTTTTGATCCCAACGACGCGCTGGCTTACATTACCTGGATTCATCGCGAGGTATGAACCCATCATGAGTTCGGACTTGCCCACGTCGATTCCTTTAATTTTCATCAGGTATTCATTGGGACCAAGTTGGATATTATCGCGGATACGCACCGGTGGAACAATAATTCCGAGTTCAGATGCCATCTGGCGACGCAGCATGGTGATGCGCTCCAACAAATCACCGCCCTGAACAGTATCCACAAGGGGAATCAGCCCATAGCCAATTTCAAGCTCCATCTGTTCCACAATGAGAAAGTCTTCGATTTTTTCTTCACGCGATGGAGCCCTTGACTGTTCTTCTTCATCGAGCGCCACTTTGGCGGCATCCTCTTCCGCTTTCTTTTTCTTGAGCCCGCCCCCCATCATTCGGAAGGCGGTAAAGCCGAGCAAGACAGCAATGCCCAGGAATGGAAGAGTCGGCATTCCGGGAACAAGGCCAAGCCCTCCCATAACCATGGCTGCGACCACAAGAGATTTGCCGCTTTGGGTAAACTGCGCGATAATTTCGGAGCCTAGGTTTCCGTTCGAAGCAGCACGGGTAACGATGATACCGGAAGCAGTGGAAATCATTAGCGCAGGAATTTGGCTCACGAGACCGTCACCGATCGTCAACTTCGTGTAGGTTTGCAGCGCTTGCATGAGATCCATGTCAAGCATTGCCACGCCCAGAATAAAGCCGCCCAGAATGTTGATACCGGTGATAATGAGTCCTGCGACCGCATCACCGCGAACAAACTTGCTCGCACCATCCATGGCACCATAGAAGTCAGCCTCGCGGGAAATATTTTTGCGACGGAGCTTCGCTTCGCTTTCTGTGATAATTCCTGCGTTCAAATCGGCATCAACTGCCATTTGCTTGCCAGGCATAGCATCTAAAGTAAAGCGTGCGGCCACTTCGGCTATTCGCCCCGAGCCCTTAGTGATCACCACAAACTGAATGACCACGAGGATCGCGAACATGATAAATCCGACCACCAAGTTGCCTGAAGTCACAAATTCACCGAATGACTGGATCACCTGGCCCGCAGACCCTTGCGAAAGAACGAGCCGCGTGGATGCAATATTGAGTGCAAGTCTGAAAAGAGTGATAATCAGCAACAAACCCGGAAAAACGGAAAAGTCAAGAACGTTGTCCAGATACATGCTGATCATCAGAATCAACAAGGCAAGACTGATGTTGAGCGCAAGCAGAATATCCAAAAGAAAAGGAGGAATCGGCACGATCATCATGACCACAATGCCGACAACGCCCAGGATGACGATGGCATCTTTGTGCTTAGTGAGACCTTCCAGTCCAATCATGGATTTGAGTTGTTCCATCAGTTATTCAATCACCTGGTTTGTGCGAATAAGGGTGGGCAAGGAAAGTCCAGTACCGCTGCCAATTTGGGCTCCATCGCTAGAAAGCCGAATAACTTGACCCGCGCTCTTATCGGCAACCCAAACTCCATGGTCTGAGTTGTTGGTGGACACAGAAACGGGCGATTTGAAACCGCTGACTTGTAATCCTTCTGAGGCGTTATGGCTACCTTGCAGAGACATGGAGAACTTGTAAACATTCCCTGCCTCGATATCGGAGACCCAACAGACCCCGCCTCCTGAGGATAGCGAATTCGCAAAGGAAAACCCTGTGATCGTGGTCATGATTGCCCCAGCGGTATCAATGGCGATGACGCGCGAGCTATCCGCAATCCAGGCCAGGCCACTCACGGGATCCCAGCTGACAGCCATAGGACGATTGAATTTCCAAATGGAATCGCGGAACAAATGGGGTACGATTCCATCGGAACGCATATAACCTACCAGATCTTCCTCAGGACTCACGAACCAAACGATGTTGCGGGAGAACTGATCCACTGAAAGCCCCTTGATTGGACCTGGAATACGGAAACGAGTCCCCACGGGCACCAATTTAACCGAATCACCACCACTGAGGCTATACCGCTGTAGACGGCTCATCAGCGTGTCACCCTTGGCGCTATCGAAAGAGGATACCCAAAGCATGCGCGACTCGACATCGACGGCGAGGGAGGTTGGCAATTTGAATGTAGTCGAATCCTTCCAAAGCTTACGTCCATAAGTATCAAACTGATACAGGCTGTTCGCGCCAATGTCCACAACCCAGACCTTGTTTCCAACCGTGGCATTTGCATTGAGGATGATATCCGATACTTCGTTGAAAGGACCACGCACGCGCGCCACTTCGCTTCCCTTGCCGGAGTATTTCACAAGCTCAGACCCTGAAATAACCCAAGATGAGCCCACCTCATCATAAACGATCAGCTGCAGCTTGTATTCCCGCGTTCCGACACCACCGTTGTCGTATAGGGTGATTTTCATCACGGTATCGATCAGAGTGTTGGGAGCGTTCCATGTCCAAGTCCAGGAAGAATCAGTATGGTTGTTCAGCTCCAGTGTCCCGAATCCTGGTGGCCACTCGATAGTTTGCACTCCATAGTCTTTATTGAAAGCATCGCTGAAGGTGAAGGTGATCGAGGTACGCTCTCCGGAATGAACAGCAAATACCAGGGTCGAATCGCCAACCTGGGATACCCCACCAACCCATACCGAATCAATTTTAGGGAGGATGTTCTTAATCTCGACAACTTCCACATCCGATTCTTTGCCATTGACCACAACAGCGATTGTGTCAAGATACCGATAGGTCGTGTCATAGGTGTCCTTAGCGGTCGAGGTTGTCGCTGTGGACGCGGAGGAAGCGGTCGAAGCAGAAGAACCCGAAGCGGCACTCGTTGTGGTTTTGCCTTTGACTGTATCGATAATCATAGTGGCTTTTGGCAATGACTCCCAATGCAAAAATACGGTATCGGAAGTCACCAGTCCATTCTCGACCAAGGAATCGCGCAAGGCAATTTCCCCCTTGCCAGTCTTCCAGCGGATCTCCTTTGTACTAGCCACTCCATCCGCAAGTTTCACCCACATTTTCAGTAGCCCACCCCCGTAGAGATACGCTTTTGCCTTGGAATCCTTCTTTCCTTCGACCGTAACATTTACAGCCACTGTCTTTTGGGCGCAACCCACCATAAGCATTAGCAAGACAAAACAGCTATAGACGAAAAGCTTTCTCATTTGGATGCCACCTTATTTTTGTCCATAGTCAAAACGTACGCTAAAATTTCTGCTACGCCAGTAAAAAACTCATTCGGAACTGCCTCACCCGGCTGAACATGGTCATACATGCCCCGGGCCAGTGCTTTATTCTCAACGACAGGAATCTCGTGCTCACTCGCCACATCACGAATTTGCTGGGCAATCAAACGCTTTCCCTTCGCAATTACCACTGGAACTTCATCTTCCCCACGAATATAGCGAATTGCGATCGCAATGAAGGTAGGATTCGTGATCACCACGGTCGCTTTTGGAACATCCTTCATCATAAAGCGTTGCCGCATCTTCAACATGGCCTTGCGTCGGGCTCCGATCGTCTGTGGATCTCCGTTCGCATTTTTGGCTTCGTCCTTGGATTCCTGCTTGGTCATTTTCAAATCGTTCCAATTTTTGCGTTTCTGGTAAATCCAGTCCACAATTCCGATAAGAAGGAGAAGTAGAACGACCTTCCACAGCATATCGAAGGAAATGTCCAGAATCAATCGCACGATCCCGGTTAAATCAAGATCTGTACTTTGCAACAGATCGGTAAAGCGCGACATGATACAATCATAGGCAACCCAACCCACCGCAGCCATTTTTGCAAGCCCTTTCAAAAGCTCCATAAAGGCCTGCTTACCAAACATATTTGTCAAAGCAGAGACACTGAATATTTTCTTAAGATCAAATTCAAAAGGCTTAGTGGTAAAATTGAATCCTACTTGGAGAAAATTCACCAAGAGCCCCGAGATCAGTAAAGTCAAGAGCATTGGCCAGACCATGTCCATCATTTCTTTGATCACATGAGTACCAAGGAAAGTAAACCAGCGGTCGGTAGGTACGGGAACATTCGCAATAGAGCCAAACATTTCACGCATCATCGCTTTGGAGCGTTCGGTAAACTCTGCGCCAAATATCGAAACACAAGCAACAGCAGTCAGCAGCACCACACCAGAAGTAAAATCCTGCGAACGACCTAAATTACCTTGATCACGAGCTTCTTCAAGCTTGCGCCCAGAAGGGTCCTCGGTTTTGTCGTCATTATCTTCAGCCACTTACGGCTCCATGCCTGAGCAGGTAGGAAATGCCCTCCTGCACCTGGAGGAAGTTCTCATCGAAGAGCATTGTCATCAAAGGAAATACTTGCCAAATAATGATGACGCCGACTACAATTTTGAGAGGTTGAGCTACGATCCACACATTCATAGCGGGCATAATGCGCGACATCAAACCCATTCCCAGGGTGGTCAAAAGCATGGTAATCATGACAGGTGCGGCAAGTTTTACACCGGTCACCAAAGCGGCACCGGACATAAGACAGAGAACTCGCGCTACCGGTAGAAACTCCCAGTTGAATCGGCCGATGGGGATATATTGGAAAGAATCGATAATCACCATGATAAAGTAATGATGAAATCCACGCACCAAAAATGCGATGGAAAGAATGAGCACGATCAGCACTCCAATCTCATCACCTGCATCGTCACGGACTGGATCCGTTATGGATCCCGGTGAGAGCCCGATATCGCGGGTCATGAATTCACTGCCTATCACGATGAAATGAAAAATGTAGGTGGCAGTAAAACCAATAATGACTCCAACCATCACTTGTTCGATCACCAGCATAAAGAAGAAGATGGGAGAATTGGCGATGGCAAAGCCAACATGCGGAAGTTGGGGATAAGCAATTAGAGCAAGAAAAAATGCGAAACCAGCTTTTACCTGGGTTGGTATTACTCCACCTATCCCTAGAAAGGGCAGGACAAATACCAAGGTGGCAATACGGACTAGGGCCAGGGAAAACAACTCCACAGCCTCAACCGTCATACCTAGATTATTTGCCAGGAGTGAAAGCATTGCGACCCTAGGGAATCAATGTGGGAATCATCGCCATGAGATCGACGAAAAAGTCACGGAATAGTTGTACCATTGTGGGTAAAAACCACAAGAGAACGAGCACCACGGCCACAATTTTGGGAATGAAGGTCATGGTCATTTCATTGATATGGGTCATCGCCTGCACAAGCGAAATCACCAAACCCACGACAAGAGCCACAATAAGCATCGGACCACTCAAATACAGCATCAGCATCATGGCTTTACGGCCAATATCAATTACCATTAAATCAGACATTACGCATACCCCCTAATGGAAACTCAGCAGTAATTGCTGCACAATGAGATTCCAGCCATCGACCATCACGAAGAGGATTAGCTTAAACGGCATAGAGATCATCACTGGGGGAAGCATCATCATTCCCATGGACATCAGGATGGACGCAACCGCCATATCGATTACCAAAAATGGGATATAGATCAAAAACCCGATGATAAATGCCGTTTTCAATTCCGAGAGAATGAACGCAGGAATCACAATCGTCATCCCCAAATCATCGACGGTACGAGGGTTCGGCTGTTTGGTGGCCCGCACGAAAAGCGCGAGTTCTTTTTCTCCTGTTTGCCGAAGCATAAATTCGCGCATGGGCTTAATCGCGCGGTCGATACCTTGTTTGTAGTCAATTTCCTTTTTCATGTAGGGCTGAATGGCTTCATCGTTTACACGGTTGAAGGTTGGAGCCATGACAAAAAATGTCAGGAACAAGCTGAGCCCCATCACCATCTGGTTAGGAGGGGCTTCATTAGTTCCCAAAGCTTTTTTCACAAAATTAAGAACCACCACAATTCGAGTGAACGCAGTCATCATGATGATAATGGAAGGCGCCAAGGACAGCACCGTCATCAGAGCTACGATCTGCAAGGTGACGGCGACATCTTCGGGAGTTGTCGCTTTATCGATACCGAAAGTAATCTTTGGAATTGGAGCAACAGCTTGAGCCCAGGAGGACCCAACTAGCAGCATCAAAAAAAGAATCAAGTAGCGATGTTTATGTGCCGATGATAGCGATAAGGGAAGACGTTTCATTTTCCGTCATCCTTGCGAAAACGAGACAACATTTGGCTTACCGTCTCAGAGAACTGTGCGGGAGTGACCAAAGCAGCATTGGCATTGGCAAGCATCGTTTTCGCTTCTTCACCTTCGATGACCGAAAGAGTCTGCATGGATTCCTGGGTGACGCCGACCAAGATGACTCTGTTTTCACCGACACGCATTAGAATCACTTTTTGCTGTGATCCCAAGTAATAGTTTTCCAGCATCTGGAGGGCTTTGCCACCTTCCGAGGGAGGCAAATCCATTTTTCGGACTCTGCGGGCAAGACGATAGAGCGCATATATCAGCAGCAGCACCACTGCGAGGCTGATCGCCAACCGAAGCGCAATCGCGGCAAAATTGGGCTCGCTAACGGGCGCGACATCGGCGGAACCAGCTTGAGCATGCCCACTGTCGAGCATTAAATTGAGTGCGGCAAGTTTTTTCTGCAGTTCGGGAGAGGTCGGAGCTTGAGGCGGCGGTGGTGGTGGTGGAAGTGATTCAACAGCAGCTACGGTGGTCGGAATGGCAACTGTTGCTACCGGGACGGCATTACTAAGAGTCACCAGAATCAGAAGCAATACATACAAACTCTTCACGTACTTTACCTCAACATCTTAATGCGCTCTTCTGGAGTCACCAGCGCGACCAGACGAACGCCAAAATTTTCATCCACAACGACAACTTCGCCCTTGGCAACAATCTTACCATTGATCAGAATGTCGACAGGCTCTCCCGCAAAACGCTCCATCTCGACAATGGCACCAGGTCCAAGTTCCAATATTCGCTTTAGGCTCATCTGAGTTCGACCCAGCTCAATCGTGATTGGAAGCTCAATATCCATGAGCAAATC
>Ga0209125_1002392_pt1 | contig 14569 bp, 11 predicted proteins | sample BarGraIncub1131A_FD_184503 | JGI IMG/M metagenome (GOLD analysis project Ga0209125, IMG submission 184503) | Arctic peat soil microbial communities from Barrow, Alaska - Barrow Graham LP Incubations 11-31A (SPAdes) (version 2) | ecosystem: Environmental > Terrestrial > Soil > Wetlands > Peat... | reverse complement strand
TGTTCTCAATCTGCACGAAGATGAAATTGTCGTGAATCCGACGCTCATTTATAAGCTCGACATCGATTACGGCATCAAATTGCCTGAATTCGATTCAGAGAACTCATTGAGCGACTATTTTTCTGAAGTATCGGATATTATATCGAAAAGTCATTGGGAGATCATCCCCGAAGTGGGGCTGGGGCTGCTATCTTTTCTGAAGATCAATATGTATAGGGATCTGGAGCGGCACAAAGAGAAGATCCTGCTGAACCCCGTAATCTGTGCTCTGGGCGGCGATGCCGCCGCACTTCAATACGATCTGTCCGAAATTGAGGATGTCGATCACGACACATGCGATGCTCCCACATCTATTTTTCAGGTTGTGGATGCGGATTCAAGCCAGCAGGACGCTATCCTCTGCGCTCGGAAAGGCATCAGCTTTGTCCTGCAAGGCCCTCCCGGCACCGGAAAAAGCCAGACAATCACGAATATTATCGCCGAATGTCTTGCCGACGGGAAGAGAGTTTTGTTTGTTTCTGAAAAAATGGCCGCTTTGGATGTCGTTCATAAGCGGCTCAGCAAAGCCGGCCTTGCCGATTTCTGCCTCATTTTGCACAGCTACAAGGCAAATAAGAAGGGCACACTTGCCCAGCTGGGGAATGTGCTGAATCTTGCAGACCGAAAAGCGAGCTTAAGCGATGATGCCTTTCAGAAGTTGGATCTTTTGATGTCGGATCGGGAAAAGCTAAACGCTTACGCCACAGAGATACACACACCTGTTCAGCCGCTCAATAAGACAATCTATCAGGTCAATGGGTATCTTGCCAACCTGCAAGGCTATGATGAAATCATATTTTCGGTCGACAGCGTCGAAAAAATATCGCAACATGATTTTGACCGGATGGTCAACACGCTAAACAGGTTTGCTAATACCATAGGCGAAATGAGCGATAGTTATAAGGCAAATCCTTGGCGCGGAACCAACGTCCAGATTGTGACCAATGAGCTACGGCATGATATTGGTGCTTATCTCAACAAATTGTTCACTAAAATAAAGGCTGCGACTAATCTCTCGGATGAAATAACCGCTGATTTTCGCTTTGATTTTGATACATCTTTAGATGGGTTTAGCCACATTGCTGACTTTTTGGCTTTAGGCGCACTCTCCCCGAAGATCCCGGAAAGTTGGATTTTAGGCGAAGATATTGCCCCTCTTTTCGATGAGATTGAGGTATGCGCAAAGCTGCAAGAAAAATATGCTGAACTTAGGCAACAGATTCAAATGCTGCGCACAGAAATTGCGGCACGTGACAAGGCGCCTGTGTTTACTTCGGGTGAAGCCTTTGCTGATACCATGCAGATTCGGAAATATATTAAAACTCTGCATGCACAAATAGCGGACACGCCATATTATTCTGCTTGGGCGGGTAAAGAGGATTTCGATCAGATCAAGTCACTCTTTGCAAATTCGAGAAAAAAAATTACGGATTACAGAAACTTCTGCGCAGAAGTCTTGGGTGAGTATGAAAAAGAGATATTCGGTATTGACTACAATGAAATTTATAAGCGGTTTAAAGTAAACTGTTCATCTGTATTTAAGATTTTCAACCGTCAATATAAAGACGACAAACGCCAGATACAAAGCCTAAATAAAGAAATATTGAAGAAAATCAAGGACGAAACTGTTTTGCAGGTTCTCGGACAATTGCGCCATATTGAGGAATTGAAAAGCTGGATGGATGAAACCTCCGGATCGTTATCTGCATCATTCCCAACCCTGAATGATGGCGAAAAAACGGATTTTGACGCAGTACAAAAGGCTATGGACGCCTATGGCCTTATTACAAAGTGTCTGCAATTACTCAAACAGTTGGGAGAAATCGCAGAATCCAGCACCATGAAAGAAGCGGAGCTTCGCAGCCATTACGAATTCTTATATAATGGGATGTCGACGGACTGGCATGCCGTCCGCAGTGCGCTCTACTGGGCAAAAAAGTTTCGTGACCAGGCGGCCGCCTTTTCGTGCGGTAAAGAATATCTGACTGCAGTGTGTTCCGATTCCGAAACCATCCGTAAGAATGAAGAATACAGCAAAAAGATATTAGATGCTCTAACAGATATGAATACGGAGTTCTCATGGTATGCCAAATTGTTTGAATCTGATGAGGAACTTATGGCCACGAAGATGTCTGCGCTTGATGACAGGGTAACTGCTTGTGTGAATGGCCTTTCTTTATTGGAGGAATGGCTTGATTTTCGGGCAGCTCGGAAAGAATGCTGCGACCAGGGGATCGGCGATTATGTGAAGAAAATTGAAGATCTGCAAATTCCAGTGGATAAGATTATTCCGATCTTCAAACGTCGCTTTTATCGTCTGTGGTTGGACAAAATCCTGCTGGACTATCCTGCAGTTGCCAATTTCAGACGTCGAGTTCAGGAAACCACGATCAGCGAGTTTGTAGCGTTGGACAAACTACAGTTTGAAATTGCCAAGGCGCGCATCCGCTCAAAATTGATTAACGATCTTCCTTCTATGAACCACTTCACCAATGGTACGGATGAAATCAGTGTGTTGAAACGAGAGCTGAATAAGCAGCGCCGTATAATGCCCATCCGCAAGCTGTTTAGAGAGATCCCGAATTTGATTCTCACCTTGAAGCCCTGTCTGATGATGTCGCCGCTGTCGGTCAGTCTGTTCCTTGAAGCGGACAGTTTCGATTTCGATACGGTGATCTTTGATGAGGCTTCGCAAGTTTGCACGGAAAATGCTGTTGGTGCAATATCGCGCGGAAAACAGGTTATTATCGCGGGAGACAGTAAACAGCTCCCACCTACTAATTTCTTTTCTGCAGCCACCTCCAATTCCGATTTCGATGTGGACGACGATGAAGTTGAGTTTGATGACGTGGGCGCTTTCGAATCCATTCTGGATGAAGCGGCATTGCTCCCTGAACGGACGCTTTTATGGCATTACCGTAGCCGGCACGAGCATCTGATTGCATATTCTAACGCAAAAATATATAAAAACAACCTCATCACATTCCCGTCTAACATTGACAAAGTGGCCGATAACGGCGTCGAATACGTTTATGTGACGGAAGGTTATTATGACCGCGGAGGCCGCAAGGGGAACACCATCGAAGCCGAAAAGGTTGCGGAAGTGGTGTTTGAGCATTTCAAAAAATTCCCTGATAGATCTCTTGGTGTAATTGCTTTTGGTGAAGTGCAGCAACAGGCTATCGAAACGGCAATTAATCAGAGACGCAGAGAGAATCAGACTTTTGAAGAATTCTTTAAAGAAGATCGTACCGAGGCGTTTTTTACCAAGAATCTCGAAAATGTGCAGGGCGATGAGCGCGACACTATCATTTTCAGCATCGGTTACGCTAAAGATGCTGGCGGGAAAATGCATATGAACTTTGGCCCGCTTAGCAAAGCAGGCGGCGAGAGGCGGCTGAATGTGGCGATTACGCGCGCAAAATATAACGTCAAACTTGTAGGTTCTATCATGCCAACAGACATTGAAACGGAGCGAATCGGCGCCGAGGGGCCGAAGCTGCTGAGAGGCTATATTGATTTTGCGATCCACGGGTCGTCTGTGTTGGCAAAAGAAATTACTGACAGTGATATTGTCGAGCATGATTCTCCCTTTGAAGCCGCGGTTTACAATTTTCTCGATCGCAAAGGTTATAAGCTCGGCACGCAAGTCGGCTGCTCTGACTATCGAATTGATATGGCGGTTAAGCACCCCACGCTGAGTGGGCGATACGTCTTGGGAATTGAATGCGATGGTGCAACCTACCATTCGGCAAGAACTGCCCGAGAAAGAGATCGCCTGCGTCAATCTGTTCTTGAGGATATGGGATGGAAAATCTATCGTATTTGGTCAACAGATTGGATTAAAGACCCTAATACTGAAGGTGAACGCTTGCTTGAAGCGGTGGACAAAGCCATATCGGAATACGTTGAAGAAATGCCAGCACAGCCAAAAACAGCAGACGATGTCGCAGCCGCCGCATTTCTGTCAGTTGAGAAAAAAGAAATAACCGCTGCTCAAACGGGAAACCCTTATGATTTTGCCGCTCCCGAGGCCACGAACTTCGGCAGCCTTCCACGTGATCGGAACGGCAATTTACAAATGACCGATTGCATTGAACTTTTGGTCAAAAACGAGTATCCAATCCATTTCGACTTGCTGTGCCAGAAGCTTGCAAGTTTGCTCGGAAGGGAAAAAGCCACATCGGTTGTCCGCCGGGAAGTGGATTATGCTCTGCAAAGGATGAAGATGCGCGTCGTTCGTAAAAGCGATTTCTTCTATCCGGCAGGGTATACTGAGATACCGATAAGATCACTAAACAACCGCCAAATTAAGCATATCAGCATTGACGAACTGGCTTCCGCAATGAACACAATCGCAGGGAAATGTATAGGGACAACATGCGAGGCTCTCATTATCGAGACAGTCCGTGCTTACGGTTTTGCCCGTTCCGGGAGTAGTATAACAAGTGCAATGAATGCAGCCTATCAGCAGTTGGTGTCGGACGGGAAAATTCATGAGATCGACGGAAAGGTAGTAATAAATTCTTAATGTCTGTATAATGGGGTTGAATTCCTCGCCTTACGAGAAAAGTCATTGGAAAAATTCAAAAACATAAGGCCCAATACAATGCTTTACTAAAAAGTATTGGAGAAGCACCATTACAGCATAGGAATTTATGGATTAATTTCCCATTATGTTTATACCATGGCAAATAACTTTTTATCTCCTATCGTCAAAAGTGCTTTTTTGGCTGCAATGCAAAGTATCATTACATATCATACGATCAGAGTTTAATACCCGAGCTTAAACTTCCGTTCTCAGTCATTCCACTATTTGATAGAGATTGATTTCGCCCGGCTTTTCTGTGAAGTCTCCAAGTTGCGGAGCGATTTCTTTAAAATGTTTGGCCGCCGTGTGTTTGTCGAGTGCGTCCTGGTTTTCCCATTCCTCTATAATGGTCAATATTTGGGGATTTTTCAAATCCTGAAACAAGTCATAGTGTATGCAGCCTGCATCTCCCTTTTGAGTTTTCGCCACCAGCTCTTTCGCCAGCGTAATGAAGTTGTCGACTTTATCCTGTTTCACATAATGCTTTGCTACAATTTTAATCATTTTTTAAAACTCCTTACTCTTTTAAGCTTACTGAAATTTTTCATAATGAACTTTTTCGGCCTTATATCGGTTAACAAACTCGTTTTTCTGGTCGTCAGGATAACCTACGGCAATCAAGCCAAATGGTTTTATATGATCCGGCAGGTCGTACAACTCCTTAATATATGCCACTGCGGAATCGGAGGTGGCCACGCCAAGCCATACTGCCCCAAGACCGAGATGGACTACTTCCAACAAAATGTTTTGCGCAGCCGCTCCCATATCCTGCTGCCAGGCGGTTGGAATATTTAAATTGTTACCGTTAGCCAAAAGGACAAATGTGACGGCCGAGCCTGCGACAGGTTTTGAATAGGGTGTCATCAGTGACAGGTTATTCAGCGCTTCCCTGTCCTCAACAACGATGAATTCCCAGGGCTGCTGGTTGCCGGCAGAGGGGGCTTGCATAGCTGCTCGCAGCAATTGATCGATTTTTTCTTTTTCAACTGGTTTGTCCTCAAACTTCCGAATGCTTCTGCGGTTAAAGATTTCCTGCATGTTCATTGCCTCCAACTTTTCAAATATGAATTTCCATCATCAAAATCAATCTTTGCTTCCCAAATGGTCACATCTCAGCAATACTTATGTTATGATATGAGTGGTGCCCTCCCTGCGCGGCGGAGCGCTTGATTCCTTAGCAATATATCCAACAGCGGCCGCAGAGCAGATGGTATGTTCTTTGGGGATTCCGAGCTCAAAAAGGGTTTCGCGTACTCCGGGATCGTTCCGCAGCCAGTGCAGCTGATTGATATAACAGCTGCCTAATCCCAGCGAATGCGCCGCTAAAAAGAGGTTTTCAAGTGCAAGCACGCAGTCTGCCATGGCATTTTCATAATTCGGCCGGTTAGAGGCAATGATGAGCGTAGGCGCATGGTAGAAAAAATGGTAGCCTTCCTTTTGCGTGCTGGCTTTGGCTGCGAGCTTGCCTGGATAGTCATCGTCAGGAATCCAGTGCTGAAACCCCTCCCGTACCAGATCGTTAATCTTTGAGAGAGCGTCCTTGTTTTGAATTGCTGTAAACAGCCAGCTTTGATTATTGCCTCCGCTGGGCGCCCATATGGCGGCTTCAAGCAGCGTTTCCAGATGCTCCGCCTCAATTTGCCGTTCCTGAAACTGACGCGTACTTCTGCGCGCGCGGATGGTATCAAGTACTTCATTATGAATCACAGCTGATCCTCCTATCCGTAACCGGAAGTACTCCTGCTACAAACCAATAGTATCTCTGATTAGAAATCAATTTTTCTTGCAGGACATTTGGTATGGTCAGTAAACCATAAACAATTTTTACAACCATGGCACTGGTTGATCGGTTCGCTGCACAACACATGATTTGCAAATTCAGGATCGGTCAGCATACCTCTGCCGATGCCCGCAAAATCCACGTAATCATTTTCAATTAAGAAACGAACCTGTTTTTCCGTCCGGATTTCATTGACCGCGATCACAGGGACGTTTACTTCTTTTTTAATTTTACATCCGCTGTATGTCATGGAGCTGCATAGAAAACCTTCCGGTACGGGTTGCACGGGCGGCTTCATCCCGAAGGAAATGTTGAGGATATCAATGCCGGCTTTTTCAAAGGTTTTGGCCACTTCAATGCCGTCCTTGCTTTCCGGTAAATACTCACCCATCCGGACACCCAAAATAAACTTTTCATGCGTTTTCTTTCGGATTTCCGGTAAGATTTCTACCAGAATTCTTGTTCTGTTTTCAACATTGCGGCCGTATTGGTCGGTGCGCTGATTGTAAGTGGCGTCGAGAAATTTACATAAGGTAAAGCCATGGGCAAAATGAAATTCGGCGCCGTCAAAACCCAGCTCACAGGCAGTAACGGCCGCCTGCTTCATGTCCTGCTGCATCGAACGTATTTCTGAAAGAGTAAATTCGTTGATATTCTGATCGCCGCAGGCAAGCTGCATCATGATGGCCGCGCCATATTCATGGCAGTTATCTGCGATTTGCTTGAGTGTCCTGGTATTATCCTCCGACCACCTTTCGGTTGCACCCACTGCGCCAAAGACTGGTGTGGCCTGAACAATAATCAGCCCCGCTCCGCCTTTTGCGCGCGCCGTATAATGTTCAATGTGCTGCCTGCCATAATAGGAACCGTTGTCCCCGCGAAAGGAGAAAGTGACCATAGGCACCATTACGATTCTATTTTTGATGATGTTATTTCTAATCGTGAGTGTTTTCTGCAGCTTCGCCATATGTTTTGCCTCCCATTATGAAAAGTTATTGTAGAACACAGTTTCTTCTATTGGCTTTCTATGATAATGTAGTCGTTCATTCGGTGTCGCATCCTCTGCCGGGTATCCCAGCGGAAGCAGGGCAACCGGCACAATATTTTCCGGTAACGAAAACTCTTTTTCGATATTGGCAGGGTCGAAATTGCCTACCCAAGTGGTGCCCAGCCCAAGCTCGGCGGCTTGCAGCATCAGATGTGTGGCAACGATACCTACATCGTTATCTCCGCTGTCTTTGCCATCAAAGTTACGTTTCCAGCTGACAGTATTGTCATAGCATACGAGCAATGCCATCGGAGCATTGAAATGACACGGCGTGCATCTCTTGAATTTTGCAAGCGCTTCCTCATTTTCAATGACGAGAATCCGCTGCGGCTGATTATTGCAGGCAGTCGGAGCAAGACGACCTGCTTTGAGAACAAGGTCGAGTTTTTCCTTTTCCACCGGTCTTTCGCTGAATTTGCGAAGGGAATATCTGTCTTCCGCAAGGTTTATAAATTCCATATGCATCCCCATCATTTCGTTACAAATTTTTCGCTGACATTCAAAGTTTAATATACGTTTCCCATGAAAACCAACCTTTACAATTGCCGCACAATTAATTATACTAAGTATATTCAATAAGGAACATAATTACAAGTACGCACATTATTGTGCCTTAAAATCGGAGACTAATTATGACTAAGGAATCAGAGAAAATAAAACCGGTTCATTTCAAAAAGTGTGCAGTGACGCACGCGCTTGAAATCATTGGGGGGAAATGGAGACTGCCGATCATCTGGGAACTTTCCGCGCAGGAAAGCATGCGATATAATGAGCTTAAACGGCATCTGGATGGAATCACCAATATTATGCTGACAAGGGCATTACAGGGTCTGGAATATCATGGGCTGGTCAAGCGCGTGGAACTTTGCCAAATACCGCCCCATGTGGAATATTCCCTGACCGAAAGCTGTAAACAGCTGCTCCCTGCTTTGGAAATCATCAATGAGTGGGGCAAAGCAAAAATGCTAAATGCTTCTTGCGATGATATCACCGAGAGCGTGGATAATTGAAACCCAACTACCCATCATACTCATTCTATTCCTCAATAAACTGCACCAATTCTTTGTTAAATTTATCGCGCTGATCATAGAAGAAAAAATGGCCGCACGCTTCAAATGGTACAAGTTTGGAATTCCTGATACTATTCTTTTGCGCTATAGCTAAGGGATATAGGCAGACTTGGTCATTAACACCGTGAAGAATCAGAGTTGGAACGGTTATTGTTTTCAAATCGTTAAATAACCTATTTATGATAATATAAAAAAGCCCGAAAAACCCTGTAAATAGGCCATAAACGCAACGAAGCCACCTTTTTCAAGGTGGTTTTCATTGTATCAAACTTTGGGTTTGATTATGGTGGAGATGAGGGGGTTTGAACCCCTGACCTCTGCGTTGCGAACGCAGCGCTCTCGCGGAGTGAACAGTTATAGTTAAAACTATTCACTAACACGAGAGCGAATTCCTACATCACATTTGTGCATCATAACCAACCAAACGCTGTTTTGAATAGAAACGGTGTTTGGTTTTTCTTTTGCCTGAAGGGTTTTCGTTGGATATTCGAGAGATCGCCCATCAGACGATAAAACGGCAATTGGGGATGTAGCTCGTCCGACCGCAGAGTGGTGGTAAGCCCTAAGGGATTAGATTGATATTACACATAAGTTGGCCTCATTGCCATTCAAAAGTGGGTATATAAAATGTATTCATTTTTAGTCTGCAATACTTCGCACTTTGCTTTTTACACTCATCCGGGCTTACATGCTTCTTCTCACACTTTTTGGGGTGAGTGCAGGCGTTGTATGGAAATCCAGAATACCCTGTCTTTGCTATGGTTGCATATTTTTTTACTTCCCGTGCAACCGTAGTAAGGTTTTTGTTGATTGCCAATGAAATCTGTCCGAAGGTCAGATGTTTTGTCAGACCTTCTTCAATTTTCAAGTGATCTGTATAAGTGATATATGCCATTGCTTCCTCCTTCTTGTCGTCAGCATTAAGGATTGGTAAAATGGATAAAAAAAGAGTGCCAAGCTTCCGAAAGTTCCGGAACTTAACACTCGATTTTCTCATGTACGTAAAAATTCAGGAAGGGCCATAATTGAAATACAGGTACTTTTTTGACATCGTCGCAGATGTGCTTTGAAAAAGTACCATTGCCGCGCAAGCACGGCACATTCAATAATGCTTATGATAAATTGGTCTATGGTATGGATGTTGTCATTATCAAGACCAACATCTGCGTTCGCGCGGACATGGATATGAATCGTATCGTTCTTAAAAAGCAAGCAATAGAGTACAGAGTATATGGCAAGCAATTTGCCCACGATGGTCTATGTTAAAGGCCTTGATGGGTTTCCAAGTCCTTTTGCATAACAATAATGAAACCGAGCTATGCTTCCGGAACTTATTTGCCCCCATCAGTTTCTGTAGCCTGGCAGATAGTAGATTCTGACAATGCGGCATCCGTTTTTCTTTTTTTCATTATCTCTCTGATCTCATCCCTTCTGACGAAGTACATAATCAAAAGGAGCAGAGGCAAAACAAACGTAAAGGGAAGGATAATCCACGGAAAAACCTGGTCCGAAGCAAGCAACATGATCACGCTTGACTTTTGCATCATCGGTATCATACAAATTAGAAATGACATTATAGTGACAGGGATCACAAAAGTTTTATGCGATTTTGTCTTAAAAATCCCCGATAGAGTGTAACTCGCCATAAAATTATAGATCGTCAGCTTAAGCAAAAGCCCCGGAAACCAGGCTAGCGCGTTTATTGATTGCACCCTTTGTATAAAATCATATGCATGTACCTGCCCTGTATATTCAAAATAAGGATTAAACATATTTTTGGCAAAACTGATACCGAGGACTAATATCGTCGGAATCAGGATCATGGCAAAGAAGACGAAGAAGACAACCAACGACTTTGCATAAGTTTTATTAATACTTGCCTTTTTCATCAGAAAAAAGGAAAAAACCAAATATATCAATATTTCAGAATACCTCGCACCGGTGTAAAAGGCACCCAGATTCAGTTGGAGAAGTGTAGAATCCGCAAATACCGGCTGCAAATTTTTGAAATCCATAAGACCAAGTCCCATCAGTAAAAAGACGATTATAGTAAGCATGACAAATGGCACGATGAATGTTGCCAATCGTCCAATCGTTCCGGCCCCCTTATACGCGGAAAATGATACGGCAGCAAAAGCAAAAATAAGGACTGCCCATATTGGCGTTCCGGGCAGAACAGAAATACCGACGAAGATCGCACCTATCAACATACAAGCCGTATAGCAAAACAGAAAAAAAGCGAAAAATAAAAAGGATACCACCTTGCCGAAAAATTTCCCCAGGATCATTTCTGTCATATCATTCAGATTGATTCCTCTGAATTTATTGATGAGAATTAGAATGGGGAAACTAATAATGAAAATATAAAAAATAGAAATAATCATTACGATCCAGACATCCTGATTGGCAGGAGGGGTGTTTAATATCGGCATGAAAGTATACGGAAACATCAGTGCACTTCCAACCGACATAAGCAATAATTGAACAGATGTGATATTATGCTTGGCTGTCATGTATTTACTCCTTCTGGTCAAAAGCATTCTTTGTTTCACCCGACATAACAACTGACGAATCAACTCTGACATTTACTTTGGCCTTTGAAAAAATGTCATCCCAATTAGTTTTCATATTTCGCCATTCTTTTGGGTGCTGTATATGAACATAGCCCCCAAATCCGAATATATCGCTCTGAAATTCCGTCTGGGCCTTTTGAATAGATGCAGCTATTTCTGTTTCCAGTTGTTTGTTGAATTTTTGTTCAAGAGTTTTAAGAGGTCCAATTTTGTTGACATCAAAATTGCCGCCGTCCTGTATAACAGATAAAGCCACTTTGGTGTTTACAGAAATTGTTACCTGTCCATTCTCAATATCTGTTTTTATCTTTGAATTGGATTTTGTTACTTTGCCCGAAGTAAGGTTATCTGGCAACGAAACAACGGCACCAACTATTTTATCAGTGACTAAATTATAGGCTCTTGTTTCGTTTGCATTCATATAGCCGACCAACTTGTCGTCTTTAAATGCCGCAAGCCCGCTGTAAACAATTTTATATTTTTTTTCGGATGCATCCTGAGAACCTGCCTGAGAACTGCTTTCAGGTTTTGATTCGTCCTCAACTATTTCAATAAGCCCGGCAACTGGCTGCTTACCGTCTTCGTAATAATCTTTTATAAAATCGAGGGTCGTAACATAAACCGACTCATTTTTTATCTTTATCTGAGTTTTAGATAATTCGTCTATATAATTCCCTACCATATCCGACATGCCGGTGACACTGGAATAGACACGTTTCGGTTCTTTACCTTTAATAACTGCCACAAATGATGTTTCATCGGTCAGATGATCTCTTGAAAGAAAATCCAGGACAGGCATCATTCCCTTTTTGGCGAACTTTTCACTGAAAAGCCTGGCCTTAAGATTACCGCCAAATAGAGCTTTGCCATTTAATTCATCTCTTACCGCCTCCGCTACGGTTTTCCCTTCGCAATTAAGCAGAACAACAGAATTTTTCATGCCGCCATCCCCTTTGCCGCCTGAATCACCTGATGGCTTCATAACTTCTTTCGTTAATTGTATTTTCCCGTCATCTTTTATATCAATCAAGACGCTGTTTGTAACAGACAGATTTTTAGGTTCTGTCCTGCTCCAGCATCCCGAAAAAAACATTGTTATCGTAATGAGTAAAAATACGCAGCATAATTTCTTCTTCATAGCTTCACTCCACTCTTTTTATTTCATTTTCCGCACATTATCTTTTGCAATGGATGTCGGCCTAGATTTCATTGACCATAGAGGGAACCGCAGGACACTATCTTTCATTTCGTTTTTTGAAAAAGAGGATAGGATGGGGATGCCGAAGGATTCGGTTGATATGAGCTGTGCAAGCATGATGACCATGCCCGTTCCGATGCCGACAAGTCCCATTGTGGCACCTAAAAGTAAAAAAAACAGCCTGTATATTAATATAAACTCCGCTAAGCTTGGCACAATAAAACTTGATACCGCAGTTAACGCGATAATAATAACCATTGGTGCTCCGACGATGCTCGCGTTCACCGCAGCTTCACCGATAATCAGAGAACCCACAATCGTGATTGCAGAGCCAATGGTCTTGGGCATTCTTGTACCGGATTCTCGTAATAGCTCAAACATTAAAATCAGAAAAAAGGCCTCGGCAGCTGCTGGCAGAGGAGTCTTTTGTGTTGAATTGATCAGTTGAGTTAAAAATACCGGTGGGATCGTTTCCGGATTATATGTCATAAAGGCAACAGACAGCCCTGGCAGCAACGTACCAATAAATAGTCCAATCACCCGTAGCATTCGAATAATAGTAGATTGCAGTGTTCGGCTGTAATAATCTTCACTGGTATGGAGGTTATCTATAAACAATTCGGGGACCGTCAATACATGGGGAGTTCCGTCGCAAAGGACCCCGACCCTGCCCTCGAGAATTCTTGCGGCCGCGATATCGGGCTTTTGCGTAACTCCTACGCCCGAAACCGGAGAGAAAGTATTGTGATCGATAAACTGCTCGATATGCCCCGATTCTAAAATAGAGTCCACGTCAATTTGGGAAAGTCGTAATTTAAGTTCTTTTAACACGTCCTGGTTTACGATCCCATTGACATATACAAGCGAAACTTGGGTATTGGTTTGCCTTCCCAATGTCATGTTTTCAAAAATCAATGCTGGATTTCTTATTTTTCTCCGAATGAGTACGGTATTTGTCCTGATATTTTCGGTAAAACCTTCCTTTGGTCCGCGGGTTACGGTTTCGGAGTCGGGCGGCTCCACCGACCGTTTATCCCATTGTTTAAAATCTACGACAAATATTTCGTTGCTATTTTCATAGAAAACCGCAACATTGCCATTTACGATCTCAGTGACTGATTCGGAAATATCATTAACAATTTTATATCGGGCCTTAATGGCGTAAGCGATATCCCCCTTAAAATCGGGGGATTTTAAAGGCTTAATTATATCTCTGTCGGTGATATCCTTATCTGTAAGTCCATCGATATAAACGATCATGGCTTTATCCTTTTGGGTCTCAAAAACGTCGATGATCACGTCACTGCTGTTAAAAAAGATTTTTTTTAACAAGGCTTCGTATTCGGAAATTTTTGACGAAACATTTTTCCCGTCGTCGTTTGCTTTCGTATTGCTTTTTGCATCAGGTTTTTGCTGGCTGATACTGTCTGATTGTTGCTTTTCATCATTTGTTTTTCCAAATTCGAAAATTGCGATCACCTCCACACTATAATTTTATTTTCTCAAATTAGTCTCCATTCATACTTCAGAACTTGTGGAAACTTTTGAAGGTTCTTGATGCTGACGACTAATGTGAATAGATGAAAAATAATCTGCACATGGAAAACGAGCTGTTTATGGGACAAATATATAAAAATAAGATTTTGTCTGTTTTCACGATGGTGGATGCCTACTTAGTCACACAGATTTTGCTTTTCATTTTTTACCGCTTGGCGTTCAGCAATGAACGCCTTTTTTATTGCCCAAATGGAGCGTGATAGGGATTACAACGAATGCTAATGAAAAAATGGCCGAACAATGCTTTCACCGGGCAGGGTTAAATATTCAAAAGAGAAAGGAGTTTTTGACGATGAAATGTTTTTTCGTATTCCAGGAGGTGAGAATAGCATGGCAAGCAACGTGATTGCCATAGCAAACCAGAAAGGCGGCGTCGGGAAAACAACAACCTGTTCCAATCTCGGCATTGGGCTTGCCCTTAACGGGAAAAAGGTGCTTCTAATCGACGCCGATCCGCAGGGCAGCCTGACCGCAAGTCTCGGTTATCAGCAGCCCGATCAGCTTGATGTGACGCTTGCAACCGTCATGGGCAAGGTGCTGGCCGACATCCCCGTTTCCCCGCAGGAAGGAATTTTGCACCACGCGGAGGGCATTGACCTGCTCCCTGCCAACATTGAGCTGTCCGGCATGGAAGTCTCTTTGGTCAACGCCATGAGCCGGGAAACCATCCTGCGACAGTACATCGACGGCGTGAAACAGAATTACAGCTATGT
>Ga0209125_1002388_pt1 | contig 14584 bp, 16 predicted proteins | sample BarGraIncub1131A_FD_184503 | JGI IMG/M metagenome (GOLD analysis project Ga0209125, IMG submission 184503) | Arctic peat soil microbial communities from Barrow, Alaska - Barrow Graham LP Incubations 11-31A (SPAdes) (version 2) | ecosystem: Environmental > Terrestrial > Soil > Wetlands > Peat... | reverse complement strand
CTAGCTACCCGTTAGGCGGCATTTTAGAATCGCACTATTTAAGGTTATTGCGATTAGATAATCAAAAAACTGCAAGAGGGGAATAATGCAAAATTAGTGAACATAGATTTGTGTAAATAACAGATTACTAAAAAGATATGAGTCCCGTATTTACACCTTTTACGTATGCTCATGATAATAAAATGACAACATTTCCAGCGTTTTATAATAGATTGATATTCAAGGCTGGTTGTGTAGACAGTCTAAATGTTTAAAGAGGAGTATCCTGAAAATCCGAATAATTGAGTAGGGAGTGAAGGCCGAAAAACTTAAGAGTAGGCAAAATAAAAAATCAATTTACTTATGAAAAAGCGTTTAATTAAGGCAGCACTTACAGTTGCAATTGCATTCGCAATGACTTCTTGTTACACATTTACCGCTACTGTCGGTAATGGACCACAAACTGGGACAAAAATTGTGGCACACAATCATTACGTTATTGATGGTTTGGCACCTATTTCGACAGTAAACACCAAAGCCCTTGCTGGTGATGCTAAAGATTATTCCATAACCGTAACTCATTCCTTTATTGATGGATTCCTAATGATGTTAACTGGTGGCATTTATACACCAACTACTGTAACTGTTACAAAATAAGTTGAATCAGGAAGTCATGGTAATCAATTTATTGATTGCCATGACTTCAACTATTTAAACAAATGAGATACATTCTAATCATTTTCTCAATCATACTCATCCTGTACCCAATTTATGCAATAATTAGATGTATGGAATCAATAAATACTTTATCAAATTATGGAGCTGGGGTTTTAGTTGGTGGATTGATCTTTATAGTTACAGGTGTTGTGATACTCTTTTTTACTCTAAGGTTGTTAAAACGGAAAAAATGATGAATAAATATAAATCAATTTGGATGGTCTATCTTTTGACATTGCTATTAAGTGGGTGTTCTAGTACGACAATGATTCAAACAAATCCTAGTAAGGCGAAACTTTACATCGATGGTGCGTATGTTGGTGTAACACCTTATTTATACAGCGATACCAAAATTGTTGGTAGCTCAATGGTGGTTAAACTAGAAATGGAAGGATTTAAACCCTTAGTGTCGACAATAACCAGGGACGAAGAAGTCGATGTCGGTGCCGTTATTGGTGGCGTTTTTTTTACGATCCCCTTTTTATGGACGATGAAATATTCTCCTATGCATAATTATGAATTGATACCAATGCAGGATAAACATGCAACTGATTCACAGAATAATCAAAATTCAAACAAATCGAAGGCCGATAAACTTCGAGATTTAAAGAATTTGTTGGATGACAACATTATTACTAAAGATGAATTTGAGAAGGGAAAATCAAAAATACTAGATGCAGATGATTAAAAAAAACGCCGCCTAACACCACCTAAGCCACATACGCCTAAAAAGGCGCACGCGGCCTAGCCACCCGTTATGGAGCATTTTAGAACGCACATATTTTGGTACCTGCAATTGTGAATCTAACATCCAAGAGGAAGAAACATCCAAGAGAAAGACGCGTCAACATGGGTGTTGCTACTGATAAGAAAGATATAGTGACTTCGGTTTCGGCCGATAGAGAAAGACAGAGAAAGACGCTTGATTATAGATTTCTGCAATTGATTATGTTAAAGACTGATAGAGATCAGCGGTGGATAAACAGGATTGCAGATAACTAGAACGAAGGATTCGGCCAAGAACGACAAATTCCCATGCGGACGATAGCGGATTCCTTCAATGGCGGATTCCGGGATAATGGACAAAGTTTGATTGTGTCTGACTTCGGCAACATCGCAAGCGTTAGATTACGGATTCTCTTACTGGCACAACTTTTCTGGCTAATAGCTGATTCCGGATTGACTGACAAAGAAATGGCTTCGCCATGAAAGTGGGCAAACAAACTGAGTGCAAACGTTGTTGGCAGACATTAATACCACCAATACGTCGCAAGCAGGACGATGACAACTTCGATTTCAGATAACAGATTTTTGGCAATCAAAGATCGAGTTCTACGATGGAGATTGCGGATGGAAGAAGAGAAAGAAAAGAAACAGCAAGGGACTGTCAAGTTGCTGAAAAGCTTCTGGTGGTCGACAATTGAAGGATATTCATGAATAAAAAAAACGCTCCATAACACCAGCTAAGCCACAGGCTGCCACTCAGGCGAAATACGCCTTCGCTCCGCCCGCGCCCTAGCTACCCGTTAGGGCCAATTTTAGAACGCACATATTCAGGCAGTTGCGATTGTGAATCTAACATCCGAGAGAAAGACGCGTAAACTATAGTGGTATAACGGATAAGAAAGAAATAGAGACTTCGGTTTCGGCCGATAGGGAAAGATAAACATTGAATATTCAAAACTAAATACGGACTCTTATACAATATTTATGGCTAATAACATGAATCTACTTGAAAAACCGACAATCGAGTTAGTTGACAAATATGTAAATATTTTTAACATCAGTGATAGATATTTTCCAGCAGATCAAGCAATAGAAAATCTGTTTTCAGCATTTCCGGAAAATAAGAGAATTGAGGATATTTTATTGAAGATTAGTGTTTTGAATGATCTGTACAGCACAAATATTCTGGGGACATATAAAATGGCAAGACATGTGCTTTCTCTAAATATTGACCAAGACTTAAAAGATGGAAATCCTTTAATTGTTAATAAGATAGCACTTGGACATGGAATAAGGTTGAATGAGAATAATACAGAAATAAACTTTTTTTCTTTTGCAACTAAATATTGCGCTTGGCATAATCCACAGCATTTTGCGATTTTTGATAGCTTTGTAGAGAAAGTATTGTTTCAGTATAAAAAACAAGATACGTTTTGCGATTTTAGAAAGTCCGATTTAAGAAGCTTCGACAAGTTTCTTAAAGTCATTAATGACTTCGCCAAATTCTATCAAATTGATAGCCGGAGTTTAAAGGATATTGATAAATTTTTATGGATGTATGGTAAGGAGCAATTCCCAACATCTTATCGATAATAAATTCAAGTAAATGTTCTGTTATTCAGTAAGTTATCAAGGAGTATAAAGTTCTACTTTTTTTCAACTACAATTTGAAGATATGAAAACACGATTGATTTGGAGAGAATGTTCCGTTTGCAGTAATAAAGATTCACTCTGGGTTGAATGTACTGATGAAGAAGTAACAGCCAAGATCCTTCCATTTATTACTGATGATGTATCTGATTTTTTAAAAACAGTATCGCAGAATCAAGGTACCAACCTATTAAACAATAATCCATTAGATGAAATTTATACAAATTTCTTTATGGTTTCTTTTGATGCATTAATTATAAAGAGTTATCAATGGCTTATGCCGTACTCGGGACAATGGAATGCATATTGTCCTTTTATTCAATTTGAGCCGATTGATTTTGATAGTTTAGCCGATATAAAGGATATTATTATAAATATCTGACTCTAAATATTTGCTGATTTTTAGAGCAATGTTTAAAGTATTTTGAACGAGGATAGATATAAGATACAGAATAACTGATTCTTATATGATGACTGATTTGTATATAATGTGAATATAACATAAAAAAAACTGGCCCTAACATCAGCTAAGCCACAGGCTGCCACTCAGGCGAAATACGCCTTCGTTCCGCCCGCGCCCTAGCTACCCGTTATACGCAAACTTAGAAGCGCACTATTATGGATCGTGCTGATTTTTAAAAAAGAGTAATTCAAGTGACACATCAAAACTAAACTTTATGACAGATTATGATGATTTAAGTAAAGCTCAAGATAAAATCCACGAACTTTATCAAATTAGGGATGAGATTAATAAAGCTTCACTGTACTTAAGTGCTCTTGATGCAAATATCAATTGGTATAAAAAAGTGTGTGATGAATTTCCTGATTACCAGAATGAAATCATTTCTCCCTTAGAGGATTCAATTATGATCATTTCAGGATTTGAGCCATATTCATTCAGTGTTATTGACGCTTCAACTGCAACGGGTTCATTATTTTCTGTTTCGGGTAAAACAAGATCATTTGTACAATCCTTTGGCAGTGAGCATTACCACTTAATAACTGAAAATGAAAAAATAAATAAAACTGAGGATTTAATAAGTCAAATATACCAGAAAATTACTTCTTATCGATTAGATCTTCAAAAAGATAATCCACTAAATGCACTTACTGAAGCTAAGGAGTGTTACGCAAAATGGAAAGCTGGTTCTGTTTCCAATTCAGATTTAGCAAAAGATATTAGAGCTTTTCAGGATATTTTTAATGGGGTTCTTCATAGAGCAAGGTGTATGTCAAATACACCTATTCCCAAAATATTTCCAGATCCAAGTTGGCCTAAAATGTCAGAAGCATTAGCTAAAAAAAGATCTGGATGTTTAATAAAAATGCGAGAAATGAAAAGCGAAGAAGATAAATTGCATTTGGCTTTTACTTTAATATCAAAAAAGACAAAGACTGTTGTTACTTTTGAAATGGATCGACTATTTAAAGATTATATAGAGCATGTTTATGCCATTGTTAATTTGATTAACGAGGATTTGCTGGCATAGGATACTTTTCTAACGATGGTAATTTGGAATGAATTTTAATAGATATACAATGTCAAATTGTTTTGGGCTGGTTTATTTTGAAACTGAAGTGGAGAGGGATTATTTAACGGATATCCTTATTCATTCGGATTATCTATTAAAAGAGATAGTTTATTACAATTCAGAAAATTCTCAGGAATCTTTTCTTGAAATTCTTACAAATCATGAAAATTGTGATACAATAATACTTCCAACTCTTGAGATTTTATTTAATCCGGTATGTTTTAAAAACATAATTGATTGCAATTTCAAATTCATATGTTGTGATAATTTGACGGATTGTAATATTTTAAGTTTGTTGATTTCGCTTCACAAATTTGAAATTTCAATTGGTCATAAGGCTACGAGACTTGCACTTAAGAAAATTAAGGATGAGATCAATTTAACAGGGGAATATCTATCAACCACAGGTCATATATTAACAAACCTTGGTCGTAAAAAAGGATCAAAAGGAGTAAGCACCTCAGATGCTGTTAACAAAGCATGGAAAGATCGAATAGGAGCGAGTTCGGAAAGATATAATCAATGGATTTTAATTAAAGATCTTCAATCAAGGGGTAATACATTTTCTGCAATTGTTGATATTTTAAATTCTTCTGGCGAAAAGTCTCCGCATGGTAAGCCTTGGGTAATTGGTAATGTAAGTAGAGCTTTGAATGACTGGTGGAAGTATTTTGATTCAAACAAAAATGTAATCAAATTTTCATCGAAAGATCGAATCGGAACAGATCCAAACCAAAATGTAATCAAATTTACATCGAAAGATCGAATCGGAACAGATCCAAACAGACATAGACAATGGCTTTTAATTAATGAGCTTCGTGATAAAGGAAATTCTCTTTTAGAAATCGTAAACATATTAAATTCTACGGGCGAGAAGACACCAAAAGGTAAAGCATGGGTTGCTGGAACAGTAAGCAGGGCATTAACAACATGGGGCAAATATTTTGAATAGAACTTTTTTTATGGAAAGCAATAAGGACTTAAGTATTCAAGAAATTAGTAATATTTTTTCAGACGACTTTGAACTAAACAAAGTAATCACAAAATATTATGAAAATCTTCTGAATTTGGAGACCCTTCCGCATTTTAGCATAAGGAAGAACATGCCAAGTGTGAAATCCTCTTGCAGAAATTGGAGGCCATTATTTAAAGAATTATGTAGGGTAAAACATATTACATCAAATAAAGATTGTTTTTGTCTTGCTTGTGGAATAACAGTTGAACCCGAATTGTCACATATTATTCCAAGAATTTATGGTGGTGTAAGTAGTGTGAGCAATGTAGTTCCTTTATGTAGTATTTGTCATAAACACTTTGACAAGCATTTTGACTTATCTCCCTATAATAGGACAGAATTACAGGACTTTTTTTATTGGTTGATTAACAGGAATCTCTCAGATATTGTTACACATTTGTTAAAGAAACATTTTTACTTTATGAGTTCAGTTAAATCATCAGAAGTTTGTAATGATTTAACACCAAAGAATTTCATTAATAAATATGATTCAGAAATCAAATCTTATAAAAAAGATTGCTACCCTTTATATCATGATGATTACCCAGGGGATGATACTTGAACTTGAAAATATATGCAAAGTACAAATTACAGAATCACATCTGTAGAATAGATTAACAAATTAGAATAATTAAGTCAAGCAGGATAGAGAATAATTGATTGGGTTCGATTTTTGTGAGTGAACCAAATATTATCATAACTGCAACCAAAACTAATATAGAATATCCGATTATTCTAATAATTTTTATAACAAAATCGGCAATTTGATTTAGTGCCTCAAGTTCTTTCAGCTTTAAGTCTAATTTTTCTATCGTAGTTGGTTTCTTCATAAGTGATTCGCTCAAATAATCACCTACAAAAATATACTAAAAAAAACTGTTAATACAATGAAGTTGAAGGATAGTTAATGTTGAATATTGACATTTATTCTGTCATTTCATTATGCTCTTTCTAGTGACAATATTTACTTTGCCTTATTTTCTAATTGATCAAAAACATCCTAATTTGGAATGTGCATCGAAAAATACGTAAATAATATATTAAAGAAAAAGAAATAAAAAAAGTCTGCGTATAACACCAGCTAAGCCACAGGCTGCCACTCAGGCGAAATACGCCTTCGTTCCGCCCGCGCCCTAGCTACCCGTTAGCGGCAAGGCTGGAGCCGGTCATTTTAGGTTCATCGGTAATTTCATCAAAGAGAATCAGCAAATTGATATAACATAAAAACATAAATGAATATAGCCCGAAAAATTGCATATTTATTATTTACTTTGACCCTTCTCTCTAATCAATTGATTGCTCAGAGATCGTTGATTACTAAAGATAGTGCAATTACAATTGCATTAAAAAATGGACTTAAAAAAGGATTGGCTGAATATGATGCTACTCTATTGAGAGATACGATATGGAATGTATCTAGTCTTGTCTGTGATGATGAATCAGTGAGCTTATATGATGCTAAATTAATAAATGCTAAAACTGGTGAGGAAGAAAAGAATATCTATTGTGCCCCGGGGCAAATGTACCACGTAGATCTTGGCAGAAAAATAGAAAGAACAACAATCAATTCTAACCTAAATATTGACTCCTTACCTATTGTCAGAGAGGAATTTAATAAGAAACTAATACCGTTTAATGAGCGCGAGTCCAATCCTGTATTTTCTGATAATGATAATAGAATTGCTTTTCAATATGGATTTCGAAAAATTGGAATAATCAATTCTGATGGTTCTGACTTTAAAGAGATTTGTGAAGAATGTCTTTATCCTCAATGGTTAGATGATGACTGGATTATGTATTTTAAGGATTTTGAGCATATCTACAAAAAGAACATACATACAAGTATTGAGATTAGGATTACAAAGGAGCCCTATGGGTATGATAATTTCCAATTATCTCCCAATAAAAAATTGATTTTATATCAAAGTGTAGAAATGTGGCCAACATATGATAATCTTGGTAATCAGATATTTTATGCATCAACGAATGGTCAAGGGCAAAATCTATGCCTAATGTCGATTGATGGACAAGAGAAGAAATTTTTTAAGAAAGAATGGACTAGCTACTACAATCCGTATTGGACAAGTAATAGCGATTCGATAATTTTTTATATTTCAGGCCAAAAATATGTTGCAACAAATCTAAGTGATTCTGTAATTGATTATTCAATATTTAACCAGCAGGAAAATTTGAGTCTTACAGATGATAAGAAAGTTCTTAATGGTTTTTTCCCATTTATATATCATGGTCAGGTACTTGAGATTGAAAAGAAATCACTGACGCCAATAAGAATTTTAGTGAATGACATTGGTAGATACAGGGATGTATGGTTTTCTCATAACAAAGACTATTTGATATATTCCAAAACGAATAAGAAAAACGGAGATTATTCCATATGGATAAAAAAGATGAGAGATATTAATCATTAACAAATTGTATATATAATAAAAAGCCCTGCCGCTAACACCAGCTAAGCCACAGGCTGCCACTCAGGCGAAATACGCCTTCGCTCCGCCCGCGCCCTAGCTACCCGTTAGCGGCAAGGCTGGAGCCGGTCATTTTAGGTTCATCGGTAAATTCATCAAAGAGAATCAGCAAATTGATATAACATAAAAACATAAATGATTAAAACATATAGCCCCAAAAAATGCATATTTAGTATTAACTTTGTCCATCTTCGTCCTGCTGACGCTGACGCTTTTCGAAATCCGAAACGACAAATTACAAGTGACCGTTAGGCAATATTTGACAACGAGAATTAATGGAAAATTTAAATGAAAAAAATCGTATCCCAAATTTAACGCCAATTCGTTTCATTTTAGCTTTGTTTGTAGTCATATTTCATATTGCCCAATTTAGTGAAAAAAGAGGATTTCCTTTTTTTAATGATATGGCAATTTTTCATAAAGGTGCAGAAGCTGTATATATGTTTTTTTCATTAAGTGGTTTTTTAATCATTAAGCAGCTTTATGTTCAGAAAAAAGAGACAAATTCAATTAACTTAAAAAGTTTTTATAAAAGACGAATATTACGTATTTTTCCTTTATACTATTTAGTCTTAACTTTTGGATTTTTATACTATCGCCTTATTTTACCATTCTTTGGTTTTGAATTTGAAAATAATTATGACTTGCTATCTGGAATATTTTTATCAGTCACTTTTTTTCCAAACATATTTATTATTTATTCACCGGGTGGGATATTAGAAATTCTATGGTCTATAGGTATTGAAGAACAATTCTATTTATTTATCGCCCCATTACTTCTATTGCTACCATTAAAAAGAATAATATTGTTTTTAAGTGCTTTTACATCCATTTATTTTTTAATGTATTTTTCAGAATATTTTGTTTTCCTAAAAGAATATAAAATGCTATTCTTTTACTTTTCGTTTGCTGGTTTATGCTCAATTATATACCGTCATAATTTTTTCCAAACTTTAATTAAGAAGTTAAGATATCCAATACTATTAATATTTATCGCATATTTTACAACAGCGATATTCAAGAATAATTTTAATCCTTTTTTTTACAATCTTTTTAGTTTCATATTATTTGGATTTGTTATTTCCGTTCTAGCTGTAAAACCAATTAAAATACTTCAGAATAAAACAATGAATTATCTTGGTAAAATATCTTACGGAATATATATGTATCACGCAATAACTATGCAATTGGTAGGTTTTTTTTATTTAAAAGTGATTTCAAAGTTTGGTTTCCAAAACACTTTAGATATAATTATAATAAATGTTTGCGTAATATTTATAACAATTGCTGTATCTCATTTTTCATTTAAATATTATGAAAGTTATTTTTTAAATTTTAAATATAAGGCTAATATTAAACGAAGAGAGGAAATAAAAACATTGCCTAATTCCTAAAACTTCAAATATTTAAACCATGGGAATCTTCTTGATTTTTTTCTATTTCTTGATTTTGGTGACTATTGTTTACGTGATCTTCAAATGGGTTAACCGATACTTTGCCATAAAGGAGGAGCAAAATGATTTGTTAAGAGACATAATTAATAGGTTTGATAGAAGATTTCTTTAGACTTCAGATAAAAGGCAGATTCTTACAATTTCAACGATATGATTAAGTTGATACGAACGACTGGTAACAATCCAGACTATGTTGAGTTGACACGTCAATTAGACGAAGAGCTCCATGGCATTTATGGTGAGTTACAGTGTAAGTATGATGTTTTCAATATGATTTATGACATTGATACAGTTTTGATTGCATATGACGACAACAATGCCATTGGATGCGGTTGTTTCAAGCGATTCGATGACAAGACTGCAGAAATTAAGCGGATGTTCGTGCAGTTGGAATTTAGGAACAGAAAGATTGCCGGATTAATGCTTCAGGAGTTGGAATCATGGTCGATTGAGAAAGGGTACATTAAATTCATTCTGGAGACTGGTTCTAATCAACCGCAAGCCGTTGCCTTATACAAAAGGAGTGGATATCGGATAATTGAAAATTTCGGACAATACACTGAAGATTTAAACAGCATTTGTATGTTCAAGGGAGTACAAGAAACAAATAAGCCCTGCCGCTAACACCAGCTAAGCCACAGGCTGCCACTCAGGCGAAATACGCCTTCGTTCCGCCCGCGCCCTAGCTACCCGTTATGGCTAAGTTTAGAACGCACAGGTCTTGGTTCCTGCAATATTGAATCAAACATCCAAGAGTAATAAACATCCAAGAGAAAGACGCGTCATCAAGGGTGGAGCGGTGGATAAGAAAGAAATTTCAACTGCGGTTTCGGCCGATGGAGAAAGACGGCATATTTTTGATTTCTGCAATTGATGAACAAACATCCATGAGAAAGACGCGTCATCAAAAGTGGCGCGGTGGATAAGAAAGAAATTCAGACTGCGGTTTCGGCTGATAGAGAAAGACGCATTATTATTGGTTTCTGCAATTTATTGTGATGAAGGCTGATAGAGTTCAGCGGTGGATAAATAGAATTGCAGATAATAAAATCGAAGGATTCGGCCAAGAACGATAAATACCCATACGGTTAATATCGGATTCTCCTTTTATGTTTTATAAATTTAAAGAAACTCTTTTGAAAAGAGCAAACTATGTCAGTTCATCTAATGCAGAAATCTGGAAATCAATAATTGAGAACAATAAAGACGGGGAAGTTAATACTGGAAAATTCCCTTATGGATTAATTTACAATGGTGTCTCAATAATAGGGTTTGGTCTTTTTGTTTTTCTGGTAATAATCGTAAGTTTGATAGCCTATTTTAGAAACGGAAATAAAAGTACAAATCAAACACCGACCGCCTAACACACGCCTATGTTCATTGGCTGGCTGACGTGCATTCCGGCAGTTTTGCTCCCGCATTCACCTTGTCGTTCCACGACAGCGAACGCTCCCGCAAACCGCCAAATGCCCATAGCCTCGGTCGTTAGCAGCAGGTGTATAAAAAAACAGACAGATTGCAAAAAATTATTTTAATATGATAGAAAAAATGAAATTGAGCTATTTTACTTTATTCCTTTTGGGTTGTGTATTGTTTTTGACAGAATGCAAAGAACCTGAAATTATTTTAAAAGAAACTATTACGATAACACCAGACTCGTTGACTATTCCTAAATACGAATTTGCTTATTATCCACTCAAAGCCATAGTTGAAAATTCTAATTCCGACTCAATTATTTGGAGTTCTGAAAATACGAGAATTGCGACAGTTGACAAAAATGGTAATGTCACGGGCGTAAATGCAGGCGTAACTGAAATTGTTGCGACTCTTATAAACGGGAAAGCATCTGCAAAATGTAAAGTAAGAGTGACAGACAATAATGACTATAAATTCAGATTAATATTAAAAGATAAAGGAACTACAAGCTTTTCAGTAAACAAGCCGGAAGAATTTCTTTCCCCAAAATCGATTGAAAGAAGACGAAAACAAAACCTGTCAGTAAATGAATCCGATTTACCTATCTCTGCAGATTATATAAAGGAAATTGAAAAAACAGGAGCAATTGTTGTTGCAAAAAGCAAATGGCTTAAAACGGTCACAATAAAATGTTCTGATTTCTTCTTAATGGACAAATTAAAACAACTACCTTTTGTTGAAGATGTAGTTTTAGTATGGACAACCAATAAACCTGTTGTACTGAATGCAAAAAAATATATAAACAGAGTATCTCCTGTCTTAAATAATAGTTCTATAGATTCTATTTACGGTTCAGCATTTGATAATATAAATTTAAATAAAGGACAAGTATTGCATAATCTAGGATTTAAAGGAGCCGGAATAGACATAGCAGTTATTGACGCTGCATTTGTTGGTATTACTTCCAACCCGCAGTTGAAAAATATACACATAAAGGGGGCGAAATCATTTATTTATGAAGATCAGGATCCTTATGGAACTGATGATCATGGAGTGTGGACAACATCTTGTATGGCTACAAATATGCCGGGTTATTATGTAGGAACAGCACCGGAAGCAAATTATTGGCTATTACGTTCAGAAGATATAAACTCCGAATATCCAGTAGAGCAAGATTATTGGGTTGCAGCTATTGAATATGCTGACAGTGTTGGTGTTGATGTTGTGAATACATCGTTATATTATACTTCATCTAATTTCGCCCCATATAAATATAAATTTGAAGATTTAGATGGCAAAACTGAAATAGCGACTCAAGGTGCTAATATGGCTGCTGATAAAGGAATTCTTATAGTATGCTGTGCTGGAAATGAAAGTAGTTGGGTAGGAACACCTTGTGATTCGCCTAATGTTTTAGCAGTAGGAGCAGTTAATAACAAGGGTATGATAAGCGACTTTTCTTCATTTGGATTAACGGTTGATGGACGAATAAAACCAGACGTTGTTGCTTTGGGTAGTGGTGCAGCTGTTATTAGTCAAACCGGTACGTATATCGATTATAGATATGGGACTTCGTATTCAAGTCCAATTCTATGTGGGTTGGCAGCTTGCCTTTGGCAGGCAAACCCACAACTAACAAACAAACAACTGATAGATATTATTAGAAAATCGGCAGATAGGTACAACAATCCTCAACTACCATATGGCTATGGGATTCCAGACATGCAAAAGGCGTTAGAACTAGCCCGTTGATTTTAAATGGAATTAAAATTGAAATAACAAAAAACACCATGCTGCTAACACACGCCTATGCGCACCTGCTGGTTGACATGCACTTAGAAGTATTTGCTCCCGCATTCACTTTTTCGCTTTGCGAAAGTGAAGCTCCCGCAAATCGCAGGTGCGCATAGCCTCGGTCGTTAGCACCAATAGTAAAAAAATTAGAAACTAATAGTTGCTGATTCACATGAATAGTCACCTGATAACGTATTTCAATATAACCTACTGACAATTTTAATAAATAAGCGTATGTCAAATTGGAGAGAAGCCATTTCAGTCACATTACCATCAGAAGCACACATGATACAGGGATATCTTGATTCTGAGGGCATTGTCACGATCCTAAAAGATGAGCTGACAACTCAGGTTAATAATTTGTATTCCAATGCTGTAGGCGGATTAAAAGTGATGGTGAGAGATGAGGATTATGAAAATGCTCAGCAGATTCTTATAAATGGCGGATACATAAATCCTGAAACACCACAGAAAATTGAGATCGTCTATATAACTTCTACGACCGACAAAAAACAATGTCCATTCTGTCATTCTGAGAACATTGGAAAAAAGAAGAGTGCTGATGTGATTACGCTTGTAATTAGTTTGATACTGAATGTGATTTTTCCGATGTTTAGGAGGACAAACATGTGTTTTGATTGTGGAAAAGAATGGATTTTCCGAAAAAATTAATTCAAAAAAAACCTAGCCATAACACCAGCTAAGCCACAGTAAACCAATGAAATACATTGGTTTACCGCGCCCTAGCTACCCGTTAGGGCATATTATAGAACCCGCATCTTTAGTTCACTACAATAATTGAAAGAAAAGACTATGAAAACATTTAATGTGCATTGCTTTCGATTGATTCTTGCGATTTCGATATTTCTGATTGCTTCCTGTTCCAATTCTTCCAAAACTATTAAGTTGGATAGGGAATCAATACAAAGTGCGGATAACTACATAAAAGAGGGGCAAAAGAAACTAAAACAGTCGAATTATCATGGAGCCTATTCAGATTTCTGTATGGCGTTGATGTTTAATCCTGAGTGTGCAGATGCTTATGCGGGTAGAGGAAAGGTCTTGGTTACTTACAAATTATATGCTGATGCTGTTGAGGAGTTCTTTATTGCGGTATCATTTGACTCAACTTATGCAGTGTTATTTCGAGAACAAACAGATGCAAAGAGTTCATTAAAAGCATCATATGATCCCGATAAAATGCTAATGGTTGAGCCTGATTATATTGACCAAGTTCTTGTCAGAGGCGCCGAACGATACAACAAACAGAAATTAGATGAAGCGATCGCAGATTTCAGTAGGGTAATAAAGCTTACTCCCGATAATATTGATGGTTTATATTGCAGAGCAAATTGCTACTTGGTTCAAAAGAAATATGTGGAATCGATACAAGACTTTTCAAGTGTAATCAGACTTGATTCCAAAAATGCTGATGCATATTTGTTTAGGGGCTACTCAAAATATAACCTCTGGCAACGGTATGCTGCATTCTGCGATTTTAAAATGGCTAGTCAGCTGGGGAGTGAGAATGTTTTCAATGATTATTCTGATTTATGTATGGCTGATATTCAGCAACCTGGACAAGAGATTTTTGACTTTTTCTCGATGACAAAATTGGAATAGGAAAATAGAAAAAAATAACATGCCCTAACATCAGCTAAGCCACAGGCTGCCACTCAGGCGATTACGCATTCGTTCCGCCCGCGCCCTAGCTACCCGTTAGGCAAAAGCATAAAGAAGTAAGTTTTGGCCATTACAATTGTAAGTTTTCGAGCTTCGCTCGAGGCCAAAGTCTTGGCCTTTTGATCATCTTTA
>Ga0209125_1002387_pt1 | contig 14586 bp, 10 predicted proteins | sample BarGraIncub1131A_FD_184503 | JGI IMG/M metagenome (GOLD analysis project Ga0209125, IMG submission 184503) | Arctic peat soil microbial communities from Barrow, Alaska - Barrow Graham LP Incubations 11-31A (SPAdes) (version 2) | ecosystem: Environmental > Terrestrial > Soil > Wetlands > Peat... | reverse complement strand
AGCTGCTTTTGTTATTCTGCTTCTTATCTTTAACGTGGCAAAAGGTCTCCTATGTCTAATCCAGAGATGCCTTTCATCCATTAAAAAATCTGTTCCATGCTCTTTGTTAGTTATAGGATAATCCAAGGATAAACTCATTATTTTAAAATCTAATATAGTAAGTTCAAAACCCATAGGTGCCTTTTCTTCTTCTTTAACTATTCCTGTAACCTCTATAGAACTTTCTTGAGTTATTTCCTTCACCTTTAAAAACTTTTCCTCAGATGTTGAACTCTTCTCAAGAACTGCTTGGATAAATCCGGAACCGTCTCTTAACTGCAAAAATGCTATTTTTCCACTAGATCTTTTACCAGCGAGCCAACCTTTTATTACTACTTCCTTACCGATAAAATCCTTCATTTGCCTTATTTTTATATATTCTGCCATAAAAATACCTCTTTTATTTAATATATTAGATATTTAATTCATCGAGTACATCTTCAATTTCTATATTTCCACCCTTATTAAAAAATATAGCAACAAATTCATTAGATTTATAATCTTCTTCTTCTAAATCATAGGAAATATATTGAGTGTCTACATTAAATTTATCTGATATTTCTTCAATAATATCCCCTGCTGAATCAACTGCTATATCATTTAGATATGGTAAGAAGAATTCCTCATACCAGTTTTCCCCTTCCTTTTCATCCTCGCATTCATCATTTGAATAAGCCGTAGCTGCTTTTAATTCATCTTCATCAAAATTATAACAAAACTTTACAACTAACTGCCCTTCTTTATTATCTACTATTTCAACAGAAGATAAAGAATTATCTGATAAATAATCGATAATTTTTTGAAAATCCAATAATAATCCCTCCATTTCTACTTTCTACCACATATATTATCATATAAAAAATAAAATTATAAGTATACTTAAAAATATATCTTTTTAACTGGTTTTTGAGAGCTATTCTAAAAGAGAGGATGGTTCTTCCTTATAAAAAACATATTCATAATGGAGAGCTCTCGTTAAAACTACATATAAAATCTTTCTATCTAGCTCTTTATCACCATAATTTTTATTATCACAGTCAAAAACTATTGAACAATCAAATTCTAAGCCCTTTGTCATATAAGAAGGAATAATGACTTTATCCCCTAAAGCCTTCTGGTTCTCCTTTACTAACTGCCAATTATCAACTTTATTCTTTTTAAGTAGTTTGTCTAAAGCGATGCAATCCCCAAGTGTCTTACAGATTATAGCGATAGATCGCTTACCTGCCTTCTCAATTACTGTATTAATATTGAGTAAATGCTTTAATAAATCTTCGGTTTTTCCATATTTAATTAGTTCTGGAGGAGTGCCATGCCTAAAAACAGGTTTAGCTGGAATTAAATCAAGTTTCTGCTTATAAAGGGCTCTATTTGCGAACTCTATTATTTCTACGGTAGATCTATAACTTTGAGTTAATTCTTTATACCTTGTCTTATTTTGGAAGGCCTTTTCACTTAACTCTTTCCAGTCTTTTATCCCCTTATAAGAATAAATACATTGACCAATGTCTCCCACTAAAGTTATTGAGTTATTAATTGCCATAAATTTAAGAATATAAAGCTGGAACATATTATAATCTTGAGCTTCATCCACAACAATATGTTTAAATTGCCATTTACTTTCCATTCCCTCAAGCCTATATTTTAAATAAAATATTGGAGCTAGATCATCACTATCAATGACTTGATTTTCATAATTGCGATTAAACTCTTCTTTCATATCTAAGAAATTTTTCTTTGGCAGGTAGCCTTTAAATAAGCTTTCATACTTGTCTTCATTAAAAAGTGTAATGTACAGTTGTAAATAATTTCTACTCTCCCAATTAGTGAAATAAGCTTCAAAGCTTTCTCTTAAACGCTTTTGAATTATTTTTTTCTTTAAGTCTCTTTCCTCATATAAATCAAATAGCTGCTTGCGTCTATCTGGAGAATCCTCTTCTAACTTTTTAACTCTAGCAATTTTATATCCATATCCAAACTCTATTCTTTCTAAAACCGAACTTATCTTATCCCCTATCTTTAATTTAAAGTACCTTCTAATTTCTTCTTTCCTTTTCTTTACAGATAAATTCACAAAATCTACTGAGTATAATCTCATAATATCTTCTTTATTGAAAAGAAGATAGCCTTCATAGGTTATATCAAGAACCTCACTATCATCTTTTTCAATATCCAAAAGATATTTATCTAATATAGCTTTAAATTCCATGCTACCTTTAAAGCCTAGATAAGAATACTTTTCATCTTCAAACTGAACATTTTCAATAATATCAATAAGCTTTTTATTTTTAGATATTAATTTCATTTTAAGGTTTAGTATTTTAGTTAAGATTCCTTCATAGGTGTTTTGTACTACCTCCTCTACTCCTAGGTCTGGAAGAATCTGAGATATGTAATCTAAAAATATCTCACTGGGAGCAATAACTAATACTTCTCCTGCTTTAATTTTATCTATATACTTATATAATAGATAGGCAAGTCTATGAAGGGCAACTGTGGTTTTACCTGAGCCAGCAGATCCTTGTATTAATATTATTTCGTTCTTTTCTACACGAATTATTTCATTTTGTTCTCTTTGAATTGTTGCAACAACATCCTTTAATTTACCACTGCTACTTTCCTCTAAGTTTATTTTAAGAAATTCATCAATTAATTCCTTGCCATTAAAATTATTACTTTTAAGTATGATTTCATTTATTCCTTCATCAAAGGCATCTTTTAGTATTCCTTCCCTTATTAGAAATTTTCTCTTTAAGTTTAGTTCTCCACTTATAACTCCAACTGGTGCTCTATAGTAAGTATCTCCTTGAGTTCCACTATAATATAGATCTGCTATAGGCGCTCTCCAATCGATTATTATCTCTTCATTTTCTTTGCTGTCTCCTAACCCCAATTTACCAATATAGAAAATTTCCTCTTCTCTTTTGTACTCTCTAAAATCTATTCTAGCAAAATAAGGTTGTTCCTTGCTTTCCTCAAAATTATTTAAGCTTTTACTGGTTATAGCATAAAGTTGCTGGGTAGTTTCAAGTTCTTCATTATATCTTCCTCTGGCTTCCTTTTTTAAGCCCCCTATTTTTTTAGATAAGATTTTTTCACTATCTTCAATAACAGCTTTTTCCTTACCTATCCATTCCTTTATTTCACTAAGCTTATTTACCTCATACTCCATGTCACTTGTTTTTATAGGCATAACAAATCCTCCGGTTAATTTACCTTATACTGAATAACTTTATCACCAAGGAAAACATTACAGTATTTTCCCCTGATGATAATAGATTTATCAATAAAAACTTTTATATCTATTTCAAATATTTCTGCGTGAAAGACATTACCATCTTCCTTATGTAAATCCTTATAATGCTTTATTATATCTTTGTCAAAAGTCCTATTAAAAATTTCCGGTATAAAACTCTTTTTCGTATTAATTATATATTCGTATTTAAGCAGTTCGTTTAGGATGATTATATCTTCATCAATATGTTTTTTAGAGAAATCCAATAAAACTTTATAAGTATCTTTAAAGGATAAGCTTTTTTCATAATTTCCCTTTTCTTTATAATAATTAGAAAACATATCGTAAAACTCATAAGGTGACTTAAAAGACTTCAATAGATATCTTAAAGTATAAGTATATCTTCCTGAGTTATAATAGCTATCTAAAACCTCTTCAATTTCCTTTAATTTTATAATTGAATAATAATCCATAGCATTTGATGAAAGAATTTCATAAGGTGGATAAGGAGAGTATTTCATATCCCATTTTTCTATCTGAAAGCTAAGAAGGGAACCTTTTAATACCTTCAAAAATCCTAATTGTAGCATCTCCGGCTCAATAACATAAACATCATTAAAGGAATTAATAAAGGATTCAAAATCCTCACCAGGAAGTCCTGCTATTAAATCTAAATGTAGCTTTATGTTGTGCCCTTTCTTAAGTTTCAATACTTTGTCTGTTAAAACCTCAAAACTAACATTTCGACGAATATTTTTTAAAACACTACTTGCTGTTGTTTGAACTCCTATCTCGAACTGGAATCTATCCTTTGGAGCAGTGCTAAGCAGCTTTATTCCTTTTTCTGTAAGCAAATCTGCAGATATTTCAAAATGGAATCTTGTTTTGCATTCTATACCTATGAGATAGCTCCAAATTTTCTCTGCGAAGGTGCTATTACAATTAAAGGTTCTATCAACAAACTTAACTAAGGGAATATTGTTTTTTATAAAATAAGATAATTCTTCCTTAACTTTATTTATACTTTTAAACCTAACACCATCAGTAGCTGAGGATAGACAATATATACAAGAAAATGGGCATCCCCTGGAGGCTTCGTAATAAATAATCTTATTTTCAGGAAGCTCAATATAGGACTCGGGTAACTCATCCATATCAAGAGGTTTTCGTATTCCACCATAGATAACCTCACTTCCTTCTTTATAATACATTCCAGGTATACTTCTAGTTAACTTAATGTCTTCACTATTAATTAATTCTTCTAGGAAATCTCTATAGGTCCCCTCTCCTTCTCCTTGTATTAGAAAGTCTACATAACCTCTTTCAATATAATATATAGGGTCATAGGATACCTCCGGCCCTCCAAGTAATATTTTAAGGTTAGGTTTAATTAGCTTAAGGAGCTTTGAAAGCTTTACTATATACTCAATGTTCCATATATAACAAGAAAATCCTATAATATCTGTTTCCTCTTCTATCAAACTTTTTAAGACTTTATCTATATTTTCATTAATTGAGACTTCCTTAATACAGCATTCATAGGCCATACTTGATGTATAGTGCTTTAAATACCTTACTGCTAAATTACTATGAATAAACTTTGAGTTAACTGCTATCAATAAAATTTTCATATAGCACTCCTATAAAAAACTAATTCCTCAAGCAATTGAGAAATTAGTTTTTAAAATATCATATATATCCAATAACACGCCAGCAGTGGTTCGTTCTGCTTCAAAGATGATAGCTGTTGAAATTTTCCAGTATCTTTCATCTCTATTTTCAATATTGTAGAATTTAATAAAGGTATTGTTTGCCATAAGAGCATTTGTTTTAACATATTGGTCTAAGCTTTTATACCTTATTATACCCTTTTCTGCTACAAACGAATAATCCGTCATAAATTTACTGATTATCCAGAGTTCAAATCTTCTGTGACTTTTAAGTAGCTTATTATTTACATGTTGTGGTACAGTAGCATCTTGAATCAAATGGCAGGCGGCTCCATAAAAAAACATTGCTTTGTCCATATCTCCATTTTTCATAAAAATAGTAGCCTTATTAAAGTACTTCTGACATTCTGTAAGAGCATCAGAAAACCCATAAAGGCCTTTACCTTTACTAAAATGATAAAAATGATTAGAACTTTTAAAATCTTGATCAGCCCAGGTTATTCCATCATTTAGGTTCCTTATTTTATCTTTAAAAAAATCATATTGTTCTGTATAACCCTCATTTTTTAATATTTCAATAGCTTGAATATTTATAAATTTATGAATAGTACAATATGTCTTTAAGAAGGTTTTTTTCAATGGGTTTACTGCGAACATAACTGCTCTTAAAGCCGTTCCATAAGTGTATTCAAATTTTTTCATCTAATGCACAATCCTTTTTACTTTTTCTGTAATCTATTTTTTGTATTACTTCTTATCAAGTATAATATACATATAAGCATCAATATGGTCAATAGACCAAGCGTTATTTCTTTATATACATTGTTAACATTAGGGGACCCCACCTTGGTAATCACCCAAATAGACCCATTATTACTATCTAGTATATACAAGCCACTCCCAAAAACTCTAATATTAATCGAAGCTTTAGGGTTATCAATATGACATACATCAGATAGTATACCACTATTCGACAAAGAATATACCTCATTTACTCCCTTATCATAAAAAAATATTGTATCTTTTTTAGATATTGCTCCATTACTATCAACTGCAAGCACACCTAAAGTGCTTAAGGACTTATGCACATATAAAGGTGCTGGTGGATTATTAGTTGGCTCAGTTTTAAATATCTTTTCAACTTTTACTCCGTTGATACTAAATCTAGGAGAATCTACTGGATCACCACCACTAAAATCGGGCCATCCATACCAAGCTCTTTCGATCTTATAAATGTAATCAGTATCATTTTTTATTGGCCTTAGACCCCTGTTTTCCATACCGCCAACGGCTGCTATTATTTTACCTTGGCTATTAAAATCGAGTCCTGTAATATTTCTGATTCCCCAGGCATAGGTTTCTCCTAACCCTAAAGCTAAATCATAAGAAACAATACTTCCATTTCCTGGGAAATGACTACTGATATTTTGGTCTTCACTGTTTTTTGTACCGTAAGGTGTAAAGGCTCCCGTTTTAATATCTCCAAAGGTTTTGCCCTTCAGTATAATGTTCTTAGGAGTTATATCGTATGCATAAGGGTTTTCCTTTAGCCATATATTGTCACTACCTACCACCCCTGAATTTGTAACAGTCCCCACAGTAATATATAAGATATCCTTATTTATCCTAACAATGCTCTTATCATAATCTCCTATATTTGGGATGTTATCTAAAATGGTATAAATCTGCTTATCCTTTAAATCATAATAAAGTATCCTGTTATCTGAGGAAATATATAATTTGTTATTATAATAATCTATACTGTCAATATCTAATTTCTGATTTAATAAATATATGGTTCCTTCACCCTTAGTGTCAATCTTCTGGATTCTATCACTATAGGCTACATATATATTCCCACTCTTATCGAAGGTAAAATCTTTTCCGTTTTCGCATCCTTTATATAATATAGTTTTTTCAAATCCAGCAGCTTTAAGCTGTGGCTCTTTTATATTATATAAGCTAATTTTCAATAAAAAAGAAAAGGCTAAAATAAATAGTATTATACAAAATAGAATTACCTTTCTCATTTCTCCTCCAAAGAAATAATTATCATTTAATTATATGTGAAGCATCCTTCTTATATTAACAAGTTTTTAGAATATAGAGACAATATAAAGAATATCTATAACTATTCAAATATTATTTATGTGTGGTGAAAGAATGGAAGATAATTTTTATAAGAATTCATTAATTTTGATAGCCTCCAATCTTGCGACTGGAATATTAGGGTTTATATTCTCAATAAATCTATCCAAGGAACTTGGTGCTGAAGGTATGGGGGTATATGGCCTTATAATGCCTATATATAGCTTGTTTCTTTGTTTAATATGTGGAGGTATGGTAGCTGCAGTTTCTAAAGAAGCCTCTAAATACTTTAATAAAAATGATTATAGTAACTTGAATAAGTCAATAAATACTGCTCTATTTTTCGACTTAATTTGGGCCGTAACTATAGGGTTCTTAGTATTTTTCATTGCGAAGTACATAAGTCTCAACGTATTAAGAGACAAAAGGACTTTATACTCCCTTTGGGCAATATGCCCTGCCTTTGTATTTGTGGGTCTTTCCTCTATATTGAAAGGTTACTTTTACGGAATTGGTAAAGTACCAATTCCTGCCTTTATAGATATAGCTGAAAAAGCTATTAGAATTATTATATTAAACACAATAATTGTTTTTTTTAATCTTCATGATATCAAAACCACAGTTACCGCTGCCTATATAGCTTTAGCTATAGGCGAGCTCCTTAGCTTTATTCTTCTTATTTCCTATTATAAACAACCCAAAGTATCAGAGGCCCCTAACGTGAAAATAACTTCTAAAAAATTAGAAGCAAGACCTCAACTATTATATAATCTTTTAGCTATATCCTTTCCATTATCCATTAATGGCTTCGTATCTACTATCTTTAGTACAATATCCACTATTATTGTGCCAAGAAGACTTGTTGAGACTGGAATATCCTACAATACAGCCTTAGCAATGATTGGTAAATTTAATGGTATGGCCTTAAGTATTGTATTATTTCCTATTGTTATTATAATGTCTATAACTACCTTACTTATCCCTGACCTTACAAAGCATATAGGTAAGAAGGACTTCTACGCATTAAAAAAAAGGATATGGCAGGTGCTCTGCTTATCCCTTCTAATAGGCTTATTAACGTTTTTTATATGTGTATCTATCCCAGACTTACTTGGGCTAACCTTTTATTCAAGAACTGATTTAGGAAGCTACATAAAGGCGGCTTCCATATCTGCTCCAATTCTGTTTTTAGCTTCCTCCACCTTTGGGATACTCAATGGTTTAGGTAAACAGGGAATCATACTGCGAAACTCTCTAATAGTTTCCATTGAGGAATTAATTTTACTTTACATCTTTACTGGTATTCCTAGTATAAATGTTTACGGTTATGCCATTAGTCTTCTAATAACCTCTTTAACTTTACTTATATTAAATCTATACGAGACCTACAACTATTTAAGCAAGTTATGATTTACCAAAGTTTTTCACTTAAAAAAGCAGGAATCCTTCTTCTTACTTTCAAAGGCATCTTATCCATATCGTTTTTTGTTATTCCTCCAAATATAATAAGAGCAATGGAATAAACAATAACAGATATTACAACTGTAATTATCGTCATTAGGCTCTTTATAATATACCCTGAAGAAATTATAGACATAAGGAATCTAAGTATAAGTCCAACAATGCCCATAACTAAAGCTGCTAGAAAAGGTTTATAAGCTATTTTTAAAAGACTGTACTTAATTCTAAAGGCCTCTTTTATTAACTTATTATTAAAGTACACAGGTATAGCAAACCCAACTATAGTGCCTATTATAGCTCCATTAATATTGATGCTTTTATTTGCTACGAGTATGTAATTCAAAGCTATTTTAACTAAGATTCCAAGAATTATATAAAAGGTAGCTAAATAAAATTTACCCACACTCTGTAGTAGCGTTGCCTGAATTTGAACAAGAGCCATTAAAACTAAAGTTATAGAACCTATTTCCATTAAATAAGCGCCATTTGTAACACTTGGAAATAGCAATTCAAAAATAGGATAGCTTAGTGCCGCTAGACCTATGGCTGATGGTATTGCTATAAGCAGACAAGTTTTAAAGGCATAATTAACTCCTTCTTTTACAGCTTTCCTATCATCTAAGGTATGGTACCTTGATATCTTAGGTAATATTGTAGCAGAGAGAGCAGTTATTATTGTAATCGGCACATTTATTAATATCTGAAATTTTCCAAGATAACCATACATATTTACCGATTGATCATAGCCAATACCCCCATGCTGGAGCCTTGATTCAATGTTAGCTAAATCAACTATTGTTCCAGCTGACTGTAATCCAAAGCAAGTACTTATGGGTAGCGCATAGGAGAGAAGTCTCCTTACTAATTGTTTATTAGTATACCGGTATAAGCCTAAATCTTCATATCTTCCCTTTGGCGGTTTTAAAGCTTTACTTTTATTACAAATTATGATTAAGTACACAGCTGAAAAGAAAGCTCCTATTGTAGTTCCAACGGTAGCTCCTGCAATATAATATTCCATACCTTGATTTCTCCATAGGAACGCAAACAATAAAGATAAGGTAGTGTTTAAAAACTGTTCTATTATTTGAGATACAGCTGTAGGATTCATATTTCCCTTCCCTTGAAAAAACCCTCTATAAGCTGATGCCACCGCAGTGAATAATATTGATGGTGATAATAAAATTAGGGATAATTTGATTATCTCATGCTGACCTGAAGCTTTGCTAATCCAACCTGAAGATAGGATAAGAATCAGTGAACACACAGTTCCTGCTAAAACCAGTATAGTTCTAGCAAGTTTAAAAGTTTTTACTGCGTCTCTGAAATTACCAAGTGCTAATAGTTCAGCTATAAATTTTGAAATTGCTGCAGGAATTCCAGAATTTATTATGATATAGACAAATACAAATATAGTATAAGTCGCTAGGTAATGACCATATCCTGTTGGTCCAATTATTTTTATTAATATAAATATGTAGAAAATGGACATTACTTTTACGATAATTCCAGCTGCAGAAAGTATAGCAAAGCCCTTAGTAGTCGATTGTTCTTTCATAACTTGCTCCTTACTAAAATCTAAAAGTATCCCTCTTTATCTTTTTAAAAATAGGAGGTAAGGCTTCTGTTATAACCTTATTTTCTAAATAGTCTAAGCTAGGTGGACAATCCTTAAATTCTACTCTATAAGCATATAAATATTGATAGGATAAATTATATTTATTTTCAAAGAAGCTATTTAATTTCTTTTCTCCATACTTTTTATCTCCTATAATAGGATTTCCTAAAAAGCTTAAATGAGCCCTTAATTGGTGACTTCTGCCTGTTATAAGTTCAAGCTCAACTAAAGAAAAGGTTCCACAGGTTTGTATGGATTTTACTTCCATAGCTATTTGCTTATAACCTTCTAAAAAGTCTTTAGAGACCTTTGATATATTTGAATCATCACTTTTTGATATAAAAGCGTTGTATATACCATCTTTAACTTTTCCCTTCACTAAGGCCATATAAAACTTATTTATTTTTCTATCTCTTATCATCTCATTTACAGATTTTAGAGCTTCATAGTTCTTTGCATAAATAACAATACCACTGGTATTTCTATCTAATCTATTACAAGGAGATGGTGTAAAGCTTATTTCCTTTTCTGGTTCATATTGACCTTTATCATAAAGGTAGGACAATACATAATCTGTTAAGGTATCATCAAGCTTGTTACTATCAGAATGGACTAAAACTCCAGGCCATTTTTCTACCATTAATATATTATGATCTTCAAAAATTATTTTTAGACTATTTTCTATTCTTACAAACTTTTCCTTTTTTTCTCCTCTTTCAAGATCTTTAGTTTCAATAATATCGCCTAATTGAATATTATAATCTCCCTTAACCTTAATAGTATTGACCCTTACGTCACCTTTTCTAATAGCTTTAAATATTGCACTTAAAGGTATCTCCTTAAGCCATTTTCTAAGAAATTTATCTAATCTTTGGCCTGCTTCATTTGTTCCTATTTCAACTTTCATTAATTTCCTCCGTTAATTAAATAATTAAAAGCAAAGCTGCATTGCAGAGCTGCTCCTATAACTAAACATTCTTCATCAATATCAAAAAGAGGGCTATGTGCAGAATTTATTATTCCTCGTTCCTCATTTCTACATCCTAAATAATAGAAAAAGGATGGTCTTTCTTGTGCAAAATATGCAAAGCTCTCCACGCCCATGCTTGGTTTACTAAGTAAATTAACTTTATCACCTAATAAATCCTTTGCTAATTTTAAAAAATATTCTGTTAGGGTTTCATCATTATAAAGACAAGGATAACTTTCTATTATTTCAACCACAGCATTGCCTCTCATGGCTTTTGCTATACCTTCTGATATTTCCTTTACTCTTATAATAATCTTACTTCTATCCTCCGTTTTCATTGCTCTTATAATGCCTGATAAATTTACCTCATCAGGTATTATATTTTGTGCTGTTCCTCCATGTATACTACCTATGGTTAGCACTGCAGCATCTGTGGGAGAAATTTCCCTGGATACTATACTTTGTAGCGCAACAATAATATTAGACGCAATCAGTATTGGGTCTACATTAACTTCTGGATGTGCACCGTGGCCTCCCTTTCCCTCTATTTTAATATTAAAAGGATTAGAGGCTGCATTTACTGCTCCAGATTTTATACCAATTTCTCCAAATTTAATATTTTCATCAACATGAAGGCCAATTACAGCATCCACCTTTGGGTCATCTAGTATACCTTCCTTTATCATAAATCTCGCTCCACCAACAGTTTCCTCCGCTGGTTCAAATATAAGCTTTACATTACCCATTAAGGAAGCTCTATTTTTATTTAGTATCTTTGCTACCCCCATTAGTATTGCAGTATGCGCATCATGTCCACAAGCATGCATTATACCATCTCTTGTGCTTTTATAGCTAGTATTAGTTTTTTCTTGAATTGGCAGTGCATCAATATCTGCTCTTATACCTATTGTCTTTTCTCCACTACCTTTAATTATGGCTACAATTCCAGTATTTGAAACATATTTCCCTTCAATTCCTTCTGACTTTAAAAAACTCATTATATAATTAGAAGTATTATATTCCTCAAAGCCTAGTTCTGGATTTTTATGTATATGTTCTCTCCAGGTAACCAAGTCTTGTTTTATTTCTTTTGCTTCATTTAAAAAATTTATCATAAAATCCACTTATCCTTCCCAATAAATTTTTATTATATCTCCTTGCTTTAGATGATCATAGTAATTAGCATTACCCTCATTTAGTTTTAAAACAAGCCTTCCCTTAGTAGAAGTTAAATCAAATTTAATATAATTAAATATATCCACAAATACATATTTGTCTTTACCCAGTAAATTTATTATTTCTCCATTAACATTTATATTTATATTTGAGGAATTAACACTTTCCTGAGCTTTTACAGAAGCTTCTTCCATCTTTTCTTCGGAAAATCGAGTAAAAAATTCTCTTGTAGATGTAGTTTTAACTGCTACGTCAATAGGAGCTTCTGCTTCACTTATAGTAACCTTTTGCTCTACTTCTTTTTCAGGTATGTCCTCAAGACTTAACCTTTTGATTTTTACTCCTTCTTTTATAACATATTTATCAGAAAGTCTAGTGTTTTCAATATAATAGCTATATTTATCATCCTCAAAGTCGTAATAGTTTTTAAAATCTCCAAGGGTTTTAGGGTTAACTATAACCACTTGGTCTCCTTCCTTAATCAAGGCTTCTAAAGCTCTTTTCTCTTCATTTATGAAACAAATAGGATCAAGATTTTTAAGCTCTCCATTTAAATAGAAGCTTACTGAATAGATTTCTTTTACATAATCAATTGCTTTAGGAACAGCTTTTTTTCCATCTTTCGCAAACTCAATTTCAATTTTGTCCCCTTCCTTAATGGTTGCATCTACATTAGTTTCTTTACCTTTTATTATTATCTTAGGGTTAGTTGATAAGGAACCAAAGGCCGTTCTTTTTACACCATTAAAAAAGAATTCAATGTTTTGTCCATTATTCCCTATTAATATCTTTGGATTTATTCCAGCTTGAAGCATAACATCCAGTACATTATGCTTATGAGAATTAAATAAACTAACCACATTATCATTTAAAGTTACTTCAATAAAATCATGTCCCAGCCTTTTTATACATACTAGGGCTATGCCAATTACGGTAACTCCAATACTACCTAAACTATAATCCTCACAAATGCAGTCAGAAATAGACTCTCTTCCCTTGATTACAACTCTTTGTGACGTAAGTTTCAATTTCTGAGTTATTGTTTCCATTAGATTTGGAGTGTGTGCACCTCCTCCTACTAAAAATAAAGCACTAGGTGATTTCCCCCCATTAAGTTCTATTATTTTATTTGCGATTTCCTCGCTTATCTTTTCAGTTGTTGGTTTTATTATTGCCAATAAGTCTTCTCTTGATATTTCATTTTCAAAGCCTAATACATCAACATATTTTATTTTATCTAATATTAAAATATTTCTTTTTATTTTCTCGGCACAGTTAAAATCAATTAGAAGATTTTGTGCAATAGCTTCTGTTACTTCATCCCCAGCTAGAGGTACCATTCCATATGCACTTATACTGTCCTTGCTAGATATTGCAATATCAGAGGTACCTGCGCCAATATCGACTAAAGCAAGATTTAATAGCCTTAGGTTTTGAGGAATTATAGCTTCCATGGCAGCTATTGGTTCTAGAGTTAAAGCAGTAACCTCAAGAGAAACCTTTTCCATTACTGCATATAAACTATCCACAACGGATCTTGGTAGAAAAGTTGCTATCACCTCGGCTGCAATATTTTCACCCTTATGAGATAATAAATTGTTTATTACATAACCATTTAAGTAATAATTTTTGACGCTATAGCCTACACAATAAAGCTTACCTTGAGCTTGCCTGTTCACCTGATCTTCAGCTCTTTTAACTGCAGTTAGCTCGATACTTCTGATTGTCTCTTTATCAATTTCCTTATTTATATCAATATCCATCATGGATTTAACTAAGGTCGTCTTTAAAAATCTTCCTGCAGCTGCTATGGCCACATGATTTAATTTAAAACCAAGTTTTTCTTCAAGCTCAGCTTTAACATGCTCCACAGCCTTTGCAACTAAGGAAACATTGTGAATTTGTCCATCAATCATTGCTCTCTCTTCATGTTCGATATAACTTTCACATAAAACATGAAACTTTTTTTCTTTAACTATTCCTACAGTCCCTATAACTGATCTAGTACCAATATCTAAGGAAAATATTATTTCTTCCTGGGAAACATCCTTAATCATCATAAAATATTACCTCTTCTAAATTATAAAAGATTTTACAGTTCCATAAAATTATATATGATATAAGGTTAACATTCAATGTTGTATTGAAAAACCTTCTTATAAACTTGTTCTAAACTTCTTCTAAAAGGTATGGTGACACACCTAAAGGTATGTCACCAAATTATAATATATTTATATGAAGCTTTTAACACTCTTACTATTTTTCATCTTAAAAGCTCCAATTAAGAAGAACATAACAGCAAAAGCTATTAGAACTATAATATTCTGAC
>Ga0209125_1002386_pt1 | contig 14589 bp, 16 predicted proteins | sample BarGraIncub1131A_FD_184503 | JGI IMG/M metagenome (GOLD analysis project Ga0209125, IMG submission 184503) | Arctic peat soil microbial communities from Barrow, Alaska - Barrow Graham LP Incubations 11-31A (SPAdes) (version 2) | ecosystem: Environmental > Terrestrial > Soil > Wetlands > Peat... | reverse complement strand
GCTACGCGCCGGGCGATATCCCCCTCCAGCCAATCCGGTCGGCGGTGCCTTCGCGCAGCATGGCCTCGGGCCAAAAGGTTCGCAAGCGAACCAGTGCGGATTGCGTGGAGCCCCTCGCGCATTAGGTGGGCAAGGACATCAAAGCCATGTCAAATCACTGTAACAGTCGGCCCCGATAATGCAGCCTTCGAAAAGGTATAGGCCTTTTCATGACCTACGGAGTTTCTACCATGCGTTTAATGCCGATTGTCTTGTTCTGCGCCACCGTCCTTTCCGCCTGCGCCGCCCCCCCGGCGCCGCAATCCGAGCCGCTAAGAATTGCGGCTCAAATGGAAGCAGCGAAGGGGCCGCAGTGCTACAACGGGGACGCCGACCAGTTCCTAGCGGTAGGTAGCGTAGCGGCGATTGCCGGAGTAAATGTCCAATGCAACGCTTCGGCCGACGGTAAGAGCGCGCAATGGGATAGTGCCAAGGCCAAATAAGCTGGCACGGCAGCTCAGACAAAAGCCCCGCAGCATCCGCGGACTTTTGTCTGTCAGGCGCCCTCAATTCAGTTCGATGGCATACCGTTTCAGGTCGTCTAGACTGATGATTTCAAGCGCCCTTTCGTTCGTTGAGTTGAGCACGACACGCGGCGCGCAGTTCATCGCCAGCGCCTCGCGCCAACGGGCAGCGCACAGGCACCAGCGGTCGCCGGGTTTGAGGCCGGGAAAATCGAACTCGGGGCATGGTGTCGACAAGTCGTTGCCGTGCGCGTTGGAAAACGCCAGGAACTCGGGGGTCAAGACCACGCAAACCGTATGGCCGCCCCTGTCTTCCGAAGCAGTGTTGCAGCAACCGTCGCGAAAGAAGCCGGTGGGCGGCTTGTCGCTGCAGGTACCGAGCGGGCCGCCCAGTACGTTGCGTTGGACGCCGCTGAAGTCGTCCGGAATCATGGCGGCTAAGCCTGTTCGTCGATCCAGGCCTGCTGAATCGCTTCGAGGATCTTCTCGCCACAGTGCTTGGCATTGTCGTCGAAGTCCGGTAACGCCTTCACCCAGTTCATCAAATCGACGAAGTTGATGCGCATCGGATCGACGTCGGCATGTGCTTCCGACAACTCGATGACGATATCGTTGATGTCAGTCCATTTCATTGGTGGCCTTCCTTCGTCATGTTGATCGAGTAGCGCGGAATCTCGATCACCAACGGCGTCTCGTTGACCATCGTCTGACACGACAAACGCGAGTTCGGCTCCAAACCCCAAGCCTTATCGAGCAGATCGTCTTCAAGTTCCTCGGAAGGCTCAAGAGCGCTAAATCCCTCGCGAATGACCACGTGACAGGTAGTACAGGCACACGACATCTCGCAGGCATGCTCGATGGCGATGCCGTTTTCAAGCAGTGTCTGGCAAAGCGACTTACCCACTTCTGCCTCGATCACGGCACCATCTGGACAGAGTTCCACGTGGGGCAGAACGACGATCTGCGTCATGCCTTCGCCCCCTTGGCTTTGACGGATTCGGCAACGTCCTGCAACTCGTTGATATTCTTGCCGGCCAGGGCCTGACGGATCGACTTATTCATGCGCCGCGTAGCAAAGCCCTTGGTTTCAGCGTCCAAATCATCCATCGCCAGTGCCAAGTGCCGACGGTTCTCGCCCAGCACCGCGGCCTGCAATTTGGCAATGGCGGACTCCACTCTGACCAACTCCTCGGCGGTCAACAACTCGCCATCGCTCTTCAGTGCCGAACGCACGGCCTCAATCAAGCGCTGCGCTTCGACCTGCGCTTCCTTCAGCGCACGCCGGAAAGCATCGTCCTTGGTGTGTTCCATCGAGTCCTTCAGCATGCCGCTGATCTCATCGTCGGTTAGGCCGTAGGAAGGCTTAACGACGACGCTGGCCTCGACGCTGGAAGTCTGCTCTCGCGCGGAAACGGCGAGCAGACCATCAGCATCGACCTGGAAGGTAACGCGAATGCGCGCCGCGCCCGCGACCATCGGCGGAATGCCGCGCAGTTCAAAGCGGGCCAGCGAACGACAGTCGGTGACGAGTTCGCGCTCGCCCTGTACCACATGCACTGCCAGCGCCGTCTGCCCATCGCGGAAAGTAGTGAATTCCTGGGCCCGCGCGGCGGGAATCGTCGAGTTGCGCGGAATGATCTTCTCGACCAGGCCGCCCATCGTCTCCAGGCCGAGCGAGAGCGGGATGACGTCAAGCAGCAGCCAGTCGTCACCCGGGGCCCGATTGCCGGCAAGCAGATTGGCTTGCATCGCCGCGCCGAGCGCGACCACTTTGTCCGGATCGAGATTATTCAGCGGCTCCTGCTTGAAAAAGCCGCCGACGGCTTGCTGAATCTGCGGCATGCGCGTCGCACCGCCGACCATTACCACACCCTTCACATCCTGAGCCGCCAAGCCGGCGTCGCGCAGCGCCTTCCTGACCGCCTGAATGGTCTTGGTAACCAGTGTCTGCGTGATCTCGGCGAAGACCTCGGTACTCAACTTCAGGTCGATAATTTCGCCACTGTTGAGACGCTCGGTAATCGGCGCGACGCCGTGGAAGGTCAGGTATTCCTTAGCTTCGCGGGCGCGCGTCAGAAGCAGGCGGGCATCCTCGGCCGACAAGGGCTTAAGCTTGGCGGCTTCAAGAATCCAGCAGAAGATGCGCTGGTCGAAGTCGTCACCGCCGAGCGCCGAATCGCCGCCGGTAGACAACACTTCAAAAACGCCTCGGGAGAGATTGAGGATCGAGATATCGAAGGTGCCACCACCCAGATCATAGACTGCATAGACCCCTGCGGCCCCATTGTCAAGGCCATAGGCGATCGCCGCCGCCGTCGGTTCGTTGAGCAGACGCAGCACCGAAAGGCCAGCTAGTTTGGCGGCATCCTTGGTCGCCTGGCGCTGGGCATCATCGAAATAAGCAGGCACCGTGATCACGGCGCCGACCAGTTGGCCGTCGAGCGCCGCTTCGGCACGCTGGCGCAAGGCGCGCAGGATGTCAGCCGAAACCTCGACCGGACTCTTGACGCCCGCCGCCGTGCGCAGACGCACCATCCCGGGCACGTCCTCGGTATTTTCGAATTCGTAGGGCATCGACTCGCGATGGGCGATGTCCTTGATGCCACGCCCCATGAAGCGCTTGACCGAGACGATGGTGTTGCGCGGATCAATCGCTTGTTGTACCTGCGCCTCATAGCCGACCTCGTTGCCGCCGTCGGCCGCATAGCGGACGACGGACGGCAGCAACGGGCGCCCGAGGTCGTCGCGGAGCACGACCGCCAACCCGCTCTGCACGGTCGCGACAAGTGAATTGGTGGTGCCGAGATCAATGCCGACTGCCAGCTTATGCTCGTGTGGCGCAGCCGACTCCCCTGGTTCTGCAATCTGCAAAAGTGCCATGAAAGAATGGATTCCTGAATTCTTGGTTCTATTACGCTTCGAGCGCCTCGATGGCCTCGTCGATCTCGAACAACAGTTTTTCGAGAAACATCAGCCGGCGGACGCGATCAGCCGCCTGCCCCGCATTGTTATCGTCATCGAGCAGCACGCCAAGCTCGTCGTAGCGCGCGCCAATATCCTGCTTCAAGCGATGGTGCAAATGCTCCAGTTCGTGGTGCTCGCCCGCCACACGGGCTTCCGCCACCGCCTCGCGCCATTCCATCTGCTCGACCAGGAACTCGACCGGCATCGCCGTATTGCTCTCCAGCCCAACATCGTGACCGCCAAGCTGCAGCAGATACTGCGCGCGTGGCAAAGGCTTTTTCAGCGTCTGGTAGGCCTCGTTGACACGCGTCGTCCACTGCAGCGAGAGACGCCGCTCGGCATCGCCGGCATTGGCAAACTTGTCCGGATGAACCTGTGCCTGAATCTCTCGATAGCGCTTGTCAAGCGCCGCCGAATCGATCCGGAAGGTGCGCGGCAATTCAAACAAGGAGAAATGATCAGCGTTGAAATCCATCCGGTTCCTAATAGCGGTCGTGCCGCATATACCGATAGGCGCAGAAGGGACGGGACGTCCCCCCGAAGTGCTTCGATCAAACGTTAAAGCTTTCGCCGCAGCCGCAGGCGTCTTTCACGTTCGGATTGTTGAACCGAAAGCCTTCGTTCAACCCCTCGCGCGTGTAGTCGAGTTCGGTTCCGTCGAGGTAAGGCAGACTCTTTGGGTCGACGAGAACCTTGACGCCGTGCGACTCGAACAGGATGTCGTCGGGCGCAGCCACATCGGCAAACTCGAGCTTGTAAGCCATGCCCGAGCAACCGCTCGTACGCACGCCGAGGCGCAGGCCGATGCCCTTGCCGCGTTTGATCATGTAATTGGCAACGTGCTTTGCTGCCCGTTCGGAAAGCGTAACCGCCATTACTCGTTCTCCTTCTGTTGCTCGTAACTAGTTACTGTGCTTTTTCTTGTAGTCGGCCACTGCGGCTTTGATCGCATCCTCGGCGAGGATCGAACAATGGATTTTAACCGGTGGCAGGGCGAGTTCCTCGGCTATCTGGGTATTCTTGATATCGAGCGCCTGATCAATGGTCTTGCCTTTGACCCACTCGGTAACCAGCGACGACGAAGCGATCGCCGAACCGCAGCCGTAGGTCTTGAATTTGGCATCTTCGATCACCCCGTCCTTGCCCACCTTGATCTGCAACTTCATCACATCACCGCAGGCTGGCGCACCAACCATGCCGGTCGCCACACCTTCTTCGTCGTTGCCGAAGGAACCGACGTTGCGGGGATTTTCGTAGTGATCCAGAACCTTGATGCTATATGCCATGATGCTTCTCCTTCAAACCTTGAATCAATGCGCAGCCCACTGGACCGAGCCGAGGTCGACACCGTCCTTGAACATTTCCCACAGCGGGGAAAGTTCGCGCAGCTTGCCAATCTTTTCGTGCAATAGCTTTATTGCGTAGTCGATCTCCTCTTCGGTGTTGAAGCGGCCGATGGTGAAGCGGATCGAACTGTGCGCCAACTCATCCTCGCGGCCCAAGGCGCGCAGCACATAGGAGGGTTCCAGCGAAGCTGAGGTGCAGGCCGACCCGGAAGAAACCGCAAGATCCTTGATCGCCATCAGCATTGACTCGCCTTCGACGTAGGCAAAGCTGATATTCAGGTTGTTCGGAACACGGCTGTCGAGGTCGCCATTAATGAAGACCTCCTCGATGTCGGACAGGCCTTTGAGCAGACGGTCGCGCAGTGCCCCAATGCGCACATTTTCGGCGGCCATTTCCTCGCGCGCGAGACGGTAGGCCTCGCCCATGCCGACGATCTGATGCGTCGCCAGCGTACCGGAACGGAAACCGCGCTCGTGGCCGCCACCGTGCATTTGCGCTTCCAAACGAACGCGCGGCTTGCGGCGGATGTACAGTGCGCCGATACCCTTCGGACCGTAGGTCTTGTGCGCCGAGAAGCTCATCAGATCAACCTTGAGCGTTGCCAGATCAATATCCACCTTGCCCGTCGCCTGCGCCGCATCAACGTGGAAGATGATGCCTTTTTCGCGACAGATCTCGCCAATCGCGGCGATCGGCTGGATGACGCCGATTTCGTTGTTTACAAACATCACCGAAACGAGAATGGTGTCCGGGCGCAACGCCGCCTTGAAGGCTTCAAGGTCGATCAGACCGTTGTCGCGAACATCGAGATAGGTCACTTCAAAACCCTGGCGCTCAAGCTCGCGACAGGTATCGAGCACGGCTTTGTGCTCGGTCTTCACCGTGATCAGATGCTTGCCTTTGCCCGAGTAGAAGTGTGCCGCACCCTTGAGGGCCAGATTGTCCGACTCGGTGGCACCGGAGGTCCAGACGATCTCCTTGGCATCGGCATTGACCAGTTTGGCAACTTCCTGGCGCGCCTCTTCGACCGCCGCTTCCGCTTCCCAGCCAAAGGCGTGCGAACGTGAAGCCGGGTTACCGAACTTCTCGACCAGGTAGGGAATCATTTTTTCCGCCACACGCGGATCAACCGGTGTGGTTGCCGAATAATCAAGATAGATCGGCAGTTTCAGCATGCTATCGCTCCGTATGGTTCACCAAAATGACTATTTTAGACCGCAAGCGCGGTCAATCGCCGCAACTTCAATACCGTCGCCTGCAGCGTTTTCAAAAAATCGTCTACCTGCGACAACGTATTCTCCGCACCCAAACTAATCCGCACCGCACCGCGCGCCAACTGCGCCGCCACGCCCATCGCCTGCAACACATGTGAAGGCTCGGGATTGGCGCTTGAACAGGCAGCGCCACTGGCCACGGCGAAGCCGCAACGGTCGAGCTGGCCGACCAGCGTTTCGCCGTCAAGGTCTGGCAGGGCAAAATAAACCGTATTCGGCAGGCGCTCGGCGCCTGCCCCGAACAGCGCCGCGCCCATCCCGGCCAAGCCGTGTTCGAGACAGCCGCGTAGCGCAATCAGCCGTGGCGCGACTTCGCTCAGGCGCAGCACGGACAGTTCGCAGGCGACGCCGAAGCCGACTATCGCCGCAACGTTTTCCGTCCCGGAGCGCAAACCGCGTTCGTGACCACCACCGGCGATCTGTGGCTCAAGTTCGACGCGCTTGTCGAGCACTAGGGCCGCCGCCCCCTTCGGGCCGCCGATCTTGTGTGACGATATCGTCATCGCCTGCACCCCGGCCGCGTTGAGACGGCGAAAATCGAGGGGAATCTTGCCTAGGGCCTGTACGGCATCGGTGTGAAAACAGGCACCAGCGGCCTTGCCTTGTGCGGCCAAGGCCGCAATGTCCTGCAAGACGCCCGTTTCGTTGTTGGCAAGCATCACCGACACCAACTTCGGCTCTTGCGCCAATACCGCTCGATATTTTTCAGCGTCGATCCGCCCCTCGGCGTCGACCGCCAGCTTGTGCAATATCCAGCCGCGCCTGACTAACTGCTCAGCCGACCGGGTCACGCACGGATGTTCGATCGCGCTCACCGCTAGCACACCGGCCTTGAGACACGCCGCCGCCCCTTTGACAAACAGATTGTTAGCTTCCGAACCACCGCTCGTAAACACGACTTCGGTGTCGTGCGCGCCGACCGCGACGGCAACCTTGGCGCGCGCCTCGTCAATGGCGCGCCGCGCCGCGCGGCCGTACTCGTGCCGGCTGGAAGCATTGCCGAACTGCCCGGAGAGGTAGGGCAGCATCGCCTGCAGGACCTCCAGATCCAGCGGCGTCGTCGCGTTGTGGTCGAAATAGACGGGGGCGAACATGGCGTTCAGGCGACAACCGCCGCCTTGGCCCGGGTGCGCGCGCCCGGGCGCGCCCCTAGCCGCCGTTGATCCTTGAACACCACCACGTCATCACCGACCTTCTCCAGATGCCGGTTGACGAGATCCGCCAAGCTGACCGAACTGAGGTACTCATACATTTTCAGGTTCAGCGTCGTCCACAGATCATGCGTCATACAGCGGTCTTCGTCCTTGCAGTTTTCCTTGCCGCCGCATTGCGTCGCGTCCAGCGGCTCATCGACAGCGCGGATAATGTCCGCGACTGTAATCCGCTCAAACGGACGTGCCAGACAATAACCGCCACCCGGACCACGCACACTGTCCACGAGACTATAGCGACGCAGCTTGCCAAACAGCTGTTCAAGATAAGAGAGGGAAATCTTCTGCCGCTCGCTGATGCCGGCCAGCGTCACCGGCCCGTCGGCGCCGCGCAGCGCCAAATCGATCATCGCGGTAACCGCAAAACGTCCTTTGGTAGTCAGTCGCATCTTGCCTCCCGATAAATACCTGATTAATTTTGTCAACTATAAAGGTGGCACCACCACTTAGTCAACTATTTTGCTCAGGTAATTTGGGTCGAACTTATCGGCAGTGGCACGCTCGTCCTCGACAGAAACCCCAGTGCCTTCCACTCGCTGGAGCAGGATCTCGATGCGGCGATCGGTTTCCACCGCGTGATCGAGCAGGCCGTGAATCGCCTTGGCCAGTGGATCGTCCTGATTGCTCGCCAGGGCATAGGCTGAAAAGCCCATTTGACCGGCCTTCTCTTCGCGCTTCTGCGCCTGTTCGTTATCGATGATGCGCGCCGGATTGCCGACCGCCGTTGCGCCGGGTGGCACATCCTTGACTACCACGGCATTCGAGCCAACCTTGGCACGCGCACCCACGGTGATCGGGCCGAGCACCTGCGCCCCGGCGCCGATAACCACGCCGTCTCCCAGCGTCGGATGGCGCCGTCCCTTGTTCCACGAGGTTCCCCCCAGCGTCACGCCGTGATACAGCGTGACGTCGTCGCCGATCACCGCTGTCTCGCCAATCACCACGCCCATGCCGTGGTCGATGAAGAAGCGGCGCCCGATGGTCGCCCCCGGATGAATTTCAATGCCGGAAAAAAAGCGCGCCAGATGCGAAACGAAGCGTCCCAGCCAGTGCAGCTGATGCCCCCATAGCCAATGCGCCAGTCTGTGCATGACCATCGCATGAATGCCGGGATAGCAGGTCAATACCTCCCACGACGTTCGCGCGGCGGGGTCTCGGTCGAAAACCGATTGAATGTCTTCGCGCAGACGGCTGAACATGAAAGCGAACTCCAAAAATCTTGAGGCGTGATTCTAAACTACCAAACCAATCCAGTTCTTTGCTTTAGCGCATCTTAATGCGGCGGCCTCAGTACGATTTTTCGTTCGACGGCGTCCAGGATGCCGCGCAAAATATTGATCTCGTCACGCTCCAGTTCGGCGCGTCCGAACAGACGCCGCAGCTTGGGCAGAAGACGCTTGGGCTGGCGTGGATCGAGAAAGTCAGTGACCACCATCACCCGCTCCAGATGGGCATAGAAGCGCTCGATGTCCTCGTTGGTTGCCTGCGGGGAAGCGAAAGGTACGGCCTTGGTGACGACCGGCGGACACCCGTCGAACGCCGCCAGACGCAACTCGTAACACAACAACTGCACCGCCGAGCCGAGATTGAGTGAAGTGTATTCGGGGTTGGCCGGAATGAAGACGGTACGCTGGCAACGCTGCACTTCGGCATTCGACAAGCCGGCCGTCTCGTTGCCGAAAACCAGCGCGACTTCGCCGATGGCCGCCTGCGCCAGCAACTCGGGCGCCGCCGCGCGCGCCTGCAGCGGCTCCGGGCCCAGGCTGCGGTGCCGCGCCGAAATCGCCACGGCAAACACCGTGTCAGCCAACGCCGCGTCGAGGCTATCGCAGACCACCGCCCGAGCCAGAATGTCGTCGGCACCGACGGCCCGAACCACCGCTTCCGTGTCCGGAAAACGTTTCGGATTGACCAGCGTGAGGCGCGACAGCCCCATCGTTTTCATCGCCCGCGCAGCCGCGCCGATATTGCCCGGATGACTGGTATGTGAAAGCACGATGCGGATTTTATCGAGCCTTCCATCCAGCGAAAGGTGAGGAGAATGAGACGTTGCAGGCTGGTTCATATTAAAATAGACGATTCAACAAACGAATCGGGCGGAATCGGGTGGAAGTCGGCAAAACCAAGTGGGCAAAACCCGCCAGGTTGAACCCTCCGCCCCGTCGAGTTCTTTATAAGCCATGCATCCAGCACTGAATATCATCGTCAAGGCCGCGCGCCGCGCCAGCCAGATCATCAACCGCGCATCGAACGATCTAGAACATCTGAAGGTAACGAGCAAGCGGCAAAACGACTTCGTCACCGAAGTGGATCGCGCCGCCGAAGCAGCGATCATCGAGGTATTGCGCGAAGCCTATCCAGAATACGGGATTCTAGCAGAAGAGTCGGGCGAGACGCCTGGTCAGGGCACCGGCAGTGAATATCAGTGGATCATCGACCCGCTCGACGGTACGACCAACTTCATTCACGGCTTCCCCCAGTACGCCATCTCGATCGCCCTGGCGCACAAGGGACAAATCACGCAGGCGCTGGTCTACGATACCTTGCGCAACGAGATGTTCACCGCCAGCAAAGGCGGCGGCGCCTTCCTCAACGAGCGGCGCATCCGCGTCTCCAAGTGCCTCAAGCTTGAAGATTCACTGATCGGCACCGGCTTTCCATATCGCTGTTTCGATCACGTCGACGCCTATCTGGGCATCTTCAAGGAACTGACGCAAAAAACTTCCGGCATCCGCCGCCCGGGCGCTGCCGCGCTCGACCTGGCCTATGTCGCCTGCGGCCGCCTCGACGGTTTCTGGGAATTCGGCCTGTCGCCGTGGGACATGGCTGGCGGCGCGCTGCTCATCTCGGAAGCGGGTGGCTTGATCAGCGATCTGGCCGGCGAACAGAACTATCTGGAAACCGGTAACGTCATCGCCGGCTCGCCGAGGGTTTTCGCGCAGCTGCTACAAGTCGTCGACAGCCATCGTTCAGCCGCCCTGAAGGCCTGAGTTTCGCCAACGGGCTGTGCCGCACGGCCCGCTTGTATCCCAGTTCCAGCCAAGCTGCAGCCAAAAGCGCCAGCATGCTCACCAATATCGACAAACACACCCCCATGATGCAGCAGTACCTGCGCCTCAAGGCACAGCATCCGCACACGCTGCTCTTCTACCGCATGGGCGATTTCTACGAGCTGTTTTTCGACGACGCCGAGAAAGCCTCGCGCCTGCTCGACATCACGTTGACCACGCGCGGTCAAACGGCGGGCGTACCGATCAAGATGGCCGGCGTGCCCTACCATGCGCTGGAGCCGTACCTCGCGCGCCTGGTCAAGCTCGGCGAATCAGTGGTGATCTGCGAACAGATCGGCGACCCGGCGACCAGCAAGGGACCGGTCGAACGCGCCGTGGTGCGCATCGTTACACCGGGCACGCTGACCGACGCTGCCTTGCTCGACGAAAAACGCGACATTCTACTGCTCGCGTTGGCCGTCACTCGACAAGCCACTGGCCTGGCCTGGCTCAATCTGGCGAGCGGTGAATTCCGCGTCACCGAAGTCGCGCTGGACAAACTTGCCGCCACCCTCGAGCGCATCCGCCCGGCCGAAATCGTCGTCGCCGAAAGCCTCGAACTGTCATTCACGCCTGAAGCGGCGCTCACCCGCCAGCCGGACTGGCATTTCGACAGTGAAGCGGCGACGCGCGAACTCTGCGCGCACTTCAAAGTAGCCTCCCTCTCCGGCTTCGGCGCTGACGGACTGCGTCCGGCCGTTGCGGCGGCCGGCGCCTTGCTGCGTTACGCGCAGGCGACGCAAACACGCGCCTTGCCGCACGTGCAAGCGCTGACTGTCGAACGGGACGGCGCTTACCTCAGCCTCGACACAGCAACGCGGCGCAATCTCGAACTGACCGAAACCCTGCGTGGCCAACCGGCACCGACGCTATGCAGCCTGCTCGATAGCTGTATCACGTCGATGGGTTCGCGTTTCCTGCGCCATGCCCTACACCACCCGCTACGCGACCCGGCGCTGCCAGGCGCACGTCACGCGGCGGTCGCTACCCTCCTCGACGAGGGCGTGCACAGCCTGCGCGACGTGCGTCAAGCGCTACGCGGCTTTGCCGACATCGAGCGGATCGCCGGGCGTATCGCGCTCTACAGCGCGCGTCCGCGCGACCTCTCGAGTCTGCGCGACAGCCTACACGGCCTGGTGGAACTACGCGCTCCGCTGCTCGATAACCCGGCACCGCTGCTGGTCGAACTGCTCGAAGATCTGGCTACGCCGGCCGTCGCCCTCGACCTACTAGCCCGCGCCATCCTTCCAGAGCCCGCCGCACTGATTCGCGACGGCGGCGTGATCGCCGACGGTTTTGACGCCGATCTCGATGAACTGCGCGCGTTGAACGACAACTGCGGCGCCTTTCTCGTCGACCTCGAGGCGCGCGAACGCGAACGCAGCGGCATCGCCAATCTGAAAGTCGAATACAACCGTGTGCACGGTTTCTACATCGAGATCACCAACGCCAACGCAGCCAAGGTGCCAGACGACTACCGTCGGCGGCAGACGCTAAAGAACGCCGAGCGCTACATCACGCCCGAACTGAAAGCCTTCGAGGACAAAGCGCTGTCCGCACAGGACCGCGCCCTGGTGCGCGAAAAGGTGCTCTACGAGGGCATCCTGACCGCCTTGCAGGAGGCTCTGCCGCAATTGCAGCGCATTGCCCGCGCCGTCGCACACACCGATCTGCTGGCCGGCTTCGCCGACATTGCGCTGGCGCGCAACTACTGCCGGCCGCTGTTTTCGGCAGAGCCTGGCCTGCTAATCGAAGGCGGTCGCCATCCCGTGGTCGAAGGGGAATTAGCCGGCGGCGAGTCGTTTATCGCCAACGACACGAAGCTTGGCGACGGCCGCCGTCTGCTCCTGATCACTGGCCCGAACATGGGCGGCAAATCGACCTATATGCGGCAGACGGCGCTGATCGCTCTGCTCGCCCACGTCGGCAGCTTTGTGCCGGCCAGCCGCGTCGTCCTCGGCCCACTCGACCAGATTTTCACGCGCATCGGCGCCTCCGACGATCTGGCTTCCGGGCGTTCGACCTTCATGGTCGAAATGACCGAATCGGCGGCCATTCTGCATCACGCCACCGAGCACAGCCTCGTGCTGATGGACGAAGTCGGGCGTGGCACCTCGACTTTCGACGGTCTGGCGCTGGCTTTCGCCATCTGCCGCCATCTGGTCGAGAAGAACCGTAGCCTGACGCTGTTTGCCACGCACTATTTCGAATTGACGCTGCTCGCCAGCGAATACGCTGATCTGGCCAACGTCCATCTCGATGCCGTCGAGCACGGCGACCGCATCGTTTTTCTGCACACCGTCGAGGACGGCCCAGCCAACCAGAGCTACGGCATCCAGGTCGCCGCGCTGGCCGGCATTCCTTCCTCCGTAGTCAAGGCAGCGCGGCGCCAGCTACGCGAATTCGAGCAACGCGCGTCAATCAACCCGCTGCAACCGGATCTCTTCGCCGCCGTCCCGGAAGCGCCCGAACCGGCGGAAATTCCCGCACTGGCGCAGTTGAGTGCGATCGACCCCAACGAACTGACGCCCAGGCAGGCACTCGACGCGCTTTTCGAACTCAAGGCTCTGCTCAAGTGACCCGATGAAATTGCAGCCGGCCACCTTCATGCTCCTCTGCCTCCTGCTCGCCGGCACGGCGGCGCATGCCGAAACCTGGCGTTTCGCACTAATTGGTGACACCCCTTATAGTGACTATGAGCGGCGTGAACTACCGCGGATGCTTAGCGAAATTACCGAGCAGCACCCGGTTTTCGTGGTTCACGCCGGTGATTTCAAGGGCGGCAACACAACCTGCAGCGACGCGCTTTTTCTTGACCGCTTCGCGCTGTTCAACGCCTCCGCCATCCCGTTCATCTACGTTCCGGGCGACAACGAGTGGACCGACTGCAGCCGCGTTGCGGCCGGCGGATTCGATCAAGTCGAACGTCTGAACAAGCTGCGCAAGGTCTTCTTCGCCGATGACCTCTCCCTCGGTCAAAGCAAACTGAAGATCGAACACCAATCCGCCGCTTATCGGGAGCACCTGCGCTGGCAATTCGGGCCCGTGTTGTTCGTGACACTCAACGTACCCGGCCCGGACAATAACTACGGCAGCGCCCGCGAGCCGAGCACCGAGTTTCTGGCGCGCAACCCGGCGGTCATCGACTGGCTGAAGCAGGGCTTTGCCGTAGCCCGCCGCGAAAAATTCGCCGGCATCGTCATCGTCATGCAGGCCGATCCCGACTTCAAGCACTTCGCCGCCGGGCTCACGCACCGGGGCTACCGCGCATTGCTCGAAACCCTGCGTCAGGAAACGCTAGCCTTCCCCGGACAGGTCTTGCTCGTTCATGGCGACACGCATATGCAACGCATCGACCAGCCGCTGCGTCACCCGGAGACGAATCTCCCAATCACCAATTTCACGCGCGCGGAAACCTTCGGCTATCCCTTCATGGGCTGGACCAAAGGCATCATCGACAGCGACGATCCGCGGCTTTTCCGCTTTGAAGTTCATCCCTACAAAGCTCGGTGACTGCGCCTACATGTGAAGACGTAGGCTGCCTCCTTCATTGGCCGCTGCCCGTACAATGAGCGCAGGGCGGATGCAGCCTCCTTAGGCCAAGACGGACAATCCTGCCACTTTGAGAATGACAATCCGTTCGGTACGGATAGTATGGCTGGCGTTGCGGTCGCGGTCTCGGTCGTGAATCTCGCCACACGCGACCACTCCCGATCCGAAAGTTTCAGTTCCTTCTTGATCGGGCCGTAGTACGCGCAACGCTTTGACAAAAAGGGGACCTGCGGTCGAGTTTGGCGACTCGCCCGCCTTGGCGTTTCGGCTTGTCCTCGATCTTCATAAAAAGACCAGTCCCGCCGACAGCGGCCATGGCGGCCGAAAGCCGCCAGTGCTTCATCAAGCCACTCAGTTTCAGCCTCTGGGCAGCGACCGCTTGGTTTTCGTCCGCCCGTTGCCGTGACACCTTGCGCTGAAAATCAGTTCTGCCATTGCTGACGCGCCCATGGGCACGAGCCGCTCTCTTTCGATCCTTGGCGATGTCGCGCCGAAGAAATCACGCAGCTTAGCTAAGGGCTTGCCGGCGATCATGCAAGGTTTCTTGGTCGCTTCGATCTTGCGTGAAGGTGTTGTATGCCAAAACCCACCCAATGCGCGAGGGGCTCCACCCAATCCGCACTGGTTCGCTTGCGAACCTTTTGGCCCGAGGCCATGCTGCGCGAAGGCTGCGCCGACCGGATTGGCT
>Ga0209125_1002383_pt1 | contig 14601 bp, 12 predicted proteins | sample BarGraIncub1131A_FD_184503 | JGI IMG/M metagenome (GOLD analysis project Ga0209125, IMG submission 184503) | Arctic peat soil microbial communities from Barrow, Alaska - Barrow Graham LP Incubations 11-31A (SPAdes) (version 2) | ecosystem: Environmental > Terrestrial > Soil > Wetlands > Peat... | reverse complement strand
TGCGTCAGCGAAAGCTACGCGCAAAATGGTCTGATTCTTTTCAATATTGGAAAGAGCACGGAAGCCGTAGATCTTTGCACCCGTAGCCCAGAAGTCGTCGCCAGTGTGGTGGGGATGGTACGAAAATCCCGACACCAGCATGCGGCCCGCAGGGGTTTCCTTGGCGTGAATGCGCAATACCGATGGGGCGTCAGAATCGTCAAGAGTGGATTCTGGCTTGGTGATCCACAATGTCATGCGTTTGCCCAGTACGCCTTCATTGACGTTGCTGAAACGCAGTAAAAATGAGGTAGAGTCCTTAAGTTCGCTCTTAAAGTAGCAGCTTCCACGGAACTGGCTGCGGGCATTGCGCACATAATTCAGGCGTAGCACAGTAGAGTCATTTTTCTTCATGACTAGGTGCACGGCAAGTCCGCTTTCGTCTGCAAACAGCGAGTCTTTGGTCACCAGCTTGACCTGGTAGTCGCCCCACATTCCATCAAAAGTGCTGGGAAGTTCTTGGCTGGAAAGGTTGGTGATTAGGCTGCGGACGCTGTCTTTGACTGCTTCGGCAATGGAAACATAGACAGGAATGAGTTTGTACGCATCCAAGCCAATGGTCTCAGCGCTGGAGAATGTGTCAGCAGCGGCGACCTTGGCTAGGCTTGTTGTGCCAGTCTGGGCGGTGATCTGTACTTGAGGATCGCTCGCGGCCATGCTGGACGGCAAATCGAAAATGGCGGAGGTTACTTGTTTGAGTTCAACTGATCCTGCTGTGGTTGGGTCGTTGTTTGCTGCGTCCGCTGTGGGGTTGCTGCCTGTCTGGGAACAGGCCCCGAAAAGGAGCGCTGCGGGGAGTAGCAAAGTCAGAAACTTATTGCGATTCATGTAGATTCCTTGGTTGCGTTTGTTGTCTAAGGAAAAGATACCCAAAAAGCAGAATGAATAATTCATAAAAATAGAAACAGGATAACGGTATGTTGGTTTTTGATCCGTTGGGTTTTGACGCTGTTTCCTTAGTAGTATGGGCAACGAATTGCCATAAATTTCCTAAATATGGGCGTATATCAGTATTTTTAGATTAATGGAATAGGAGAATTTGTTGGCTAGTTAGGGTGTAATATCGCGGGAATGTGCGCGGCGTCACATTTAAATATTTGTGGAAAGGATAACATTTACCGCAAATATTTAGAAATTTGAGTGTTATCTGAAAATGATAGATACGCGCATATCAATTCTTCTGGAATGGCTACCCTGGATACATCGACCGCTTGCATGGAGTCCCAAATGGCGTAATGACTGTATGTTGTTTGTGGGCATCTTTGTGCATGAAGAATAACGTGGGCTCCCCTGCAAAATCAAAGTGAAGTGTTATCTGAAAATGAAATCTATGACATATTCCGGTGCGTTTCAATGTAAATTAATGGGATGGAACTCGATATTTACCAATACGATGACTTTCGCCAGTATCTGCGCGATGCATTTGAGCTTCGTAAAAAGGCCGAACCGAACTTTTCGCACCGGCAGTTTGCGGATCTCGCGGGCGTCAAAAATTCCGGAACCCTGCTGCATGTGATTCAAGGGAAACGCGCATTGAGCCCCAAGGTCATGGAAGCCTGTAACCGCATTTTTGGGCATAAGCCCGTTGCCGCAGAATTCTTTCGTCTTCTTGTCGATTATAAGCAGTGTAAAGACTCTGAACGAAAAGTTGTGCTTGCCCGCGAATTGCAGACTAGGCGCGCTCATTCGAATTTCGTGCGGCTGAACCCTGCGCAAGTGCGCTACTATGAAGATACCGCGTATCCACTCATTTTTGCCGCCATTGAAACCTTAAAATTTCGTGGAAATTTTGAAGAACTCGCAGGGTTTCTACGCCCGCCCTTGCCTCTGATCAAAGTAAAGCGCTGCGTTCGCGATTTGTGCGAGTGGGGGCTTGTGCGCCTCGATTCCGCCAATCACTATCATACGGTGTCACGCTTTGTGGAACCGCCCCCGAACTTGCGCGACCCCGTGCGGCAAATGAACCGCGATTGGATCATGCAATCCGCCGAGGCTATTCAAAAAATTCCTGCAGCAGAACGGCAGATGAATACAGCCATTCTCAGTATTTCCGAGGGCACACGCGCCAAAATTCTCGATCGGCTAGAGGCCTGTCGCAGTGAAATATTTGCGCTGGCCCAAGCGGATTCCAGTGCCGAAACGGTCATGCAACTGAGTATGCTGTTCTTTCCGAAATCCAGGACGCGGAGGGCGTTATGAAAAAGTTATTGTCTGCACTTGGTTTGTCCATTATTTTGTGTGCCTGCGCCACTAAGGAATCGACCAGCGGTGACCAGGCGGGTGTCCAGGATTTCCCCAATACGCTTAAACTGGCCACGAATGCTGCGTTATTCGATTTGCCTTCGAGCATTGCCTCGGATTCCAGTACGCTCGCATCCGACCAGGCGACGCCTGCCTTGGCACGCATGGTAGCAACGACCTTAGCAGAGGATCGCACCCAAGCCTATGCTGCATACATGGCTGTACCTGTGTATATTCTTATTGCAGAGCAAGCGAAGCAAAATGTGCAAAGCATGATCGAAAAATTATCGCAACAGAAGATCCCTGCGCCCTGGTCAGGGAAGATGGATAGTTTAGATGTGTCTACCGATGCCTTTGACACGATACTTGACGGTGTGCCTGTGCATTTCTTAAAGCTACAAGGCAGCAAAGATGGAATCCTGCGTATAAAAATCCGCCTCTTCAGCTCAGATTCCGGCACATACCGAGGCTCGATATTCATGAGTGAGCCGGGGAATCATGCCAGCAAGGCGCGCGTTGATTTTAATAGTATTGCGGACAATGGCAACCAGAGCATGGTGGTTTCGTTCCAACGTGACAGCATCGGCCTTGCCAAGTCTGGTGATCCGACCCGGGTACGGATCAAAGCCGTGAAAAGGGCCAGTGGACGTATTGTGCTTACTGGAGCATCTTACCACCCTATGTTTGAAGATTATTTCTGGGGAAATGGTCCTAAAATCTACGCGTTCAAGGCCATTACCGATCCGGTAAAAAACCATGCAGTGTTGCGCGTCGCTTTTGGGAACGCAGCCAATGCTGATTCCAATTTCCTAGCGGAACACGCGGTAGAAAAAGGCATTCTAAGCCTAGTGACTGAGCGCTTACGCACAAATTTACGCGACAGCGCGGGCTGGCTGACCTTGGTGAATTTTTGCCTGGATTCGAACCTTGCGGCGCGTGACGCTCTCAGTGCTAAATATTGGGTCAGCATCAAGGCATACCAGTCTACGCGCACCGCCGATGACTTTACCAGTGCAGACCTGGAGCGCTACCTGGAACTCAATCGCGATGCCATTTTCGAGAATGATCCTAGTGTGGCGGGCCTGCGCGGGCTTTACCTGTTGCTCGCGGTCAAGCCGCCGGTGTATCTGAGTGCACGGGCGACCATTGTGGGCGCAGGACTCGATGCGGCTCCAGATGGGTTTGGCATTAGCGCGGCCACACTGGATGAGGATACGCTCAGTCTAGAATCACCCCAGCAGCTTAGTTCGCAATTAGAGCTTCTTGAATAGTGGTGCGAAGGACTTGCGATATATCCATGCCAAAAGCACTTCGAAAACGCTGACGAAGATTGCAATTCCCATTCCGGAAGGGTCTAAAAAGGCATGGAAGGCAAAGATATTCACGACCACGGGTGCGAGCAGAATCAGCGCAAAGGGAACAAAAATCCCCGTTACCAACAGTACTCCCGACAGAAGTTGAGTGGCAGCGACGAGCTTAAATAAATACCCCGTGGCCATCATCGCTGACGAGAATGCCAATGCTCCAGCGGGCATTGCATTGGTGGGCATAGGCAGAAAATTCAGAAACCCGTTTAAGCCCGTAACAGTAAATAGCAGTCCTAGCAAAATTCGCATCAAAATGGGGATAAACCGGGTCCTGGACTTGATTCCAGATGTGTTGTACGTAGTCATTTGATCCTCGATTGTTAATGGTTGATTCACTTCTGCTCGCAGCTTACCATCCACTGCACGCCAAACTTGTCTGCAAACAATCTTTGTGTTCTGCTGCAGCCCCACTTTTCATGGAGGTGGAGTCAAACGAGTAATTCCCATATATTTTACACAGAGTTTGCTTACAAAGTCGAGGAAAAGTGGGAATCACCGACGAATAGCCAATCTATCCTTGTAGAAGGGGTTCAATGAAGGGTACAATCATAATATGTACACCTTCAAATTTGTACCAATCCCAACGGATCTGCTCATTTTGGGGCAGTTCGACCATTTTGAGTATGCCGACTGTTATCGCAGCAAACTGCGTCGGTCGCAGAAGCCCTCTGTGGATGCGCTGGTGCGGGCATTCTTCAGTACCGCCATGCCCAAGCCACTCAGAGTCATGCTCGCCTTGCGTAAGCGTCTGGTCGCCCGTTATGGTCTTAAACAATCCGGTTGGGTTGCGGTGTCGCCAGATCCTGGGTTACCGGCTGTGGCAGTGGGCGATGTGCTTGGATCCTGGCATGTAGTGGAGCGCGGTGAAACGGAAATCATTTTCCGTGAAAATGATGCTCCCGTGGATTTTGCCTTCTCGATCCGTGTGCGCGAATTCCAAGGCCATCCGTGCGTGGAGGCGACAACGATGGTGCAGTACCATGGTTGGTTTGGGCGCATGTATTTTGCCCCAGTGAAGTTCTTGCATCGGAGAATCGTTCCTTGGTATTTATCAAGAGTGGTTCAAGCTGTGCAAACGGAATGAGATTGCGTCGCATTTGTTAGTGCAGTTATTGAAAGACCTGCGTATGTTGATTGACATCGACGTCGCTAAATGAGAACATAATCCGTGTAGTTATACAAGGAAATAGGAAAGGTTATGCTTAATCGTTTTAGCATCAGCAAGAAAATATCGACAATTGTTGTCGTATCCGTTGTGTCACTCCTCATTTACGGAATCGCATCCTATACCACCATTATGGTTTTGCGTGTCAATGGTGCGCTCTATAGTCAAATTGTACAGAGCAAGGATTTGGTTGCCGATATTCTTCCGCCACCGGAATACATCATTGAATCTTATCTTACAGTCGAGCAGCTCGCAGATGAACGCGATAGTGTAGCTGCTCAAACGCTTAAAATGCATTTACAGTCACTTGAAGACGATTACAAAGTGCGGCATAAATATTGGATGCGCGAACTTGCGGATGGTCCGTTGAAGGAAGTGATTACCGACAAAGCATACGAACCTGCCATGGACTTTTTCGCCAGCGTAAAAAAGGATTTTCTTCCTGCCCTGGCTGCCAAAAACTACCCCTTGGCCCAGAGTTGTTTGCAAACTACCCTGAAACAGTCCTATAACCTACATAGAGTTGCCATTGACGAGGCTGTCGCAATAGCGAATAAAGATAGCGAGGCGAATGAATCCAAGGCCAGTCAAATGACTGTCGTCTTTCTTTCCGGGCTTACCCTGTTCGGGTTGTTTGTTCTGCTCCTCCTGGTTGCGCTCTCGTATCGCATTGCCAAAAGCATCACCGGGCCTCTCAAAAGTTCCATCCATCATGTCATGGCGCTGGTTGACCGTGGAGACTCCGGGGTTGGAATTCGCCATCTTGCGGTTACCTCCCATGATGAACTGGGTAACTTGTTTGTGCAGTTCAATCGTCTGATCGACAAAACGCAGCAGGATATTGCCGTCTGTGCCCAAGGAATCACTGATTCCACCAACAAGCAGAAAGCGTTGACCGCAAAGATGGCTAATACCATTTTGGAGAATGACGTGCAGACGACTTCTGGAATTGAGGCCGCAAAGATTCTGGAAGATTACACCAAGGATCTGACCGCTTCCTCCGAAAAAATGGCGACCACGATTACTACGGTGGCCACAGCTGCCGAAGAAATTTCAACGAACATCAACACCGTGGCGAGCACCTCCGAAGAAATCAGCACCACGATGATTTCGGTGGCGGCGACTGCAGAAGAAATGTCGAGCAACTTTACGGTTGTGGACAATGCAGTAAAAGACCTGTACACCGCAATCTCGAGTGTTGCACAAAATGCGCGTGAAGGAACTTCTGTCGCTGACAATGCCTCCATCGCCGCAAAGGAAACTTCGGAGATCATGGGAATGCTCGGCAAGAGCGCCAACGAGATCGGCAAGGTGACTAGCGTGATCCAGGTCATTGCCAAGCAAACAAACTTACTTGCGTTGAATGCGGCCATCGAAGCTGCCAGTGCAGGCGATGCTGGTCGTGGTTTTGCCGTGGTTGCAAATGAGGTCAAGGAACTCGCCAAGCAAACTGCAACTGCAACGGAAGATATTGCCGGGCGTATTGAAAAAATCCAAGGCGATACCCAGAAGGCTGTCGCGGCGATTCAGCTGATCTCAAACATTATCGGAACAATCAATAATCTGCAAAAAGTGATTTCGGATATGGTGGAAAAACAAACCTTGGCTACCACCCACATTTCTAGCAACATTTCCCAAGCCTCGGTAGGCTCTGGTGAAATCGCGCGGCTTATTGCGGAGACCGCCCGGGCCTCGAAGCAGGTTTCACACAACATCAACGAAATTGCCCAAGGCGCCAATGTGGTCGCAAAAAATATTGCGGGGGCTGCAGTGACGGTTGGAGATGTCAATGAACGCATCGCAGGTACGCAGTCCATGGCCGAAACCACCGCAGAAATCATGCATCAATCCAAGACTGCTGCCATGACCTTCACGGATGATGTCCAGACTATGTTTAGTTCGCTTGATCAAGTTTCTGCTGATGTCGAGAGGCTTAATCTCGTGCTCAAAATCATTGCATAACGGCCTTTGACCTGACTTTGGAATCCTCATGAACTTGGCAAGCCTAATTAAAGAATTCACTGCGGAGGCGCTGGAGCACATCGTCACCGCCGAGGAAGATGTTCTTGCGCTAGAAGAGGGTTCGAGCGACAAGGAAACTGTCAATCGCCTGTTTCGCGCGTTGCACACCATCAAAGGTGGTGCCGCGTGTGTTAATTTTGACGAGATCAAGAAATTTGCTCATGTGATGGAAAGTCTTGCAGGCAAACTTCGCGATGGCACGCTCAGTGTCACTCCCCAGATTACCCAGGCAATGCTTGAAGGTGTCGATAAACTGAAAACGGGAATTCTTTCTGGCAAAGGTCAGATCGACGATGCTGAATTAATTCTGGAACAGTTGCATGGACTGGCGCAGCTCAATTCCGTGGCAAATGTTACTTGTAGCGAAACACCCAAAATTTCAGCAACTGCAATATTCGACCTTGGGAAATTGGATACGAGCGAAGCAAGAGAACAAGGATTGCATGTATTCGAGCTCACCCTGGACGCGGTGCAGGAGTGCAAACGGAGTTCCTGTACCCCAGCGCAACTGCTTGCAACCTTGAATTCTATTGGAACGGTGCTCGCATCAAAGCCCGAGACGAGTGCATTTACCGATGATTCTCCTGCACTTACTCTGTGCTCATTTATTATCGCTACAATGATCGATGATTCCGATGTGCTGTTTCCTGGGCTGCAAATTGAACCGATATCATTTATCCATTATACGCCCGAAGATATTCCCGTAGCGACGCTGAGTAGTGCAGGCGCTTCACTCCCTCCTGAACCCATGGTCGAGCCTCTCGTTGCTCCATCCATTTCCTCACCAGCCGCCGCACTACCTGCCCAAAACCCGTCTGCGGCGCGTTCCCCCGAACAGTCGGTGCGAATTCCTGTAGAAATTGCAGATAAACTAATGAATCTTGCCGGCGAGCTTGTGGTGGTTCGCAATCGTTCCATGCAAGTACAGGCAAGCGGAAATGCCCGCGAAATCTCTGCGGTTAACCAACGTTTAGATGTAGTTACTTCCGATATTCAGCGCACCGTGATGCGTACGCGCATGCAGCCGATTGGGAACGTATTTGGTCGCTTTACCCGTGTTGTCCGCGATCTAGGGCGCAGTCTCGGAAAAGAAATGGAACTGGAAATCAGCGGTTCCGAAGTTGAATTTGATAAAAGCATCATCGATGGAATCGTCGAACCCTTGATGCATCTAGTGCGCAATGCTGTGGATCACGGAATCGAATCCCCGGAGGAGCGCAAGCAGAGCGGAAAGCCTGCACTCGGACGTATTCGTTTGATGGCCCAGCACCAGGCCGGGATGGTCAATATTCAGGTGCAGGACGATGGCAAGGGCATCGATGCAGAGAAAATTTGCGATGCCGTGGTTGAAAAAGGCTTAATGACGCGCAGCCAGGTGGAAAACCTTTCCGTGCGCGAAGCGTTGGCATTGATTTTCCTGCCGGGATTTTCGACCGCGAAGCAGATCACCGAAATATCGGGGCGCGGCGTGGGAATGGATGTGGTAAAAGCCTCGTTGCAGAAATTGGGTGGAATTGTCGAAATCCAATCTGTGGTTGGCCAGGGTTCCTCAATTTCTATTAGTTTGCCTTTGACCTTGGCGATTATTCCTGCCATCATTCTTGCGGTGGGGAACCAGTGTTTCGCAGTTCCTCAAGTCAGTGTAATCGAGGTAGTTTGGTTGCATGGCGACGAGGTGTTCCAATCCATTCAACAGATTGACGCGAGCGAAGTCTATTGGCTCCGGGGCAAAATGCTGCCTTTGATCCGCCTGTCCAAAGTGCTTAAAATTGAACCCACTTGTCTGGATCCAGAAACCGGATTGGAGTTTCCGGACCGTCGAGCCCAGGCATCTGACCGTCGTCAAAATGAAGTTGAACGTAATGACAGTGAACGTAGCGGAGTGCGCGATCGTAGGGTCTCATTGGACAACTCGCTGTATATTATTGTGCTGCGAATCGGAAGTGATTCCTTTGGGCTCTGTGTGGAGCGCATTGTGGATACCGAAGAAATTGTGGTGAAGCCTTTGCACGACCGCTTAAAATTGAGCAAAGTTTATGCGGGAGTGACTGTACTGGGTGATGGCACCACTTCCTTTATTCTCGATGTTTCAGAGCTTGCCCATACGGGTGGAATTCGCTGCGAAAAGGCCGAGTCACGTTCGGTAAAGGCTATTTCGAACCAAGATGAAATGCAAAAAATGCTGGTATTCACCAATGGCTCGGAGCGCTTTGCAATACCGCTTTGCTTATTGATGCGTGTAGACGAAATTAGCTGTGGTGAAATCCAGATGGCGGTAGGGCGAGAGTATTTGCGTTTCCGCGATGCACTGATTCCCCTTGTACGCATCGAACAGGCGCTTCCTGGGATTTCCTCGCATTACCAAAGCGATTATATCTACGCCATTATTCCGAAAATTGGTCAACCAGTAGGAATCGCTGCGTCCAGTATTATTGAAATTGCCGAAGTAGATAGCAATACCCTAACGCATTGCACGGACCATGCTGCCATTATCGGATCGCAAATTGTGAATGGCTTTGCGACTACGCTTCTCGACTTATGCACATTGGTAAACCTTGTGGAGCCGGGCTGGATGGCAACACTCGATCAGGCAGGTGACGCAAAAATACGCGTGGTGCTCGCTGAGGACTCATTGCTCTATAGTGCACTTTTAGCATCTTATTTACGCGGAATGGGAATGGATGTGCAGACCGGGATTAATGGCAAAGAGGTATTGGAAATCATTAAGCTGGGGGGTGTCGATTGTGTGGTGAGCGACATTGAAATGCCAGTCATGGATGGTTTCGATCTGGCCCGACAATTGAAGTCCAGCGAAGTCTGGCGCGAAATCCCCCTTGTCGGTATTTCTGCCATGGACGAAAAACTCATGCGTCCGCGCGCTCTTGCGGCTGGATTTGATGAATTCCGTTCCAAGAATAATCTTCCTTTGCTAGGGGAAACCATCTTGGCATTGCTCGCGCAGACCGCACGGAGGGTTGGCGATGCTCGATAAGAGTAAATTGAAGATGGCGCAATTTGTCTCGTTCCAGTTGCATGGAGCCTTGTTTGGATTTGATATTCGTATTGTCAAAGAAATTACTGCAGCTGTCAATATTACCCCGGTACCCCTGAAAGTCCGCGATGTGACCGGAGTCATCAATATCCGCGGACAGGTTGTGTTAGTGTTGGATATCGGCGTGAGTTTTGGGGGAACAGAACAAGCGATTGTTGAGGATTCCCAAATCATTATTCTTAAGACTTCCGCTGAGCTTGAAGTTGTTGCGGACTTCAATCCAAGCTTTAGCATAGATGCGGTGGGTTCCATTCCAGTCGGATTCCTCGTGGAGGCGGTCGGTGACATTGTGACGGTCGAAGAGTCGCGCATCGAGGAGGCACCTTCGCATTTGCTCAGTGAATACCGGCAATATGTCGATGGCGTTGTGCACTTGGGTGCGCACCCCCTGATCATCCTGAATGCAGGTGCTCTGCTGGGGACTGCAATATGACAGGGTCTGGGAATATGCTCGGCCAGGGCCGCATCCGCATTGTATTGGTAACCAAGGAACAACGGGATCATGATCCAATTGAGGAAATTATCCATGCGGCCGATGACATGCAAATTATTGGTGTCGCAAAGGGGATGCAGTCAGGTTTGGAAATGGTGCGCGCCTTGCAGCCAGAAATTGTATTGGTGCAAAATATTCCTGAAATTGTAGATTTTACGAGTCAGGTTAGAATTATTTCAAATACGACAGGGGTGATCCTCTTGAGCGCAGCCTCTGATCCTGTGGGGCCCCAATTCATTGTGGATGCCCTTGCTGCGGGTGCTTTCGATGTTGTGAAAACAGTGGACAAAAATAATTCGGGCTCAAATTTACTGCTTTCCAAAATACGCTGTTGCTCCATTAAACAATATTCGCACCAAGCGCGCAATGGTCGGTCCGCAGAGCTAGAAGTAAAGCAGACGAGCTACACTTTCAGTAAGGCGATGTCTTCAAAAAAATATGATGCCGTTGTGGTTGGCGTTTCGACGGGAGGGCCAGAAGCTCTCCTGGAACTTCTCCCTGGTATTCCTGCGTCCTTTCCGATTCCAATTATCATTGTGCTGCATATGCCTAAAGAATTTACCGGGGCAATGGCGCTGGCCTTAAACCGCAAATGCAAAATTGAGGTCACGGAAGCTAAGGAAGGAGAGGAAGCATTAGCTGGTCACGCCTATATTGCGCCGGGCGGTCGTCATTGTATGATTGAACGAGCCGAACATAATCGCTTGCAGTTTAAACTCGGTGATGGGCCTCCGGAAAATGGCTGCCGGCCTTCTGTCGATGTGCTATTCCGCTCTGCGGTGTCGACACTGGGGAAACGAGGTATTACTGTGATGCTGACAGGTATGGGTAGCGATGGCGCTATTGGTGCTGGGGCAATGAAACATTGTGGATCCCCGATTCTTGTTCAAGATGAATTGAGCTCGGTCGTTTGGGGAATGCCTGGCAGCGTTGTGCGCGGTGGATTTGCAGATGAAATTTTGCCTTTAAAAAATATTGCTTCGCGAATTTGCGAACTCGTAGGAGCCGCATGATGCATATTACCGATATTGAATATCATCAACTTCGCAAGTTTTTGCTCAAAGAAACGGGGATCGATGTCCCTGAAGCAAAGCAGTATCTGTTCGCTACGCGCTTAGGGGAATTATTGGAAAAAGAGGGCTGTGCATCCTTTACTGATTTTCTCGTGCTGCTTACCTGTGGCAAAGAATCGCTTGTGCGCTCGACTATTGAAGCAATGACGACTCACGAAAGCGGTTTTTATCGGGAGCCACAACATTTTCAAGTGCTAGTCGAAAATATTTTTCCTGAATTAATTGCGCGCAAGGCGGCAAAGAAAAGCCAAACGCATCCCTGTGTGCGCATTCTGTCGGCGGGCTGTAGTTTTGGGCAGGAACCTTATTCTGTCGCCATGGCGATTGCACGGGTATTGCCTTTGCATCCCATCTGGTCGCATACGGATTTCTCTATCACTGGTGTTGATATTTCCACCCGAGCTCTGGAACGGGCCAAACATGGCAAGTATACGGATCTTGAAATAGGGGGGAATCTTAGCGCCGAAGATCGGAAACGCTATTTTACTCATCATGGCGATTATTGGATTTTACACGAAGCTTTGCGCAAGTGCGTGGAATTCAAGCACATGAATCTGTCCTTGCCGCTCTTTGGTTTAGGAAAATTTGATGTGATTCTGTGTCGCAACATGCTGATCTATTTTTCCCCTGAACAGAAAACAGCAGTATTAAAACAGTTGCGCGATGCCCTTGAACCACAAGGTGTTCTCTTTATAGGGGCAACGGAGAGTATGTACGGAACCGGGGTACCATTTGTGCACCGGACAATCGGGCAAAGTTCTCACTACGAGGCTCCAGCCACACCCAATATAAGCGAGGGACTATCATGGAAATTCTAATTGCCGATGACTCAAAAATGTTGCGCTACATGACGATTGAGGCTTTGCATGGCCTTGGATATCGTCAAATTACCGAGGCGAACAACGTGAGTGAAGCCAAAAACCTGATGTTGGGGACTCAGTTCGAGCTCATTATTTGCGACCTGCATATGCCGGGGGAAAGCGGGTTGGATTTTCTGCGCTATATCCGTGCCACGCCCAATTTTTCCAAGATCCCTTTTATCCTTTTGACTACAGATGGTGAGAAGCAGAATATCGTAGCTGCGGTGCAGGCTGGTGTGCAAGCATATTTAATTAAGCCTGTACAAAAAGCCATGCTTGGTCAAAAGCTTACGGAACTCGCCAAGCGCTACAACTTCACGCCACCCAATACTGTCGGTCCCGACGGCGTATTTAAACAAGGATAATAGATCCTAGCTATCAACAAATGCGGGGCAGGGGATCCGAGGCAAGCATGTGCATCACGCGCACGCTGTCCATGGAGGTGTGCAAGAGTAGCTTTCCCGGGTGCCCGGTAGTAATACGTCCAATACATGCCGCATTGATACCCAAGGGGTGCTGGTGGAGCGCCTGCAATGATTTGTCGATGAGCGCCTCTGGAACAACGACAAGGAATTTCCCTTCGTTGGCACTATAAAGTGGATCTAAACCAAGAATTTCTGAGAGCCCTAGCACGGCCGGGTGTAATGGAAATGCGGGCTCCTCCAGGGTGATCGACCATGGCTTGGAGTCGCAGAGTTCGCACAACGCCGTAGCCACGCCTCCGCGGGTCGGGTCGCGCATCCAACGTACTGGAACTTGTGCGCAAAGCTTTTGTACCAATGTATACAAAGGTGCGCAATCACTGCGCAGGTCACTTTGCAAAGCAAAACCTTTGCGCTGGGTGAGTATGGTAAATCCATGGTCTCCCATAGTGCCGCTCAAAATAACACCGTCGCCGGGCTTGATCGACATCGGGTTGGGTGCATAAACCCTTTCCCCTATCCCTGCTGTATTGATGTAAATGCCGTCGCCCTTGCCGCGTTCGACCACCTTGGTGTCTCCACAATGAAAGGCTACCCCAGCGATTCTTGCGGTTTCCCCTATACTACGTACCAGCCGTTGTAGCGTTTCTAACGGAAGCCCTTCTTCGAGAATCATTCCCAGCGAAAGCGCAACTGGGCGAGCTCCCATCATGGCTAAATCATTGACGGTTCCTGCTACACACAACGTTCCAATATTTCCACCCGGGAATTCCAAGGGTGAAACCACATAGGAATCGGTGGTAAAGACCATATCTGTGTGCAACGGTGCAAGGATGGCGCCATCCTCAAGCTGTGTGGGTGCTGCTTGACCCAAAGCCGGGAGAATAAGACCCTCAATCAGTTCGCGGGATAGTCGCCCGCCGGAACCATGCCCAAGCCGTACTACGTCCTGGGCAGTGAATGTCATTTCGGCAGGGCGCAAACTGCCATGGGTATTGGATTGTTCGTGGGGATGAATGTTCATAAAGTGTCCCGATAGAGATATGCTGCGTTACAAGTTCCTTCGCTACTGACCATGCATGCACCGATGGGGTGGTCAGGGTTGCAGCCCTTGCCGAATAATGGACATTGCTCAGGAATAATCGTGCCCGCGAGAATTTGCCCACAGCGGCATCCCGCCGGTTCGCGACTGACCACTGCGCTCAGATCAAATTTTTGCAATGCATCGAAGGATGCGAACTCTTTGCGCAATGCGTAACCTGCCCCCGCAATGACCCCTAGTCCGCGTAAATGCTCATCGCAAGGCTCATAGAGTTCAGCAAATAGGGCTTGTGCCTTTTGGTTACCTTGTGCACGTACCGCGCGTGGGTACGAATTGACATTGTCGTGTTTACCCGCCTTGACCAGGCGCACCAAGTCGCGAATGGCCAGCAGCAGATCGACGGGTTCGAATCCTCCCACTGCCATGGGGGTATGGTAGCGTTCGCATAAGTCGCTGTATGCATCAGACCCAATAATGGAGGTTACGTGTCCAGGAGTAATAAATCCTTGAATGGGTGCATGGCTTTGCAGTAGCGCCTCGAGCACAGGGGGGACTCGTTTGGCCGAAAGCAATACACTAAAATTATCGCGCTTTTCGCGGATCGCCATTTGTAACGGGATGCTGAATGTGGGCAGAGTGGTTTCGAAACCAATTCCCAAAAAAACGGTCTGTTGCTCGGGGTTTTCTTGCGCAAACTGGAGTGCTTGCAAAGGCGCATAGACTTCGCGGACCTGCCCGCCAAGTGCCCTGGCCTTTTCAAGGCTGAGCGAGGTTCCCGGAACACGCAACAGGTCACCAAAGGTAAATACAGTGACACCAGGCATC
>Ga0209125_1002381_pt1 | contig 14621 bp, 14 predicted proteins | sample BarGraIncub1131A_FD_184503 | JGI IMG/M metagenome (GOLD analysis project Ga0209125, IMG submission 184503) | Arctic peat soil microbial communities from Barrow, Alaska - Barrow Graham LP Incubations 11-31A (SPAdes) (version 2) | ecosystem: Environmental > Terrestrial > Soil > Wetlands > Peat... | reverse complement strand
GTGGCCGTGGAACCTTTTGCCGAAGGTTTTACTACAACTTTCGTCAATTCAAGCGGTGAACAGGTTCAGGTGCATTCCGGCAAGGTCGTTTCCACCATCGGTGGAACAGGACTGGACCAATTGTTGTCTTTTCTTACGTCCGGTGAAAAGAACGTTCTTTCCAGTATCCACTATGCCAAGGTCGTACAGGTGGTGGCCTGTTTCCGTTCATGGCAAGGACTACCGCTTCGGGCGTTCGGTGGATTGATGCCTTCTAAGGAAAACCGAAATGTGCTGGGCATCCTGTTTCCGTCGGCGATATTCAGAAATAGAGCTCCAGAAGGGGGTGCTGTCTTGTCGGTCTTTATAGGAGGAATCAAAAGACCCGAATTATTTGAAAAGTCGGACGAGGAACTGGAATCCGCAGCACTCGCGGAAATCAGGGAAACCTTGAAATGTTCCACTACGCCGGAACTGATCCGTGTGTTCCGCTACGCGCATGCCATTCCTCAGTACGAAAAGGATACAGAAGTTCGCCTACAGGTCATCGAAGACGTACAGAATTGCTATCCTGGCCTGTTTGTAGCTGGGAACATCAGGGACGGCATTGGCATGTCCGACAGAGTAAGTCAGGGACGACTACTGGCTGATCGGATACTAGAAGAACTGAAAATGGAAAGATCGAAAACGGCGCAAACTGTATGATTACAACTGCGCGCAAAGCTTTGCTCCTCGTCAATCTGGGTACTCCTGAAAAACCTGAGAAAAAGGCAGTCCGACGGTATTTGTCCGAATTCTTGGGGGACAGACGGGTAATCGATATGCCATGGTTGTTCCGAAAAATGTTGGTCCATCTGGTTATACTGCCTTTTCGAACGGGTACTTCAACTCGAAGATACCAGAAACTTTGGGGTGATAAAGGGTCGCCGCTGTTGGTGCATCTGGAACGACTGACCGTCAAACTCCAACGGAAACTGTCCGGCGAATACACTGTTATTCCTGCTATGCGCTACGGAAAGCCCTCTCTGGCTGAGGCACTGTCCCGGCTGGAAAAGACACCTTTTGAGGAAATCTGCGTTTTGCCGCTGTTCCCGCAATACGCCTCGTCCACCACTGGTTCCATCCTGGAGATGGTGCTGGGAACAATCCGTTCGTGGGAGGTAGTGCCGAATATCCGACTCATCACCAGCTTTCATCACCGGCCTGAGTTCATCGAGGCCTTCGCCGCTCAGGTAGAACTCCAAGAGCCACACACATTCGACCATATACTTTTTTCCTATCACGGCCTCCCTTATAAACACCTTTTCAAACTGCATCCGGACATGGATTGTCGTGTTTGTGACTGTAGCAAAGCGATGCCTTCCTGTGGAACCTATTGCTACAAGGCTGCCTGCTATGAAACCACCCGATTGCTGGCCCGAAAACTTGGGATTTTTGAAACTGGGTATTCCGTGGGATTCCAGTCCAGGCTATCGAAGAATTGGCTATCTCCCTTTTCAGATGAACGGATCGTGCAACTGGCACGGAATCGGGTGGAAAAAGTCTTGGTCGTTGCCCCTTCCTTCGTGGCCGATTGTCTGGAAACATTGGTTGAGGTGGAAAGCGAATACCGGCAGCTTTTTCTGGATAACGGTGGCGAACAGCTGGTGCTGGTGCAGAGCCTGAACGATTCGGACCAATGGATCGAAGCACTGGCCGCTATGATCAGAGAATCCAATCCAGTACTTTCGGTAAAAAGATAATCACACCGCAAACCACAGCCATCAAGGCTGAAAACAGTACGGCGCCGGCAGCAATGTCTTTGGTCAGCCGTGCTGTTTCGTGTTTCAGGGGGAACAGGTGGTCAATCAGTTTCTCGATAACGGTATTGAAAGCTTCGGCCGCAAAAACCAGACCGATGCAAAGGGCGACGATGCACCATTCGGAGGCTGAAATTCCAAACAGAAAGCCTGCAATGACCACACAGATGCTGATGATCAGGTGAATTCGGGCATTCTGTTCGGACTTGATCAGTTCGTACATTCCTGTAAAGGCGAACCCTAAACTGCGGAAGAGTTTCTTCAGACTGAGTTTATTCGAATTTTCCATGTTTGGTTTTTTGATTGGTTTGATACCATTGATTGGCCTTATGGGCGAGCCAGGCTGAACCGGCTCCCAAGAGGGCTCCTGCGGCTACGTCGCTTGGATAATGTACACCTAGGTACATGCGGGAATAGCCAACAGAACCAGCCCAAAGAAAGCTGGGGGCAATCACGTACCATTTCGGATACATCAGGCTTAAAGAAGTGGCTGTTGCAAAGGAGGATGAGGTATGACCCGATGGAAAGGAGGGGCTGCCTTCCATGGATTTGGGTTCGATATCAGGGTATGTCGTGTGGGGCCGATCCCGGTTGATACTGTATTTGAGCAAATAGGTCATGCCCAAATTCAGGGCAGAAGCGGTTCCAAGTTCAATGGTCTGGTTCAACAATTTTTCGTTGTGGGTGATCAGGGCTGTGGCACCCATTGCCAAAGGCGCACCTGCAATCACAAATGCATGTGAGTCCGAAATGAACCGAAAAATCGGATCCGCAGGCAGCGCTTCGGAAGTGTGGATGCTACGCAGTATCCGTACATCCAGGTTTTGAGCCTGCATCGTAAAAGTCAGCAGCAAAAAGAAAAACAAAAGCATTCGGAACATGGTAGTCTTGTTTCAGGCAAAGTTACGACTTGTTTGGCAATATTTATCCGATGATGTTCGTTGTCACCGGAAAATGGTTTAGTATATTTACGGAAATTTCAATTCCCATAAACAATGGATATAAAGACTTCTGCTTCCTCCAAAAAGAAAGTGCTTCGTAAACGCCGCAACAACCTGTTGTATGGTGGGCTGAATTACAACGGTACATTTACGCATGCCACCAATATACAGCTGACCCGTTACGACGCCACCAGTTCTGAAACCGTCGTAGTACATGATTTCAAAGACCTGAAGCTGAAACCTGGAAAAACAAATTGGGTGCATATTTTCGGTCTCTCGGACGAAACGGAGATTGCCAACCTTTGCAAAATCCTTGGTATTGAACTTCCCATGGTTCAGGATGTCTTGAATGCCAGACACATTGCCAAGCTGGAGGATACTGGCAAAGGATTGTTTGCAGTGATGGATGCCTACACCTATTCCGATGCTAAAGAAATGGTCCGCGATCACCAAAGCCTTTTTCTGGGTCCCGACTATGTTGTTTCATTCGAGGAAGGCACTGGCCACCGGTTCGACCTGGTATGCAAAGCCATTACGGAAGGAATAGGGCAGGTTCGACAGCATGGAGCCGATTTCCTGTTCAATCTCCTGGTCAGTCTGGTGGTGGATTCCTATTATGACGTGCTGGAATATCAGCAAAGCAACCTGCTGGACATGGAGGATGAATTGATGGAATTTCAGGCAGGTCACAAGGAAACCGGTCAGCAAATCCAGCATTTCAGAAGGGACCATACCCGGCTGTTGAAAGCGGTTTCGCCTTTGCATGAAGCGTTCGGGCATTTCCTTATGCTCGATTCTGCTTTGATTAAAAGCGATTCCAAGATCTATTTCAGAGATACTTATGACCATTTGCGGCAGGTGATGTCCATGCTTGATGCCAACCGGGAAACCCTTTCAGCCTTGATGGATTTGTATATAGCCAACAACGATTTGCGTATGAACCTCATTATGAAGCAACTCACGGTAGTCGCCACGATCTTTATTCCGCTTACTTTTTTGGTTGGTGTCTGGGGGATGAATTTTAAATTTATGCCAGAGCTGGAATGGCCGAATGGTTATTTGTATTCCTGGATTGCGATGATAGCCGTTGGAGTACTGCTTTATTTATGGTTTCGCCATAAGTACAAGCCTTAAACCAGCCTGTTCTGCTTCAATTATTTCAACTGATTGTGACTATACTTCCAACAAACACATTGTTTTGCCTGGGAACTCGTATATATATTCCTTATTAAATCTTTAGAACTCGGAATTGAAGTGGAACCGAATGTCCTTGAAGTCGTTTTGGGCCATGCGGAGCACGTACTCTGAGTCGGCTAGGAAAACGTCGCGTTTTTCTTTGTCGTAGGCCATGTACTGGTACTTGCGTTTCTTGAAGTTTTCGAGTTCGGCGGCGTTGTCGGATTCGATCCAGCAGGCTTTGAACAGGTTGATGGGTTCCCAGCGGCATTGGGCGTTGTATTCGTGCTCGAGGCGGTATTGAATGACTTCGAACTGGAGCTGACCAACGGTACCGATGATTTTGCGGCCGTTGAACTGGTTGGTGAAGCTTTGGGCCACGCCTTCGTCCATGAGTTGGTTGATGCCTTTTTGGAGTTGCTTGGACTTCATGGGGTCGGCGTTCTCGATGTATTTGAACATTTCGGGCGAGAAACTGGGAATGCCTTTGAAATGGAGGTCTTCGCCGCTGGTCAGGGTGTCGCCGATCTTGAAGTTGCCGGTGTCGGGCAAACCCACGATGTCCCCCGGCCAGGCTTCGTCCACGATGGATTTCTTTTGGGCCATGAAGGCAGTGGGGGCGGAAAACTTCAGCATCTTGTTGTGACGCACGTGCTTGATGTTGACGTTGCGTTCGAATTTGCCGGAGCAGATTTTTAGGAAGGCGATGCAGCTGCGGTGGTTGGGGTCCATGTTGGCATGGATCTTGAAAATGAAACCGCTGAAGGTTTCCTCCTCGGGACGGACGATGCGTTCTTCCGTTTTGGTGGGTCGGGGTGTCGGGGCGATACGGACAAAGCAATCGAGCAATTCCTTGACACCGAAGTTGTTGAGGGCGGAACCGAAAAAGACGGGGGCCAGGTCACCTTTCAGATAGGTTTCGGTATCGAATGGATCGTAGATGCCTGCGATGAGTTCCAAGTCCTTGCGCAGGGTTTGTGCGTTGCGTTCACCGACGTATGCTTCGAGCTCGGGACTGTTGATGTCTTCGATGCCGACGCTGTCGGTCACTGTTTGTTTGGAAGGTGTATAAAGGTTGAGGCTTTCATCCAGGATATTGTAAACGCCTTTAAAATCGGGGCCTTGGTTGATGGGCCAGGTGAGGGGGCGAACGGCGATTTCGAGTTCGGCCTCCAATTCGTCCAGTAGATCGAACGGATCTTTGCCTGAACGGTCCATTTTGTTGACGAACACCATTACGGGGGTTTTGCGCATGCGGCAGACTTCCATAAGCTTGCGAGTCTGGCTTTCCACCCCTTTGGCCGTATCGATCACGATGATGACACTGTCCACGGCGGTGAGGGTGCGGAAGGTGTCTTCGGCAAAGTCTTGGTGACCAGGCGTATCCAGAATATTGACCTTGTAATCGTGGTAGTCGAATCCCATCACGGAGGTCGCTACCGAAATACCGCGCTGCTTCTCGATGTCCATCCAGTCGGAGGTTGCGGTTTTCTTGATTTTGTTGGATTTGACCGCGCCGGCCACGTGGATGGCTCCCCCGAAAAGCAGGAGTTTTTCAGTAAGGGTCGTTTTACCCGCATCGGGGTGAGAGATGATGGCGAAGGTACGTCTCCGCGCTATTTCTTTTTCGAGTTCAGTCATTAGAGTTTTGCGATGCAATCCGCCAGGCTTTCTTCCCAGGTCGGTATGTGAATGCCGTAGTCAGCTTTGATTTTTTCTTTGCTCAGCACGCTGTAGGCGGGGCGGGCGGCTTTGGTGGGGTAGTCTTTGGTTTCAATGGGGGCGACCTTGCAGGTAGTGATGCCGGCCAGTTGATGAATCTTGACGGTGAAATCGTACCAGGAGCAAACGCCTTGGTTGGAGAAATGGTAAATGCCGGGAATGAAATTTCCTTTTTCGGAGGCGGAAACGATGTCCATCAGGGCGTCTGCCAGGTCTCTGGCGTAGGTGGGGGTGCCCACCTGGTCGGAAACGACGTTTAGGCTTTCGCGCTCTTTGCCAAGGCGAATCATGGTTTTTACGAAGTTGTTGCCGTAGATGGAATACAACCAGGCGGTGCGCAGAATGACAAAGTCTTTGCAGTTGGCAGCCAGTACTTGTTCGCCTTCCAGTTTGGTTTTACCATACGCTGAAACGGGACAAACGGGGTCACTTTCCAGATAGGGTGTGGTGTTGGTTCCGTCGAATACATAATCGGTGGAGACGTGCAAGACTTTGGCACCCACGGCATTAGCCGCTTTGGCCAAATTTTCAACAGCGTCCCGGTTCACTTTTCGGCAGACTTCGATTTCGTCTTCAGCCCTGTCTACGGCGGTGTAAGCGGCACAGTTGATGATGTAGGCGGGTTTGGTGCGCTCGCAGTACTCCATCACGGCTTCTGCGTTGCAAAGGTCGAGTTCAGCGATGTCGGTGAAATCGAACTCAAAGTTTTCGTATTCTTCGGCAAGCAGACGCATCTCGTTGCCGAGTTGTCCGTTGGCTCCGGTAATGAGAATTCGTTTCAGAAAAAGCCCGTATTCGAAAACGGCGGCATTTCTGTCTTTGTTTTCGTCAAAAATGCCGGTAAGTGGAAATGCTATACCCATGATTTTATTCGAGGTCGAGGCCCTCTTCTTTATCTTGTTTGTATTTGGCGGAAAGCATGCGCAGTAACTCACTGATGAGGCTGGCTGCGTGGGCCGTTTCGTCGGAAATTTGTTTTTGTTGCAATCGCAGCAGCAACATGCCGTAGAGCAGGTTGAGACAGGTTTCCACTTCGTCGTAGGCTGTACCTCCGGGTTTGGCCCTCAACTCTACAATCAGCGGCAACACTTTGTGGTAGGTCATCAGGTAAAAGTTTTCCTTGGGTGCTTTGAGCAGCGCGTTGTGAAGCTCGTCCAATTCGGTGATGACGTTTTTGTTGATTTGCAGGTGCCCAGTTGACGTGACATTTTCCAACCGCATCATTTCGATGAGGCTATCGTACCAGTCGCGGATTTCTTTTTTAACTTCCGCAGGCTGGTCGAAACCGTCGATGATGTAGGTCTGGATTTTTTCGATGTCGAATGCGAAGGCCCGGATGAGGTCTTCGATCTGCCATAAGTACAGCAGGTATTCGGCGATGTTTTCGGTTTTTTTACCTCTGGATATCAGCATCTTATCAAATAATATCCATGGCGAACGCCTTGAGGTTCACCCCGTCGAAGTTCCCGGAAGACATCATCAAGAGGTTGTGTTTCCGGTAGGTGACGCCTTTCAGCTTGGCGATGAGCAGGGCAGAATCTGTGTAGACTTCCACATTCGTTCCGCCAAAGGCTTCTGCCACCTGTTCGGGAGTGATGGCCTGCAATTTTTTATGCTCGATGGTTTTGGGATTATAATACACGTAAGCCTTGTCGGCATCTTTCATGCTGTCCTTGTATTCGGGCAGGAAGTCGGCCGTGAGGCTGCTGAAGGTATGCAACTCCATACAGGCGGTGAGCTTGCGGGCGGGGTATTGCTCTTTGACGGCTGAAACCGTGGCTTTTAGTTTGGAGGGCGAGTGAGCGAAATCCTGGAAGATGGTGGCATCGTCGGTTTCGTTCAAAATCTGCAACCGCTTGGCCGCACCCTTGAATTCGCTGATGCTGGTGTAGAAATCCTTGTCGGAGACACCGAGCTGACGGCAAACCATGTGCGCACACTGGATGTTCTGCAGGTTGTGTTTGCCGAAAATGCGCAGCGGAAAATCGCCATATTTGGTTTCCAACCAGGTCTTGCCTTCTGCAATGTGGTTGGGATGGGCGTTGTAGGGGATGGCGGTGAGGTCTTCGCGGAGGTTTTTGGCGATGACCTGCAGGTTGGGGTCTTCTTCGAAATAGATGAATTTGCCGTCGCGTTCCACCATTTTGGCAAAGATGGCGAACTGTTCTACATACATTTCGAACGTGGGAAATACATTGATGTGATCCCAGGCAATGCCGGTCACCACCGCGATGTGCGGGCGGTATACGTGGAACTTGGGGCGTAAGTCGATGGGGGAGGTCAGGTATTCGTCGCCTTCAAAGACAGCGATGCGGCTGGTTTCGGAAAGGCTGACCATGGTGTCGAAGCCTTCGATCTGGGCGCCGACCATGTAGTCGAAATCCATCTGCATTTTTTTGAGCACGAACAAAATCATGGACGTAACCGTGGTTTTGCCGTGACTGCCGCCGATGACCACGCGGGTCTTGTTTTGGGTTTCTTCGTACAGGAATTCGGGATAGGAAAATATACGGATGCCCAGTTCCTTGGCGCGAATCAGTTCCGGGTTGTCTTCCCGGGCATGCATACCCAATACGATGCAGTCCAGACTTTTGACGATTTGGTCAGAAAACCAACCTAATTTCTCAGGCAATAGACCATGCCTGGCCAGGTTGGAGCTGGCCGGATCGAAGATTTCATCGTCCGATCCGGTGACCTCATGGCCTTTCAGATGCAAGGCAATCGCCAGGTTGTGCATGGCAGCGCCACCAATGGCGACAAAGTGTATTCTCATACGTGCGTTTTATTCGAAAAATTCGCTTAGTTTTGTGGTGCAAAAGTACGGCAAAAAATGAAAATTCAGTCCATCGAAACCGGTTTTTTTTCCACAGACGGCGGGGCCATGTTCGGCATCGTGTCGCGCAAAGTGTGGACTCGCAAATATCCTGTCAATGAGGATAATAGATGCCCGTTGGCTATGCGGGTGATGTTTGCCGACTTGGGTGACCGCAAGGTTTTGTTCGATACCGGTGTCGGGCCGGCGCTAGTAGATGGGATGTCTTATTACCGTTTTCATGGGCTTCGAAGCCTGGTGCAGGAAGTGGAAAAATTGGGCTTTTCTGCGTCAGCTATTACGGATGTAGTGCTTAGTCATTTGCATTTTGACCATTGCGGCGGGTCGGTTGTTTCGCAAGGGGGAGTTCTCAAACCTGCGTTTCCGAAGGCAACGTATTGGGCCAGTGCCCGTCAGTGGGAGATGGCGCAACAGCCGCCGCTTTGGGAATCAGATTCGTTTGCACCGGCTGTGATTCGGGTTTTAAAGGATGCGGGACAGCTTCAGCTTTTAAAGGGTGATCAGGAGCTTTTTAAAGGTGTTCGCGTCAAATTATTTCAAGGCCACACCGACGACCAGCTTGTTTCATACGTTTCAGACGGCATCGATACCTACGTATTCTGCGGAGACGTCATTCCCATGGAACCTCATTTGTTGCCACTTTGCATTGCTGCCGTGGACAATTCGGCGGTGGTTTCTGTCGATGAAAAAATGCGGTTGTTGGAGGAAGCTGGCACGCAGGGACAAATTCTTTTTTTCTACCACGATGCAGTGACTCAGGCAGTTCGAATGAAAAAAGTGAACGGGCGGATTTCGGTCAAAGAAAAGTGGCATTTTCGTTAAGAATACTGTAGCGTTTCGGATGAACAAATCATCTTTTTAACGTGTTTCCGTAAATCGATTCGCCATGAAAAAACTTTTGCTGCTTTTTTCCATCCTGCTTTTTTCCGGTTTCAGTTACAATGGTGTGGAATACATTCCGATGCTTATGGACCGGACGGAACTGGAAACTTCTGTTCAATTGGTGAGTTCCGCCTTGCCGATTCGTAATCCCGGCCGTATTTATATCTATCAGAACTGGTTGTTGCTGGTTGAGCAATACAAGGGTATCCATCTGATTGACAATGCCGATCCTGCCAATCCAGTCCGCAGAGGTTTCCTGCGTGTTCCCGGTTGTCAGAGCATGGCTGTGAGAAACGGGGTTTTGTATGTGGACAACGCAGTCGATCTGGTCGGATTCCAGTTTGACCTGAACACGATGCAGGGACAAGAATTGGTCAGGAGTCGTAAAGCGTTGCCTGAAATCAACAGTCCGGACGGTTACGTCCCCTGGGAATTTTCCCGTGCCAATAGGCCGGCGAATACGGAAATTGTGGGTTGGATCAATCAAAATGCGGACGTATGAAAAAGTGTATACTTGCGCTGGCACTGACTGGCTTGCTGTTTTCTTGCGATTCATTTTCCGGTGATTCGTCAGGCAATTCTTCGACGGGAACCGGTGGATCCATGGCACGTTTTGCCTGCATCGGAGACCATTTGTATGTGGTTGATGAGTCGTTTCTGCAAACGTTTGATATTTCGGATTCCACCAAGATTGTTCGCACGTCGCGCATTGTTTCCAACTGGAACAATTCCATTGAAACCATATTTCCGGCTGACAGTCTGTTGTTTTTAGGCTCCACTTCAGGGATGTATATTTACAATCTGAAAGACCCGGCTACTCCAAAGTTTGTTTACCTGTACACGCATGTGGTCAGTTGTGACCCAGTGGTCGTGCAGGGCAAATATGCGTATGTCACCTTGAGGACTGAGCACGATACCTGGTCTTGCAACCGGGGAGTCGATCAACTCGAAGTCATTGATTTAAGCAAAATAAATGCCCCGAAAAACGTGGGAACCTATCCGATGGTGAATCCCCGCGGTTTGGGCATCGACGGAAATCATCTTTTTATTTGTGACGGTATGGATCTGTTGGTCATGGATGCCACTGATCCACTCGCGCTCACGGAAATCAAACGTATTGAACTGGACGGAACACCCTACGATGTGATTGCTAAAAACGGCATTCTAACCTTGTCGTACAGTTCCGGTCTGAAACAATATGCCTATTCGAACGATACCATTCAGGAAATCAGCACGATCTATTAATCAACCTTTCGATATGAAAAATCAACTTCTTGCCATCGCAGCCTTATTGCTCGCATTCCCTTTGTTTGCCCAGGATTATGTCATCAAGGAACAGGTTCCGACGCTGGCAATTGGTTTCCAGCCACAGTCTTTCAGCTATAAAGCGGCTGAAATCGACTTCGATCTGCGGTTGTCTCCGCGAAACTGGCTGACAATTGCCCCTAGGTTGCAATTTGGAAATCCCAGGTTCAACTCGTACTTTTACGATCCGACGGATGCCATCGACAAAGGTTTCGGCCTTGGTCTGACGTATCGCTATTACCCGGTGACTGCTCGTACAAAGAAGGTTAACGATGGTATGGGGCCCTTTGTTTCTGGCGGACTGGATTATCTGCAGACCGATTACAGTTATCTGGGAAGGAAATACCTGCCTTATACGGATCAGTACGGAAATACGGGTTACACCATCAACGACGAGTACCAGTACAGTCAAACGCTTTCCAATCTTGGCCTTTCCATCAATATTGGATACACCTGGCGGCTTTTTGACATCATGTATATGGAAGCCTTTGTGGGTGTGGGTGTAAAAATGAGCGACTATGTCTACGACGCTGAAAAGAATTTTGATTTGGGTAAAAACTACTGGGACACAGGCTATTCGGGTTATTTTGTATCCAATGGTTTCCGCATCGGGGTCTATTTGAACCGATATAAATATGTTTTGAAATAGGATTGTGACCAAAAACGGACTGTACCTACATATTCCATTTTGCAAAAGCAAATGCTTTTATTGTGATTTTTATTCTGTTTCGCAGACAGGTCTGAAGGAGGAGTGGCTGGAAGCTTTGCTGCTGGAATTGAAAACGGAGCCGGTTTTTCTGGGAACGGAAAGGCCGGTTTTGCGTACGGTCTATTTTGGTGGGGGCACGCCGTCACAGCTTACTTTCACGGAATTTGAACGGATTTTTGCGGCCATTTCCTTGCATTTCGACCTCGCAACTTGTGAGGAAATCACGTTGGAGGCCAATCCAGATGACTTGACGCCCTTGTATATTGCGATGCTGCGGAGTTTGCCGTTCAACCGCATCAGCATTGGGGTGCAGAGTTTTTCAGACACGGAATTGATGGCCATTAATAGACGACACACCGCAGCCGCAGCCGCTGAGGCCATCATGGAGTGTTCTCGACAGGGTTTCGACAACATCAGCCTTGATTTGATGTATGGGTTGCCAGGACAAACCCTTGAAAGTTTTTTGGTTTCAGTAAGGCAGGCAGTTGCTTTGCCGGTGAAGCATATTTCTTCGTATTCGTTGAGCTGGGAAGAGGGTTCTGTACTGTATTCGAAGTTGCAAAACGGGGAGTTGAAACAAGCCTCCGAAGAAATCTCCGAAGCCTGTTTTTTTGGAATGAAGGATGTGCTGGAAAAGGCTGGTTTTGAGCATTATGAGTTGTCTAATTTTGCGTTGGAAGGCTTTCGTTCGAAGCACAATTCGTCGTATTGGGACGGCTCGTCGTATTTGGGTGTAGGACCGGGGGCGCATTCCTATAATGGTTTGGTTCGTCGGTTCAATCCGCCTTCGTTAAAGCGGTATAATGAGGGCGTTAAAAAAGGTCTGGATTTCAGAGAAACCGAGACGCTCGACAATACAATAAACTATAATGACTTCATAATAACTCGTTTGCGAACTTTGCAGGGTCTGAATTTGTCTGAACTGGCCGCTGAATTTGGTGCTGAGAAGTACGCTTACTGCAAGGAGAATGCCTTCCGAAGTCTTCAGAACAGTACGTTGGAACTGGTTGGTGATTGGCTCCGACTAACCCGAAAGGGGTTGTTTATCTCGGATGCGGTGATGTCCGATTTAATGGAGGTTTACGAAAAAAATTGAATTCCGGCGAGCACATTTCTAGCTGCTTGTAGCGAGGAGCTTTAATTTTTATTAGGTGCAAAAATGGGTCATCACTTTAAAACCGTTTAAATTAAATAAATTTCCCCGAAGAATTCAGGCCGGTGGAAATCTGGCTTTTCTGTTTTAATAGGGCTCCAAGTCACGTAGTGTGGCTGATCGGTCGCGTCGGCGCATTTGTAGAAATTGCCCAGAATTTTAGCCGGTAGGTTTTTGGGGTCGATGTCCATCAGGTGGAATGGAATCCGCACGCAGAGTTCCCAGGAAAATATCCCGTTCATGGCATTGAAGGCCCGTTTGCCGATGCTGGACCAGCGTTCGATTTCAGCCATTTCGGCAGGGGTGAGGTAAACGAAATTGTCGCGGGTCTTAAAATGGCGGGCGGCTTTGCACACGCCGGAGCAATTGAATTCAAAATTGAAATAGTCGTCGCTGTCTGGAATTTTAACAAAGAATTCGACGCAACTGTCTTCGTGGACGTTTTCGTTGTCCTTGGTGTTGACGGCGCGCAGGCAATTGCCATGCACCTGATACAACAGGTACAAGTCGGTTTTACTGTGTGCGGCTCCCACGGTGGTGAGGGGCCGGTATCCGTACAGTTGCGGCCAGTTGAGCGTTTCTACGGAAAAGCGAGTACCTGATTCGTCAATGTAATCGGCGGCTTGCTCTAAAGAAAGCGTTTTCAGGTCGGGCAGGTACGGAATAGATAGTGTTTTCATCCTTTACTAATTTCTCTATAGGGTTACAATTATACGACATTTTGGAGCCAAAAGCAAGTGTTTTGGTGTGACAATTGTGTGAAAGATTTTCGTTTAAAAAGCCCGTTATAGCCGACCGCTCTGTTCGGATTTCTGCAAAGTTTTACCTACCTTTGCACCATTAAAGCAACCCCATATATATTATGATTCAATTCTTTAGTACACAAGCCGGTAGCATTATTGCTGTGCAGGCTCCCCGTGTTTTTACCGAGGCTGAAACCGCAAAGTTGATCTGGCTTTTGAGCGATGCAAAACTGTTGGACGAGCAAATTCTTTCCGGCATTTTTGTAGGACCTCGCCGTGAAATGATTACGCCTTGGAGTACCAATGCGGTGGAAATTGCTGCAAATTTAGGTGTGGAAGGTATTCTTCGCATGGAGGAATTCTTTCCGGTTCAGTCGGAAGAAGCCGAGCACGACGGCATGCTGCAGCGCATTTTCAAGGGGTTGAATCAAGACCTGTTCACCATTTCCAAACAACCGGAACCCATTCTGTCCATTTCGGATATCGCCGCCTTCAATCAGCAAGAGGGTCTTGCCCTGAGCCCGGACGAAATTGACTATCTGGACGATGTTGCTGTCAAGATGGGCCGCAAGTTGACAGACAGTGAAGTGTTTGGTTTCTCCCAGGTGAACTCGGAGCATTGCCGCCACAAAATCTTCGGCGGAGTCTATATAATAGATGGTGAAGAAAAACCTTCATCTCTGTTTGAACTTATCAAAAAGACCTCGGCCATCTATCCAAACCGGTTGGTTTCCGCCTATAAAGATAACGTGGCTTTCAACGAAGGCCCTGTCATCGAGCAGTTTGCACCTGCCACTTCCGACAAACCCGATTATTTTGAAATCAAGGATTTCGCTTCTGTTATTTCCTTGAAAGCCGAAACCCATAATTTCCCGACCACGGTTGAACCCTTTAATGGTGCAGCAACCGGTACCGGTGGTGAAATCCGCGACCGTCTGGGTGGTGGCAAAGCTTCGCTACCCCTCGCAGGCACGGCCGTTTATATGACTTCCTATCCCCGAACCGAACCGGACCGCGAGTGGGAACAATCTATGGAAGAACGCCCCTGGCTGTATCAAACGCCGGAACAAATCCTAATTAAGGCTTCCAACGGGGCCAGCGATTTCGGGAATAAATTCGGACAACCGCTTATTTGTGGTTCGTTGCTCACGTTTGAACATGCCGAAAATGCGAAGCGATTCGCGTACGATAAAGTCATCATGCTGGCCGGTGGTGTCGGTTTCGGCAAAAAAGCCGATGCGCTGAAGGGTGAACCGAAAGTGGGCCAGAAAGTGGTGCTGCTGGGTGGTGACAACTACCGCATCGGGATGGGTGGCGGCGCCGTTTCCTCCGTGGAAACCGGCCAATATTCCTCCGGCATCGAGCTGAACGCTGTTCAA
>Ga0209125_1002380_pt1 | contig 14621 bp, 16 predicted proteins | sample BarGraIncub1131A_FD_184503 | JGI IMG/M metagenome (GOLD analysis project Ga0209125, IMG submission 184503) | Arctic peat soil microbial communities from Barrow, Alaska - Barrow Graham LP Incubations 11-31A (SPAdes) (version 2) | ecosystem: Environmental > Terrestrial > Soil > Wetlands > Peat... | reverse complement strand
AATTGCTTCAGCAACATTAAATGCAGGTTTATCAAGCAATCTTTCTGATCTTACATTAGCAACAGAACCGGTAAGGTCACTTTTCTTCATTGAACCGTAACCAATCACCACTACTTCGTCCATCACATTTGCTTCTGAAGCAAGTGTAACATTAATAATTGAACGATCATCTACCGGGATCTCTTGTTTCTTCATTCCAATAAATGAAAAGGCCAATACTTTATCGTTTGCATTAAGTTGAATTGTAAAAAAAAACCATTTGCATCGCTTAAAACCGCACGGGTTGTTCCTTTTACCATTATAGTAACCTCCAACCATAGATTGTCCATTAGCATCGGTTACTTTACCGGTAACAGGCTTTTTTTTCTATTGAACAACAGGTGATAAAGTGACCAGTTTGTTTTCAACTGTTTTAAAGGACACATCCGTTTTGTTAAATACGGAGGCTAAAATACTTTCGATTTTTTTGTTGGATTGATCAAATTTAATTGTCCGTTTCAGATCGATCTTGTCGTTTCTGTAACGGAAATTGTATTCAGAATACTTCTCAATAGTGGCTGAAGCTTCACCAAAAGTGAAAATAGGTTGTGAGAAATTAATATTTAAATCCTTAGAGTACACTTTTGCATTGGCAGAGAAAATGCCAAGCAGTAAAAAAACTATAATGAGTTTCATAATAATAAGGCTTTTTTTAAAAAAGGTAATAAACCCCACTCCTGTATAGAAGTGCTTTTTTTCATAACTTGTAAAATGTTAAGTTTAACCATTTACGAATTGCATTATAGGTTCCAGTCCAAATGAGGTTGGATTTACTCCTGTTATAAGTGCATTTAGCATCTGGGTTATAATCATTTTATTCATAAAGTTTTAATTTTAAATTAGAATAATTGTTGCATAAAATCATTAATTTACAAAATTGCAAACATTTGGTCTTATAAGTGTTACATAATTTTGTAAATTAATTACATGATTCACATGTTGGCTATAAAATTATAAGAGTTATAAAGTCTGGATGATAATAAATCCGATAATTATTGAAATAATCAAGAATACCAAATTGAAAACTCCTGTTCAGATAAATTTCAATTTCTGTAAACCTTATCATATGAAAGGCAGATCACTTAGAAGATATTAGGGGAAGATGAGTATATGACTTATCCATTTCTCGCACATGTCACGCACTTGTCTCGCACTTCTTTCGCACGTGTTTCGCTTAATAGAGCGAGACAGGTGCGAAAGAAGTGCGAGACAGGTGCGAAACATGTGCGAGACTTACTTACTTTATATACTACTCATATGTGGCTATTCCAGGTTTCATCTATACCTTTTCTCACCTGGTTACTAGTATTAACACTCCCGAAAAAAAAAATGAACTGGAATATAATCCAATTCCTTTTATATTAATTCTGGTATAAAAAACGGCACAAAATTTTCTAAATAACTGATTATCAAACTTATTAAGTGATTCAGACAGGATCACTTTCTGGATTGTTGATTTTCACAAGAAATCAACAATCCAGAAAAATTAAGGGTTGTAGTGAAAATGGGCAGTATATTATTTCAAAGTAATACCCATTAAATAACAAAAAACACCTTTTGGTGCCCCTATTGTGTCCCACAATTGTACCCCCTATAGTACCCAAAATATGTAAACAACTGTAAATAAATTGTTTACAATGTTTTAATGTGTACCTAATGGTACAAAACTCGAACCATCTTCTGGAAGATTTAAAACTCTTAAGTGAAGTATTCGCAGCATGATAGTTTCTTTAAATGTTGTTTATTTTATACATTTTATTTACTTTTGTTGATAATAAACAACAAATCATGCAACCCAAGAAGCAAACCTTGCTCCCAAAGTTTCAACAGATATTTGAACAGATGGGCGAAAATATTAAGTTGGCCAGAAAACGGCGGAACCTGACGACCATACAAGTGGCAGAGCGGGCAGGTATTGACCGTTCCACACTATACCACATTGAAAAAGGAAATCCCAGCGTTTCTATGGGTGCTTATTTTAATGTGTTTAGGATATTAGGGCTGCAAGATGATTTTTTGAAGTTGGCAGCCGATGATGAATTTGGAAGAAAATTGCAGGATTTAAAATTGATTGGAAAATAAATCATGGCAGACAAAACAGATATATGGGTGTATGCAGATTGGAAAAGTATGATCCTCCTTCATTAAAAGTTTCTATTGGATTTATCGAACACAAAGAAGCCTTCAAAATCAGATGATTTGAAGGCTTCTTAAAATTTAAGTGATCCCGACAGGATTCGAACCTGTGACCCGCAGCTTAGAAGGCTGCTGCTCTATCCAGCTGAGCTACGAGACCATCCTGATTATTGTGCAAAAGTAATCATTTCAACTGTAATGACAAGGGTTGAGCTGATTATTTGTGTTTATTCGGGGATTACATGGCATTCATTGTCACATTTACATCTATTTGCATGCTCTCTGCAATCTTGTCTGTAACTGCTGAAGGCACTTTAATGCCATAATCATTTACTTTAATTGCAAATCGACATTTTCCTGTAATTTTTCCATCTTTTACTTCAAAGCTACCTTTTGTATTGATGTGTTGTGATATGCCGTGCATTGTGAGGTCACCCTCGACTTCTGCCGGATAAACGCCATTTTTCTTAAAATCTATGCTTTTCAGGTTTGTTACTTTCCCTTTAAACATAGCATTAGGAAACTTGTCCGATTCTACATAGTTTTCATTGAAATGTTCCTGCATCAGAGCCTGTTTAAATTCAAACGACTTCATCAATACTTTGAATACGAAATCACTTGTATTAATATCCAAAGCACAATTTACCTGGTTGTTCTGAGCTTCTATGGTTTCAAATGGAGTTTTGGAGTAAAAACTTATCATTCCGTTTTTTGTAAGGTAACGTTGTGCCTGGACCTGGAAGCCGAATAATGCTACCATTGCAATTAGAAGTAAACTTTTCATTGTTTTAAAATTTTAGAATTAATTTGATGGAATAAATAAAGCTAAAAACTAACCTTGTTAGAAATTAAAACAAATTGTAATGCAAAAAGTTTAATCAAGACGAAAACGATGGAAACACCAAAAGGTTATTTGATTCCTGATAACTATAGGGAATTAACTGATAGTAAAGATTAAAGAAACTGTCTGTTTTACAGTGAAAAGAGGTAAAAAATTATGGATTATATTTATTAAGTAATGCTAGGTTAAATAGATATGTTCTATTAATATTTTAAAACCGATTAAGATTAAAATGATTCCTCCCAGTATTTCCATCCGTTTACCAAAATGAGCCCCAGCTTTCTTGCCGAATAGAATCCCCAGCATTGCAGCGATAAATGTGACTGCTCCAATAATTATGATAGATGTATAAATGTTGGTCTTTAAGAATGCAAAACTCAATCCAACAATGAGTGCATCAATACTTGTAGCCAATGACATGTAAATTATAAACCAAATATTCAATGGATTAAAGGTTTTGTTTTCTTCTGGTTTCTGACTTTCCCATATCATTTTTAAACCTATTAAAAGTAGAAGTCCAAAAGCAATCCAATGATCATAATGGGTTAAATATCCTGATATTCTTTTTCCTGCCATCCATCCTAATAGGGGCATCAATCCTTGAAAAAATGCCAAAGAAAAGGCGATTTTCATTGCGTCGAAAAAGTTTATATGTTTCATCATTAAACCGCTTGAGACCGAGACGGCAAATGAATCAAAACAAAGTCCTATGGCAATCAAAAAGATGGTGATAAATTCAATTAAAGACATCATTTGGGGGATCAAATATAAGTCGCAAAATTAAGCATCTCTTTTGAATAATAAAACAACAAGCTGCAAACTAGTCGGAATGCACCAGTAGTAATAGGCCTTATTATTCTGTTAAGTTGTAAGTTATAATGACGGTAATATTTGCGTCATACTTTCACCAAAACCAATTTGGATGCCGTTACGTCTTCCGTATCCCTTCATAATTATTTTGTCATAGTCAAGAATATACTTGCGGGATAATCCTCCTGGTAATTGAATTGGTTTGGAACCACGCATAGTCAATTCGAGCATTGATCCAAATGAATCGGGATGTTGTCCACTTATTGTTCCTGACGCATAAACATCACCTACGCGGATTCTGCAGCCATTATTAGATTGATGTGCTAATTGCTGACAAATATTCCAATATATAAAGCGGTAGTTTGTCTTACAGAGTAATTGGGGTTCTATAAACTTAGGTTCGAGAATTACTTCAAGGTTTATATCAAAATTATGTGCTCCGGAACTTTGAAGGTAGGGAAGAACTTTAGGTTCTTGTCGTGGACCAACTACACGAAAAGCTTCCAGGGCATCTAATGTTACAATCCAAGGTGACATTATTGATCCAAAAGACTTTGAAGTAAAGGGGCCAAGCGGTATCTGCTCCCAAGTTTGAAAATCTCGCGCTGTGAGAAGATTTAACAATACAAAACCAAAAATAAATTCTTCTGCCTTCCCGACAGGGATACTTGTTCCTAATTCCGTCTCTTTGCCTGTAATAAATGCCACTTCTAGTTCAAAATCGAGTCTGCGGGTGTCCCCAAAAATTGGAAATGCTGCATCTCCCGGTTTGTATTGTCCTTTTGGCCGATGTATTTTGGTTCCCGATACAACGATTGTAGAAGTTCTCCCAGGACACCCTTCAGGCATGTGACGCCAGTTTGGTGGCAATGGATTAACCGGATCCCGATACATGCGTCCTATATTTACAGCATGCTCCATGCTTGAATTAAAGTCTGTAAAATCTCTGACTTCTATTGGTAGAATCATTTCGACATCACTAACCTGTGTCAGTATTTCGTTTCGGAATATATAATTATCCCTTAAAATCGGGTTATTTGACCTGAATAATTCTGAAATCCTTTTACGAATGTTTCGAACGACGGTTAGTCCAAGTCCTATAAATTCGTTAAGTGATGGCTGATTAAAGACCTCTATATTGGTAATGCCGCAATCATCAAAATATCCTTTGGAAGCAATGCAATAGATATCAATAACGGTATCACCTATTCTGGTTGCAGCATGATGAGCAAATCCATTGTGTATTTTCCGAAAAACTCCAAATGGAATATTCTGAATTGGAAAATCATTCTGTTCATCCACTTCAATCCAGGAAGAGAGGTGCGGTGCATTTGATTCTAACATAATAGTTTTATCTATTTATTCAATTCCTGCATAGTGTTTCATAAACTGAACCCGCAGATAAGCTGCAGGGTTATCAGTGTTTTTAAAACTCATTTTTCCTTTGAACTCATTTATTGATGAATAGTTATGTTGAACCATCCATGTTTCTAATTCTGTCATTTTCAACAAAATTAGTTAAGTCTGAACTGCCAATGATTAGAGGGCTATTTAATAAAAGCACCATATATTTAGTTGTGATATTTGCCATAATTTCCTTTGTATCGTTAAATGATGGAAAACATTTTGTGTACAACAAAAATATATTCAAATTCGACAATTACAATAATAAATTGTGAATTTCTTCTTTCTTCTTACATTTGGTATCCATAAATTCTTTTTACTATGCAACCTGATGTACATAGTTTCTCCAATCCACACGAAGTAACCATTACTCATTCACAATTTGACCTTCAACTTGATTTTGATAATAAGCTGATTATAGGAAAAGTAACGCATCATATAGAAAACATAGCCTCTGTGAATAAGCTTAGGCTTGATATCAGAGACCTAAAAATAAAACAAATAGAATTAGATTACAAGAAAACTGCTTTTTTTAATCTTGGTGATGAAAAACCTTGGATGGGGCAATGTCTGGAAATAGATATTGAGCCCGGTACCAGGTTTGTTACGATATATTACGAAACATCTCCTAATGCGGCTGCTCTTCAATGGCTTAGCCCGCGACAAACTTCGGGAGGGGTGTCTCCCTTTATGTTTACCCAGAGTGAGGCTATTTTGGCACGTACATGGATTCCATGTCAGGACTCCCCATCTGTTCGTTTTACTTATTCTGCAACTGTCTGTGTTCCCGCAAACCTGATGGCGGTAATGAGTGCTTCTAATTCAATAGAAAAGGCTTCAGATGGTATTTATCACTTCGAAATGAAACAACCTATACCATCATATTTGCTTGCATTGGCAGTGGGAGATCTGAACTATGTATCTTTGAGTGAAAGGACTGGTGTTTATGCTGAACCTGAGTTGATTGAAAAAGCTGCCTGGGAATTTATTGATATAGACAAAATGGTTTCAGCAGCCGAGGAGCTATATGGACCATATCGATGGGGGCAATTTGATGTCCTGGTACTGCCTCCCAGTTTTCCATTTGGGGGTATGGAGAATCCTTGCCTTACTTTTGCAACACCTACTATCCTTGCAGGAGATCGTTCATTGGTGAGCCTGATTGCGCATGAACTAGCCCATTCATGGAGTGGAAACCTGGTTACAAATGCTACCTGGAATGATTTTTGGTTAAATGAAGGATTTACTGTCTATTTTGAACGACGGATTATGGAGAAAATTGAAGGGGATTCTTATGTCAATATGCTAATTCAAACTGGTTATCAGGATCTGCAGAATACCCTTAATGAATTTGGTTACCAAAATCAGGATACATGCCTGAAACTTAAATTGAAAGATCGTGATCCCGATGAAGGCGTTACACAAATTGCTTATGAAAAAGGTTTCTTTCTGTTGCTCACCATTGAAAAGGCAATAGGTAGGGTTCAGATGGATGCATTTTTGAAAGATTACTTTGAGATTTTTGCATTTCAAAGTATGGATTCAGAAAAATTTCTTGATTATCTTCGTTCAAATGTTTTTAAAGATGATGCAAATTTAGAGAATACTATTACACCTGAGCAATGGATTTATTTGCCTGGTTTACCTGCAAATTGTCCACTCGTACATTCAGAGCGTTTTGAAAAAGTTGATGAAGCTATTCGGATTTTTACGCTTTCCTGGAATCCGGTTTATCTTGATACTACATCCTGGACTACGTATGAATGGCTACATTTTATTCGTAATCTTCCTTTCGGTATGAATTATTCTGTAATGAATGCTCTTGATCTGGCCTATGCATTTATGCAGTCAGGTAATGCCGAAATTCTGTGTGCATGGTTGCTTCAGGTAATCATGAATAAATATGAACCAGCTTACTATAAGTTGGAAATATTTTTACAAACAATAGGGCGTCGAAAATTTCTTATGCCATTATATAAAGCATTGATCCGAACTGAGACTGGGAAATCTTTGGCACAGGCGATATATAAAAAAGCCCGGCCTAATTATCATTATGTCTCTTCAGCTTCAATTGATGCGCTCTTTGTTTAATTGTTTTGTTCGGATTATAAACCTTAATCCTTTAACTTTTTAATCGCATATTCTGAAATCAAATAACTGACATAAATCAGGATTGGCCAGGTCAACAGCCAGATTGTCATTTGCAGATGCATAATTACCTCCTTTATAATTTAATAAACATGTGTTTCTTCTTTTAATTCTGCTTCGTCAATCTTTGTGTTATTGATAGAGCGCCATGCATAAATGATGTAAATGATAACGAATGGCACAAGCAGCGAAACATAACTCATTGCGGTTAAGGTGTAATGACTGGATGAGCTGTTTTGGATGGTCAGAGAGCTTTGCAAATCGACGAGAGATGGGTAATAGGCTGTGTTGTTTAACCCTGCAATCAGGAAAAGTGCGAAAACGGTAAGGAATGATCCCGGACCCGTAAACCAGATTCCTTTGGATGATTTTTTGATGAGTGAAAGGATTATTCCATATAGGACGAGTAATACTCCTGCCATAAAGATAATTAATACAACAGGCATTGCCAATAAATTATGCAGATATTTTAAGGGTTCCATGCTAATTACACGTGTATCGGGATTAACAGCAAAGCCATCACTTGTCAACAGTATTCCTGCAAAAGTCAGGAAACATACTAAAAAGAGTATCGTATTTAATAGTAGATGTTTCCTTGAACGAGCTGCAATCTGTTCATTGTCAATATTGTTCATGAAATACAGTAAAGCTAAGATGCGGGCCAGAAAAAAGACTGTCAGTCCTAACCGAACGTTTTGCGCGTTTAACACCGCTTCCAAACCATTCCAGGGTGTTTCCCAGCGCGAAATTGTAACTGAAGAAACGGTTTCCGTCAGTCTCATTTTGTCGACTGAAAAGTTAGCGCCTGTAAAGAACGTACCTACAGCCGTGCCAATCAAAATAGTACCCAATGCACCATTGATAAAGAGAAACGTTTCAAAAGTCCTGGGTCCGAAGATATTATTTGGTTTGCTACGATATTCATATGAAACGGCTTGAATAATAAAACAGAAAAGAATTGCCATCCAAACCCAGTATGCCCCTCCAAAGCTAGTCGAATAAAACAATGGAAATGAAGCAAAGAAGGCTCCGCCAAAAGTTACTAATGTAGTAAATGTGAATTCCCATTTGCGACCAAGCGAGTTAACAATCATCGTTCGTTCTGATTCTGTCTTCCCAAGTGTGTAAATCATCGTTTGCCCACCCTGTACGAACATGAGAAACACGAGTGCAGCTCCTAAAATGGATATGATTATCCACCAATATTGCTGTAAAAATTCTATAGACATTGATTCAAACATGATTAGTTACCTCCATCTTTAGGTCCAAGTTTTATTTGCTTTGTCATGATACTTATTTCAGCAATGAGTAATGCCGTAAAGACAACAGCAAAAAGCCAGAATGTTAACTGAACTGTTCCTGCGCTTAGTTTTGAAACAGCAGCCATTGTTGGCATCAAATCCTGAATGACCCAAGGTTGTCGACCTAATTCTGCAACAATCCATCCGGCTTCGCTCGCTATCAATGCCAGGGGAAACCCCAGAATTGATATGCGAAGCCACAACTTGGAGTTCTGAATCCCGTTATTATAAATTAAAAACAATATGATGATAAAAAACATGATGAACCAGAAGCCCAATATAACCATAATATGAAAACTGTAAAAAGTAAGGGCTACGTTTGGAATGGTTTGATGAGCATTTTCAATGTATCCATATCCAAAATATTTAAAGTTGATATCTAGTACTTTTTTAGCTTCAATTGCTTTAATTGTGTTCTTTGATTTTGTTGCAATTGTGTAATCTGCCAATGCTTTAATAGCTTTTTTACCCATTAACATTTTCTCTGATAAAGGGATAATGCTTTTAGATTTATTTCCTTCAATAAGATCCATTATGCCAGGTACGAAAGCATTCGGATTATTAAAAGCAAGCAGCGAAAGCGCATCCGGAATTTCAATTTTTAGATAAAAATCTCTCATGAATTGTTGCTTCTGTTGTTTCGTTTGATTCGCTAAAAACCCAAAAGCTGTTAGGCCTGCATTTTGTTTGCCTTGATAGAGTCCTTCCATTGCGGCAAGCTTCATTGGCTGTTTTTCTACAACCTGTTTAGCCGAGGCGTCACCAGTAACAGCAGTATATAAAGAAGATATCAATCCAAAAACAGCAGCAATAACCATACTCTTACGAGCCAATGATGTTTCGCGTTTTCTTAAAAGATACCAGGCACTTACACAGATAACAAACAAGGATGCAAGTGTATAAGAGGATGATATCGTGTGTAAAAACTTGCTTATAGCAACTGGGGATAAAAATACATCCCAGAAATTAACCATTTCATTTCGGGCTGTATCTGGATTAAATCGCATTCCTGTAGGGAATTGCATCCATCCATTGGCAACCAGAATCCAGAGTGCTGATAGGTTTGTGCCGATAGCAGTGATCCAAGTCGCAAATAGGTGTGCTTTTTTACTTAGTTTATTCCATCCGAAAAACATTAAAGCAATAAAAGTAGATTCCAGAAAGAAAGCCATGATGCCTTCAATAGCCAGGGGGGCGCCAAATATGTCACCAACAAACCATGAGTAATTGGACCAGTTAGTCCCAAATTCAAATTCAAGAATAATCCCGGTTGCTATTCCTATGACAAAATTAATACCGAAGAGTGTCATCCAGAATTTTGTTATCCGTTTCCATTCAGGATCGTTTGTTTTCACATATATCGTTTCCATTATGGCAATGATAAACGTGATGCCCAATGTAAGTGGGACAAAAATCCAGTGATACATGGCTGTGAGGGCAAACTGCGCACGCGACCAGTCAATCAGGGCATAGTCAAATTGCATCATATGCTATCGTTTTGTTTGAGTGAGTTGTTCAATGACATAATTACTACGTTCGGTATTGCTTCGAAATTTCGATTTTAGGAAATCGGGAAAGAAAAGTAATTTCAAAACTGCAAACATGATGAACAGTTTTATGAAAATAATAAGCCATAATTTACGTCCTGTAGACTCTAAATTTCTAAAGCCCTCAAAATAAAAATTAAATATTTTTTTAAAAAATGGCACTTTCATTTTTTTCATACATTTTTATAGTAACCCTATTTCTAATTATTTAAAAAATTAGAACATGTAGCACAAACAACCATTAAATTAACAAATTGTTTATTCGAAAACACTGAGCTGTTTGGTTAAGTTTAATTATATAAATATCATTTTTTTTATTACAATTCAGATTTTAAGTAATTGTTGTTTAAAAAAATAAGAGTAAAATTGCTTAAAGCGAATCTGACTCTTATTTTTTTAGTAATATAGCAATTAAGCAATTATTTATTTCCAAACTGGTCCAATACGTTTCCCATCTTCGAATTTTGCTATGAATGAATCTTTAATCTTGTTATGTGTATTAAATAGTTTCCTATATGCATTAGCTTCCTTGAAAGACTGGAACTCACCAACACTATAGCGATACCATTTATCAATATGATCTTCCCTGATTTGTTCATTGAGATTATATTGTTCCATTATTATGTCAAAAGAGGTAGGTGTTAATGTTGCCAGAATCTGAACTTTGTATCCGGAAAATAATTTAACTTTTTCAACTGGTTTTATTTCCTGTTTCTTAACTGGCTCAGCAGGAGTGACTTTTTGCTCTGTTTTAACTGGGGCAGGGGTTGCAACAACTTCTTTTTTTACTTCCGGTTTAACTGGCGCAGGCTCTTTTTTTACTTCTATGGGTTTCTTTTCTGTTATAACGGTTTTTGGTTGTGTTTGATTTGTATTTTTAACAACAGGTTTTATTTTTTCTTCTTTATTTAATTTAAAATTATAGGATAAACCAATTGAACTGTAACCGTATAAATCAAAAAGGAAAATGCCGTTTCTTTCATTTAACTTGTTTTTATGAATAAACTTCATTGAGTTTTCGAAAGTAAAATCCAAAACTTTATTCAATCTTACAGTTAAGCCTATCCCAACGGTTCCAAGTCCTTCTAATTCATAACCATTGATTCCTCTTCCACTACCATGTCCATAAGTATTTACAACTACTTTTGTTATATAATTAGTGGTTTCTCCCTGAAAATTTGACATTCCTATTCCGGCTATTCCATAAACATTTAATGCTCTGTTGGGCTTATATCCTGCTATTATATCTGTTAAACTGATTTTTGCAGTTATGTTTCCTTCGACGAAATCACTGAAATAAATTAAGTTGGCAGTCGTGCCATCGCTAAACAAATCTTTTCGGCCTTTTAATTTCCCCATTAAAAATTGAGCCCTGATTCCAAAAAGATGTGTGAACTGTCGTGTTAATACGAGACCGTATCCCCAAACTGGTTCATGTTTCAGAGTAGTTCCAATATTCCAACTGTTGATATAGCCCCAATACTGTGTCGAACCACTATTTAGGTTTATAGACCAATTATTTTCTGCGGTTTTAATTGTATCGTTTTTTTGGGCCAAAACTATATTGCTTATTATCAATAATAAGCATCCAAGTATAATTCTTTTTGGTTTAAATATAAAAGTAGATTTGTTCATATGTATTATTATTTCTGAATAAAACGAGTTTGTAATAATTGATTGTAATTGAATAGATAATCAGGTATTATGTTTTAGATTACATCCAAAAATAATATATAAAAACCCAAAAGTCAAGGAATATTTAATTGTTTAATTTTGATACCGTAAAATATCAATGAAATAAAAATCAGAATGATAAAAATTTGAATTTGAACATCTCTTATTATTGAAGAATCGTATTCAATGTTGTTAAGAACTCAAAGGAACCACTTTTTAGCATAATGGTTAATCATACGTATTTAATTGAAAACTAGTTTATAATTGATTTTTTTTATCTTCCTATTCATAAATCAGATATATAGCTGTGCAAGCGTTAATTATAAATATAGTATAGTTCTATTGAATAGTATTCAAATCAAAGAAAACTTATTTGGAGGTATAACAAAAAAAAAGTTCAGTTTTTTAAACATAACTTTCGTTTTAAGACAAAGGAATGTCTAATAAAACTGAACTATAATATTGTATATTGAATCGGATAATCGATGCTGTTACCAGCTTCCGCCAGCTCCTCCTCCGCCGAAGCCTCCTCCACCAAAGCCTCCAAATCCGCCGCCAAAGCCACCGCCGCCTCTGTTTTCACCTCCGCCACCAAAACCGCCAAGACCTCCCATGAACAGGAAAGGCCATAGAGGCATATTATGACCGATAGAATGATGGTTTCCACGTCCTTTAAAACCTCTCATGACTATGATTGCCATTACGATGAGTATAATAAGTGGGACAATGGGCGATTTCTTCCCACTTCTTTTTGCCCCGAAAGTACTATCCTTGTATTCTCCGGTTGCAAATTTCATTACTGTTACTGTACCAGCTTCAATACCTGCAGCATAGTCGTTCTGTTTAAAAGCAGGGATCATAACCTGTTCAACGATACGTTTGCAGACAACATCCGGTAACTTTCCTTCTAGTCCGTATCCCGTTGCAATCGCTGCATCACCACGTTCGTCAGCAGTTTTTGGTTTGATAAGAATGACCATACCATTGTTGTATTTCTTTTGACCTACTGTCCATAAATTGCCAATTCGTTCAGCCATTTCAGTCGCTGTATAACCATTCAGCGACTTAAGTGTAACAACGGCAATCTGTGTGCTGGTACTATCGTTGAAAGCAACAAGCCTTGATTCTAGTTGTTGAATCTGTTCCGGTGTCATAATACCAGCCAGATCATTAACCAGATGTGGAGGTTGAGGTTGTTTGGGGATATCCTGAGCCTGTACTGTAGTAAAAGTTAACAGGATCAAAAGAAAACTGAAATATTTATTTAATATTTTCATCACAGCCAGTTTAATTATCGCCGAATGAAACATCATCCGGTAGTTCATTTATATCATTACTCTGAAGGGGAAAATGCTCTTTAAGCTGAATACCTGAAAGTGTAATTGCTTTCGTAAGCCCTTCTGTAAAAAGTCCCATTTTGAAATTCTCGAGCATAATATTTTTTACATCATCCCAGAAATTCTCAGGAATGACTGCATCAATACCTACATCTCCCAGTACAGCAAATTTGCGATGTTCAATAGCAAGATAAAACAACACACCATTGCGTTGTTCTGTTTGTATCATTCCCAGTTTTTTGAAAAGATAAGCTGATCTCTCCAGAACATCTCCTTTGCATTGGTTTTCAATGTGAACCCTAATCTCGCCCGATGTATTTAGTTCTGCATTTTGAACGGCTTTCAAGATATCATCCTGTTGTTCAGGGGTGAAAAATTTCTTAGCAGTTGTTGGCATGTCTTATAAATCAAAAGTAAAAATATAAAATCTAAATGTAACTTCCCTCTCCTGTAAAGAGAGGGAAGTAAAAGAATAGTGTTAAAATTTCACTTTCACAGCTTTTTCTGCACCGACTTCTGCCTGGAAGTAACCTTTTTGTTGAAATCCGAACATACCAGCAAACATGTTTCGTGGAAAACGACGTACAGCAATGTTATATTCTTGTACCACCTCATTAAAATTCCGACGTTCAACCGCAATCCTGTTTTCTGTTCCTTCAAGTTGTGCTTGTAAGTCCAGGAAGTTTTGGTTTGCTTTTAGATCAGGATATCTTTCCATAACAACCATCAACCGACCTAGAGAAGATGATAGTCCGGCTTGAGCTCCCTGGAATTTTTGAATCTGATCTGGAGAAAGTTTGGTAGGATCAACAGTAACCTGTGTGGCTTTTGCGCGGGCATTGATTACATCTGTCAAAGTAGACTTCTCAAAGTTGGCATAACCTTTCACGGTTTCAACCAGGTTTGGAATGAGGTCAGAACGACGTTGGTATACATTTTCAACCTGAGCCCAGGCTTGTTTGGTTCCCTCTTCGCGGGTAACCAGGCCATTGTACATGCCTGATATCCATGAAAACATGATTATCACGAAAAGCACAATTATGCCAACAATAATAAGTGTTTTTTTCATTTTTTGTTTTGGGTTTTAGTAAACACCACTTTAAATTTTCTTTGAAAAGTGACGTCATAATTTATCTGAAGTCAGAATTATTAAACGGTTTAAATTTATATTAAAATTATTCTTTGATATAATGTAAGGCAGTAATTAGATCAAATCTACACTGCGTTTAATAAATGCTGTCAAATCTTGTCCCTTCAATAGATTCTGACTTAACAATGCTAAATCAGTAAGCTGTTTTGCCATCAAACTCTGCTTTTCAGCATCTGGTTCAGCTGCCATTCTTGTTACAAGAGGATGATTAGCATTAATGACAAGGCTAAAACT
>Ga0209125_1002377_pt1 | contig 14639 bp, 9 predicted proteins | sample BarGraIncub1131A_FD_184503 | JGI IMG/M metagenome (GOLD analysis project Ga0209125, IMG submission 184503) | Arctic peat soil microbial communities from Barrow, Alaska - Barrow Graham LP Incubations 11-31A (SPAdes) (version 2) | ecosystem: Environmental > Terrestrial > Soil > Wetlands > Peat... | reverse complement strand
GTAGTCGTCGGCCTGGTCTTTGGTGATGTGGATGATGTTGTAGAATTTGGCACGTGGATTGGCCATGTAAAAGCCACTCACAGAGGAAGCCGGCATCATCATAAAGCTGTCGGTCAGGGTCGTTCCTATGCGCTGCTCGACTTCCATCAACTTGAACAGACGTTCTTTTTCGCTGTGGTCGGGGCAGGAAGGATAACCGATGGCGGGACGGATGCCACGGAACTTTTCGGCGGTGAGGTCTGCAGGCAGGCCAATTTCGTTGGGGGAATAACCCCAATAGGTCTGGCGGACTTTCAGATGCAAGAGTTCAGCAAAGGCTTCCACCAGGCGGTCACAAAGGGTTTCAATGAGGAGTGCGGTATAATCGTCACCTGCCTCACGAGCTCGTTTGGACCTATCGGACGGTTCCTGCAAAATGGAGGCGGCAAAGATTCCCAAATAATCCTGAACACCTGAACTCTTTGGAGCGATGAAATCGGAAAGGCAAAGGTTCGACTCGCTTTCCTGCCGTTTGCGTTGGTCGCGAAGCTGGTAGAACGGCCATTCCTTGCCTTCGTACGTGACGATAATGTCATCGTTCACGGAATTGGCTTCGAACAGACCGATCACCGCTTTTGCTTTCAGCTTTTTCCCGATGGACAGTTCAGTCAATAACTCCCTTGCCTCATCGTAAAGTTTTCGCGCCTCCACGCCTTTTTCAGGATGATCGAGGACTGCAGGAAACATTCCGCGCATATCCCAGGTGTAAAAAAAGTAGGTCCAGTCGATATAGGGAATAATCTCGTCGATGGGGAAATCTTCCAACGTATGAATGCCCAATTGAGCTGGGGCATCGATGTTTTCTTCCTTCCAGTCAATGACAAAGGCATTCTTGCGTGCTTCAGCCAGGGGGAGGTAATCGGACTTGCGTTTGGTCTGTTCATGCAATTTGCGCACGATATCGTAACGCGCCTTTGTTTCAGCGCGGAAACCGTCACGCAAGAGCGGATCGGTCACGTTTTTAAGTGCGGGTGCTGCTCGCGAGGCGTCCTTGACGTGATACACGTGACCTTCGAATTCGGGCTCGATGCGGATGGAAGTATGAAGTTCGCTGGTGGTGGCACCGCCAATCAGAACAGGGATGTCGAAACCTTGTTCCTTTAAGCTAATACAAACCTTCTTCATTTCATCCAGCGAAGGCGTGATCAGGCCGCTCAGGCCGATAGCATCTACGTTGTGAGCCTTGGCTTCCGCAATGATTTTATCACCTGGCACCATCACGCCTAGGTCAATGATGTCGAAACCGTTGCAGGACAGCACCACGCTCACGATGTTTTTACCGATGTCGTGGACGTCGCCTTTCACCGTGGCCAGCAAGATTTTGACAGGCTTGGTGGTCGATTCCTTTTTCTGGGCCAGAATGGTCGGCTCGAGCAAGGCAACTGCGGCTTTCATCACACGGGCGCTTTTAACCACCTGGGGTAAAAACATTTTGCCGTTGCCGAACAGGTCGCCGACAACGTTCATTCCATTCATGAGCGGCTGTTCAATGATGTCGATGGCAGCCGGATAAAGTTGCAGGCATTCGTCGATGTCTTCAACCAGGAAATCGGCGATACCGCGTACCAGTGCGTGTTTAAGGCGTTCTTCAACGGGTTGGAGGCGCCAGGCATTCGTTGAAGAGGCTGAACTGGTGGAGCCAACTTCACCGCCCAACGCTTTCAATTCTTCGGCATAAGTCAGCATTTCTTCGGTGGCATCGGCACGACGGTTCAACACCACGTCTTCGGTGAGTTGGAGCAGTTTCGGATCGATCTGATCGTACGGCTGCAATTGCCCGGCGTTGACAATGCCCATGTCGAGTCCAGCCTTGATGGCGTAATACAGGAACACCGAATGGATGGCTTCGCGCACGATGTCGTTCCCGCGGAAAGAAAAGGACAAGTTGCTGATACCGCCGCTGATTTTTGCGTGTGGCAGGTTGGCCTTGATCCAGGTGCAGGCGTTGATGAAGTCAACCCCATAATTGTCGTGCTCCGAAATCCCGGTGGCGATGGCCAGCACGTTGGGGTCGAAAATGATGTCTTCGGGCGGAAATCCGTTGGCTATTAAAAGATCGTAGCTTCGTTTAGCCACACCGATTTTGCGTTCGAAGGAATCGGCCTGGCCAGCTTCGTCGAACAGCATCACCACCATGGCGGCACCGTAACGATGCACCAGTTTGGCTTTCTGCAGAAAGGGCTCCTCCCCTTCCTTGAGGCTGACGGAATTCACGATGGATTTGCCTTGCGTACATTTCAGCCCTGCTTCGATGACTTCCCATTTGGAGGAATCAATCATGAGGGGAACCTTTGAAATATCAGGTTCAGAAGCTACCAAATGGAGGAATTGGACCATGGAAACCTGCGCGTCCAGCATGGCGTCGTCCATACAAATATCAATGACTTGAGCGCCGTTTTCTACCTGTTGGCGGGCTACAGAAAGGGCTTCTTCAAACTTTTCCTCTTTCATAAGGCGGGCAAACTTGCGGGAACCGGAAACATTGGTGCGTTCCCCGATGTTCACGAAATTGCTTTCCGGGCGAATGACCAACATTTCCAGACCGCTGACTTTGGTTTCATGCTTGCGGGCAGGCAACACGCGGGGACTGAACCCAGAGGCCATCTTTGAAATGGCGGCGATGTGTTCGGCCGTGGTGCCGCAGCAACCGCCGATGATGTTGATCCAACCTTTCTGCAGGTATTCTTCCAGCGTATGGGCCATGGTTTCGCCGGTTTCGTCGTATTCGCCGAAGGAATTGGGCAGACCGGCGTTGGGGTGAAGGCTGACGCGGAAATGGGTGGAGCCGGCCAGTTCTTCCAAATACGGGCGCATCTGCGTGGCACCGAATCCGCAGTTCATGCCGACGCTTAATACGTCCACGTGGGAAACGGAAGTCAAGAAGGCCTGCAGCGTTTGTCCGGAAAGCGTACGGCCGCTAAGATCAGCCACGGTTACGGAAACCATGATGGGCAGGCTGATGCCAGATGCTTCGGCTTCTTCAGAAATAGCGAAAAGTGCGGCTTTGGCGTTGAGGGTATCGAAAATCGTTTCCACCAATAGGATATCCACCCCGCCTTCGCGAAGACCGCGGACTTGTTCGCGGTAGGCAGCAACCAGTTCGTCAAAAGTGACTCCTCGGGCGGCCGGATTGGTGACTTCAGCCGACATGGAAGCGGTTTTGTTGGTCGGGCCCATGGAGCCGGCCACGAAGCGAGGTTTTTCGGGCGTCCGTTGAGTTTGCAGATCGACAGCGGCGCGGGCGAGTTCGGCAGCCGAGCGGTTAATTTCGTACACCAGGTGGCTCATGTCGTAATCGGCCAGCGAAATCGCATTGGCATTGAACGAATTGGTCTCGATGATGTCGGCTCCAGCCTGAAGATAGGCCGTATGAATTTCGCTGATCACTTCGGGTTTGGTGAGGCAAAGCAAATCGTTGTGCCCTTTCAGATTCTTGGGAAAATCAGTGAAGCGGTCGCCCCTGAAATCTTTTTCCGTCAGACCGAACGTTTGGATCATCGTGCCTGTAGCTCCGTCCAGTACAAGGATCCGGTGTTTGAGTATTTCTTGTATATTGGTGCTCATTCTATTTCTCATTGAAAATATGTTACAAAGATAGCCAATTTTTTCAGAGGAAAAGATACCTTTGCGGGGGTATTTCAGCATAGGGTCAGTGCAGTTCAGCACAGGCCGGCAGGGCAATTTATACAATAAAAAGTTTGCCAATGCTGCTATGATCCTTTTGAATGAATGTTGAATCCTAATTCCTACAGCAATGACGCCCACCAAAGAAATAACCGTTTCGGGGAAATTTAATATCGGCGGAACACTTCCATTTGTCCTGATTGCAGGCCCTTGCGCCATCGAAAACGAAGCAATGATCATGACTGTGGCTGAAACCCTAAAAAAGACTTGCTTAGAACTGGGCATTCACCTGATATTCAAATCTTCCTTCGATAAAGCCAACCGTTCTTCCATCCACGCACCCCGTGGCGTCGGCATGGACGAAGGCCTTCGTATCCTGCAGAAAGTGCGTCAAGAATTGGAACTACCCATCGTCACGGACGTACATGAATCCTACCAATGCAAACCTGTCGGCGAAGTCGTGGATATGATCCAAATCCCAGCTTTCCTCTCCCGCCAAACCGATTTATTGGTGGCCGCTGCGAAAACAGGAAAAATCATTAATGTAAAAAAAGGCCAATTCATGGCGCCCTGGGACATGAAGAATGTCATCACCAAGCTCGAAGAAGCTGGCAACCAACAGATTTTACTTTGCGAACGGGGCAGCACCTTCGGTTACAACAACCTGATCGTGGATATGACCGGTCTGGTAGAAATGCGCTCCTACGGCTACCCCATCGTTTTCGATGCCACCCATTCGGTGCAAAAACCGGGCGGGCAGGGTTCCTCCACCGGTGGAAACCGTGAAATGGTGCCACCGTTGATGCGGGCAGCACTGGCCACCGGTGTCGATGCGATTTTTGCCGAAGTGCATCCGGATCCAGACCACGCCTTTTCCGATGGGCCCAACCAACTCCATCTGGACAGCATCCGCGAAATCTTACGCCAAGCTCAGGTCCTTGACGCACTTGTAAAACAATTTTAAAGGGCGAAACAGACCTGCAAAAAATACTCCCAATGAACTACATCGAAATAAGCCGCTCCGTTTTCAAACAAGAAATTACCGAACTCGAAAAAGTCAGCGCCCGTATCGGCAAGGAATTAAACGAGGTGGTGGAACTCCTTTATGAATGTACGGGCAAGATTGTTGTGACCGGCATCGGGAAAACCGGCCTCATCGGTAAAAAAATCGCTGCCTCCCTGGCTTCCACCGGCACTCCGGCCATTTTTATGAATGCCACGGATGCCATTCACGGCGACTTGGGCATGGTCCACCGCGACGATGTGGTCATTGCCATCTCCAACAGCGGCAGCACCCTGGAAATCACGAACATACTTTCGCCAATTCGTCGCATCGGCGCCTCCATCATCGCCATGACAGGCAACGCCGATTCCCCGCTGGGACGCGAAGCCGACCTGGTTCTCGATGTCGCCGTCGCTGCCGAAGCCTGCCCGCTAGGTGTAGCACCGACCACTTCGACCACTGCAACGTTGGTCATGGGCGATGCTTTAACCATTTGCCTGATGAAGCGCAGAGGTTTCAAGATTGAAGATTATGTCGTTTACCATCCCGGTGGTGCGTTGGGCAGACGCTTGCTGACGCAGGTGGAAGACCTGATGAGCCGCGACATTCCAACGGTCATGGAATCGGATTTGTTTAAGGATGTCATCTATGTGGTGAGCGACCGTCGGAAAGGCATGACCATGGTCCTGAATACGGATGGCATCATCACCGGAATTATCACAGACGGAGACATCCGCCGCGCCATCCAGCGCTACGACGACATCCTCTCCCACCGCGCTGTCGACATCATGACACAGGGGTTTAAAAAGATTTCGGCTTTTGCACAGATCAACGACGCCCTGGAGCTCATGACGACCAACAAGATTACCTCCATCGCCGTACACAACCCAAAAGAGGCTTCAGACATCATCGGGCTCATCACCATTCACGACATCATCAATTGCGATTACCGTAAATAACGTTAGCCTTCTTCACCTATAAGCGTGATTTTCACATTTGTACGCTCTTCAATGCTCATTCTGGAAATCTTCTTCCAGCAAATTATGCTTTCTACCAAAACGAGGCAAACCAGTACCATCAATACGGCTGAAACGAATGACAGCACATACAACCCCTTGGGCAGAAAATTGTTGAAAATGTTCATTGCCGCGGCAGTCAGTGTCGTCGTGGTTACAAAAATCATAGGGACAATCGTCACCCAGGCATACTTGGCTTTGCCTGAACGCAGGATATACGTCGTTCCAACAGCAAAAGCAATGACGGCAAGCATCTGATTGGCAGTGCCGAAAAGCGGCCAGATGGTGGAAACACTTCCGGTGTACAACAAATAGCCCCAGGCCAACGTGATGAGCGCCGAAAAGAACACCGCATTAAACCAGGAATGTTTTGCCTTTTTGGTGAACGGACGAAACAGGTCCTCTAGTAAATATCGACCGATTCGCGTTCCTGCATCAATCGTGGTCAGGATGAACAAAGCCTCGAACATGATGCAGAAGTGGTACCAATAGCCCATCAGATGGGTCAGCCAAGGGATATCCTTGAACACGTAGGTCATACCGACTGCCAGTGAAACAGAACCACCGGGTCGACCAGCAAGGTCCTCACCCACGAGAGCGGAGAGCCCGGGCAAATCCTGCGGAATCAGATGAAGCTTGGCAAAGGTTTCAGGTAAGGTATTGATGGCGAAATAATCCGAGGTCGGCATAACCGTTGCCGCCAGCAAGGCGATGATTCCGACGAAGCCTTCCAGCAACATGGCACCGTATCCAATAGGCAGGATGTCCTTTTCATTCTTGATCAGTTTGGGTGTCGTGCCAGAGCTGATCAGGGAGTGGAAGCCTGAAAGTGCTCCGCAGGCGATGGTGATGAACAGGAAGGGAAAGACTTTGCCAGGAATGATAGGGCCTCCACCATGAATGTACGGTGTGAAGGCAGGCATTTGGATGTGTGGTTGAATGATAATGATCCCGATGGCAAGAATCCCGATGACGCCAAGTTTCATATAGGTGCTCAAATAATCCCTGGGCAACAGCAACAGCCAAACCGGCAGTGCCGCAGCAAAAAAACCATAGACCGCAAGTATGACACACAGTTGTTTATCGTTGAAATTCAGAAAATGTCCCAAAGGGGTTTCCTGGATCATGGGCCCGAAGAAAACTCCAAAAAGGATCAAAGCTACACCGATGATGGTGGCTTCCAGTATCTTTTCTGGACGAATGTATTTGAGGTAAATCCCGATAAAAACGGCCACGGGAATAGTGAAACCCACCGTGAACGTACCCCAGGGCGAATGTTTCAGCGCATTGACCACTGGTATGCCCAGGCCAGCCAATGAAATGATGAGAATTAAGATGACAGCAATGGAAGTGATTAGTCCCAGCCGTTTTCCGACCAGTTCTTTGGCAATTTCAGCGATAGATTTGCCATCGTATCGGACGGAAGCTGTCAGGATGACCATGTCCTGGACAGCACCGGCAACCACCGCTCCGATAAGGATCCACAAGACACCTGGAAGGAAGCCGAATTGAGCGGCTAAAACGGGGCCGATTAGGGGTCCTGCACCGGCGATGGCGGCAAAGTGATGCCCCATCAGGACGGTCCGGTTGGTCGGAACGTAGTCATGCCCGTCATTCAAAACAATGGATGGAACGGTGTTGCGTCCGTTCAACATCATGACCTTTCGGGCGATGAATCTTCCGTAAAATGCATAGCCGATGGTCAGAACCAGCGCAGCAATCAAGACGATGACGATCGAATTCATTATGTATCGTTTAAGGTTTTCAATGCCTAAAGTACGGATTTTTTCAATGCCTGCAAAAAAGGGGCGACCTTAAAGTCACCCCTTTCCATCCTATTCGTTGTAAATTAATTAAGCATCGATGTTCGCGTAGGTGGCATTCGCCTCGATGAATTCGCGGCGTGGTGCTACGTCATCGCCCATGAGCATGGAGAAAACATGGTCGCAATCGGCGGCGTTTTCGATGGTTACCTGGCGTAAAGTGCGGTGCTCGGGGTCCATGGTGGTATGCCAAAGTTGTTCGGCGTTCATTTCACCAAGACCTTTGTAGCGCTGGGTGTGCACTGCGTTTTCGTTTCCACCACCGAATTTTTCGATGAATTGCTGACGTTGGATTTCGTTCCAGCAGTATTCTTCGGTCTTGCCTCTTTTGCAAAGGTAAAGGGGCGGGGTGGCAATATATAAGTATCCGTTTTCAATCAGTACTTTCATCTGACGGAAGAAGAAGGTCATCAGCAGGGTGTCGATGTGCGAACCGTCGACGTCGGCATCGGTCATGATGATGATCTTGTGGTATCTCAGTTTGCTGATGTTCAGGGCCTTGCTGTCTTCATCGGTTCCAATGGAAACACCAAGAGCGGTATAGATGTTACGGATTTCTTCGTTTTCGAGAATCTTGTGGGTCATGGCTTTCTCCACATTCAGGATCTTGCCACGGAGCGGCATGATGGCCTGGAACAGACGGGAGCGACCTTGTTTGGCCGTACCACCGGCAGAGTCTCCTTCGACTAAGAAAAATTCGCATCTGGAAGGATCCTTATCGGAGCAGTCGGCCAGTTTGCCGGGGAGTCCGCCACCGGACAGCGGATTCTTGCGTTGCACCAGTTCACGGGCGTGGCGGGCAGCATACCGGGCCGTAGCAGCCAGAATGACCTTGTCCACAATGATCTTGGCTTCCTTGGGATGCTCTTCCAGGTAGTTCTTCAGCACTTCACTGATAGCCATATCCACGGAACCCATCACTTCGTTGTTTCCCAATTTTGTTTTGGTCTGTCCTTCGAACTGGGGTTCAGCCACTTTCAGAGAAATAACGGCAGTAAGCCCTTCGCGGAAGTCATCACCGGTAATTTCGATTTTGACCTTGTCCAGCATTTTGGAATCTTCGGCATATTTCTTGAGCGTGCGGGTCAGTCCGCGGCGGAAACCAGCCAAGTGCGTGCCACCTTCGATGGTGTTGATGTTGTTGACGTACGAGAAAATGTTTTCATTGTACGACTGGTTGTACATCATGGCCACTTCGACCGGGGTTCCGAACTTGTCGGTGGAAATATAAATAACATCTTCAATGAGGGGTTCGCGCGACGCATCGAGAAAACGTACGAATTCTCTGAGTCCATCCGTGGAATGAAAAACCTCCGTTTTAAATTCGCCATTATCGAGGACATTGCGACGGTCGGTCAAATTCAGGGTTATGCCGGTGTTCAGATAGGCCAATTCGCGCAAACGACCTGTCAATATTTCTGCTTTGAATTCGAGGACGGAGAAAATTTCATCGTCGGGCTTGAAGGTAACGGAGGTACCGGTTTTGTCGGAAGGACCGTCCTCTTTGACAGAGTATAGGGGTTTGCCCCGCTCGTAATCTTGGACATAGCGTTTTCCATCGCGGCAGACTTCGACGTGCAACTGAACGGAAAGTGCATTCACGCAGGATACGCCTACCCCGTGAAGACCTCCGGAAACCTTGTAGGAACCTTTGTCAAACTTACCACCTGCATGCAGTACGGTAAGCACAACTTCCAGCGCAGAGCGTTGTTCCTTTTCCATGATGTCCACGGGAATACCGCGACCGTTATCGACCACCGTGACGGAGTTGTCTTCGTTGATGACGACGTCGATCTGGGTGCAATACCCAGCCAACGCTTCGTCAATGGAATTGTCCACCACTTCGTAAACCAGGTGGTGCAAACCTTTGAGACCGGTGTCGCCGATGTACATGGAGGGGCGCTTGCGAACGGCTTCTAAGCCTTCAAGCACCTGAATACTGTCCGCGGAATAGCTTTGCGTGGCGTCCAGTTTTTCTTCGTCGCTCATAAATGGATTTCTTTATTTCGTATATAGATAAAACTCACTGTTTTCTGGGGGTGCACCCCAATAGGGCCTTTCGGCGAAAATCGAACAAATATAGGAAAAATCCCCCATTTAAGCAACTGCGTTTGCAACCTTTTTTTCAATATTGTTTTAGCCTGTAATAGGTAGGCGTTGATTCTACGGATTAAAAAAACGCTGGCAAGTCGGGGCCATTTTTACAAAGATTACACGCAATTTTTAAAGAAAGATGGGCTGAAAGGCAAGAGAATCGGTTTGTACAAAGCTCCTTATGGAATGAATTGACTGGACAATCAGTCAAACAAGATAAGCGGACATTTACCGAATACTCTGGTACCTGGCTGGCAGGAATACATAAGAAAGGGCTTGTAAATGATTATCTGGATCTGATGCATGAAAAAAAGTCATTAGATAAGATTAAATCAGCCTTGCAAATAAATAAGAAGACCGCATTTGATTGGCGACACAAGATACTTTCATCCTTTCAGGAGGTTGAGAAGCAAGATTTCAATGGAATTATTGAATTTGACTCCTATGCCCTCAAGGCCATCATCCCTTATCCTTGGGCTATGAAATCCTTTGTGGTGAAAACCAATCCGACAGGCACGGTGCTATGGGCTAAAGACTTTGGCGGAAGCACCAGCAACGGTTCCATGGTCATCGATGCCAACGACAACCTTTACATCAGCGGATGGTTTGGAGAAGCCCTTTCAATCGAGGTTACAAGCGCCATAACATTTACCGTATTTCCCAGTGTTCGCAGCCAGCAATACCTGGTTAAGATGGATGCTGACGGTAACACCAAGTGGTTGAAAAATTATGGCGGTGAGCTCATGATTGACAAGGAACAGAACCTCTATTTTGCGGGAAGTTATATAGACAGCATTTACTTGGATAACTTCGTACTGAGGACGTACATCGCTAAGGAAAAGCACAACGTATACGTTGCAAAAGCCGACACCAACGGTCATGTGGTTTGGGCTAAGAAATTCTGCGAAGGGGAACATGCCTTACTTAACGGTGCCATCAATCCCTCCTGTATGGGCGACTTCTTCCTGGCCGTATTCGACAACAACATGGCTCCCGTCTGGGGTAAAGGTTTCCCTAAATCATCGGGGCAAGCGCTCAAATCAGTCATAGCCGATGCCAATGAAAACGTGTATGTTGTTGGTGATTTCTGCCAGAAAGAAACAGTGACGACCAAAAGCACCTTCTTCACAGACCCACCGACCTTTATTGACCGCCCAGCCTTGTATCTGATCTAATTCTCCATGAATGCAATGGCACTTCCTAAAGTCAAGGAAGATGCCAAATCACTGACCGTCTGGCCGAATCCTTCTTCCGGAAGGCTGAACATCTCCCTGAGTACAGCATCTGCCTCCTTCGATATTGAAATTTTCTCAGTAGATGGCAAAAAGATGATTCAGCAATCGGCGGTTTCAAGCGACGAAGTCATCGATGTTTCTAAGTTCCAACCCGGACTATACTTCTTAAGGATTCAGACGAAAGATCATCAGATACTGACCCGGAAATTCATCCGGAAATGATCAGATAAATCCCTATAAGCTTTTCAGAACCCTGCAGATTCAACAGTTCATCTGCAGGGTGTTTTTATGCAGCCAACATGCACCTTGCAGGAAATATGTGAATGATATAACTTTTCTCAAAAATAGTATAACACTTACAGTTAACGAGGAAAGTAATTTCAAAAAACCAATTGTCCTAATTAAAATAAGTTCCTATATAGCTAATTTGGACGTTGTAGCAAGTTTCTCAACACTGAAAAATAAGAAGGCAAATTCATGAATGACAATCCTTTAAAAAAACTGGAAAGCCTGGGCCAATCAATCTGGCTCGACTATATCCGTTGCGATTTGATTGCCAATGGAGAACTTTTACATCTGATAGAAAAGGATGGCCTCCGTGGAATGACCTCTAATCCAGCCATCTTCGAAAAAGCTATTGCAGAAAGTACTCTTTATGATGCTGAAATTCAAAGGATGGCGCTCAAGGGGGAAAATGTCAATGAAATCTATGAGGCTATCAGTCAAAAGGATGTTCAAAGTGCAGCCGACGTATTCAGACCTTTGTATGAAAAAACGGACGGTAAAGATGGATATGTCAGTCTGGAAGTAAATCCAAATTTGGCACACAATACCGTTGGAACTATCGAGGAAGGCCGCCGATTATGGGTTGCATTGAACAGGCCAAACGTACTTATCAAAGTTCCGGCAACAATAGAGGGTCTGCCTGCTATCCGGCAATTGATCAGCGAAGGAATCAATGTCAACGTTACTTTGCTCTTTTCCTTGCCGCGTTACAGACAGGTAACTGAAGCGTATATCGCCGGTATTACGGACCGAATAAATCAAGGCAAACCAATAAAGACTATTGCGTCTGTGGCAAGTTTCTTTTTAAGTCGCATCGATGCGGTGATTGATCCAAAAGAATCAGACTTTATTGCCTCAGTGGGTGAACAGGCACATTTTGCTACCAAAATACGCGGGCAGGTTGCCATTTCGAGCGCCAAAATTGCCTATAAAATTTATAAGGAAGTTTTTGAAAACGAACAGTTTATTAAACTGGGCGCTTCGCCTCAGCGACTGCTGTGGGCCAGTACCAACCCAAAAGACCCGACATACAGCGATGTAAAATACATTGAAGCGCTAATCGGGCCAAACACAGTCAATACAATCCCTCTCGAAACACTTGAAGCGTATCGTGATCACGGTGACCCGTCGAATTTATTGGAAGCCGATGTGGAACAGGCATCCTGGGTATTGTCAGAGTTGTCCGAAATGAACATCGATTTACAAAGCATTACTGAAAAATTAGAAAACGATGGAGTCGAGAAGTTTGTTCAAGCATTTGAGAAGCTGATGGACGCCTTGAAAAAGAAGTCATCGACGAGAAAATAAATTCGACATGACGGTTAAATCGAAATTGGTTACCACCTTGTTTGTGGATATCGGTGGCGTTTTGCTTACCGATGGTTGGGGACATACGTTTCGCAAACGGGCTGTCAAGGAGTTTAATCTCAATAGAGAAGAGCTGGAGGAAAGGCATGGTACGACATTCGAAACGTTTGAAATTGGCAAACTTACACTGGAGGAATACCTGAATCTGGTGGTGTTTTATGAGCCTCGGTCTTTTACTCAGGCACAATTTCAGGAATTCATGTTTGCCCAGTCAGAATCCGACTTCAAAATGATCGGATTGATCAGCCAACTTAAAGCAAAATACGGATTGAAAGTAGTAGTGGTCAGCAACGAATCGAGGGAACTCAATGAGCATCGAATTGAGAAGTTCAGGCTTAATGCGTTCGTCGATTCCTATATTTCCTCTTGTTATGTGGGTCTGCGCAAACCCGATGCCGATATTTTCCGACTCGCATTGGATGTTGCTCAGGTTAATGCAGAACAGGTTGTATACATCGATAATACTCCAATGTTTGTACAGATTGCTGAACGGCTGGGTATGCGGGGTATTTGGCATACGGATTACACATCAACGCGCGAAAAATTGGCATCGTTTGGATTGGAGATTAAAACATGAAAAGGAAATCAACCATAGAATCAACGCTCAACCATGTATTGACAATCAACGGAGGTTCGTCCAGTATAAAATTTGCGGTTTATCAGGTAAATGAGCCCTTCAGTCGTTTACTCTACGGAACTATTGACCGGATTGGTCTGCCGGATTCAAAACTGACTTTCACCAATGAAAATGGAAAGGGCACTCTAACAATTAAAGCGTCAGATCATCGGTCGGCAATAAATGTCTTGATCGACTGGTTCGAAAAACAAATTGATTTTTCAGTGCTCGTTGGCATCGGACATCGCGTAGTTCATGGGATGCATCATACCAGTCCCGAAATCATTACTCCTGAATTATTAGACGAACTTCATCGCATGACACCTCTAGATCTTGATCATTTACCTGCTGAAATTGAATTAATTGAGGTTTTCCGCCAGCGTCATCCAAAACTTCCTCAGGTTGCTTGCTTCGACACTGCTTTCCATCAAACCATGCCACGGGTGGCCAAGTTGCTACCTATTCCCAGGCGATTCGATAAAAAAGGGATACAACGTTACGGCTTTCATGGACTGTCGTATTCCTATTTGATGGAGGAACTCGCCCGTATTGCCGGACCAGAAGCCGCACAAGGCCGTGTGATTTTGGCTCATCTGGGTAACGGAGCAAGCCTTGCTGCCGTAAAAGATGGCAAAAGCATCGACACCAGCATGGGTTTCACGCCGGCTTCAGGAATAATGATGGGAACCCGGCCTGGTGATTTGGATCCGGGCGTGGCATGGTATATCATCCAATCGGAACATTTAACTCCCACACAATTTAATCACCTGATCAATCACGAATCGGGTCTGCTCGGCATTTCAGAGACCAGTTCAGACATGCACGATTTACTCAAACTGGAAAAAGAAGACATTCGGGCAGCCGAAGCTATTTCGTTATTCTGTTATCAGACCAGAAAATGGATTGGTGCTTTTGCCGCTGCACTTGGAGGACTGGACACGCTTGTTTTTGCAGGAGGCATCGGAGAAAACAGCCCGATTGTTCGCTCCAGAATTTGTGATAATCTTGAATTTCTTGGAATTGAACTCGATGAAAAACAAAACAAGGCAAACGCACCGATCATTTCAACAAATAAAGGAAAAACAGTCGTTCGCATGATTCATACGGATGAAGAATGGATGATCGCAAAAACAGTTCGTCAAATGATAGGTCACCGAGATATTTAAACAGTAACATCGCATTATAAACTCAGATAATATGGAAACAAAGCAAAATCCACTTTCAAAGGATCTTCTAAGTAAAATGAACGCCTATTGGCGGGCCGCGAATTATCTTTCGGTCGGCCAACTCTATCTCCGGGACAATCCTTTACTCCGGGAACCGTTGAAACTTTCGCATGTGAAGTCCATGCTGCTGGGACATTGGGGCACCACCCCAGGACAGAACTTTATTTATGTGCACCTGAACCGGGTTATCAAAAAGTATGATCTGGATATGATCTACATTTCAGGACCTGGGCACGGCGGACCAGCATTGGTTGGTAATACGTATTTGGAAGGCACTTACAGTGAAGTCTATCCAACGATCACGCAGGAT